>Ga0310786_10002646_pt1 | contig 27042 bp, 21 predicted proteins | sample AusTroGonzalo_MG_FD_203881 | JGI IMG/M metagenome (GOLD analysis project Ga0310786, IMG submission 203881) | Bovine rumen microbial communities from tropical cattle in Woodstock, Queensland, Australia - Gonzalo_03 (v2) (version 2) | ecosystem: Host-associated > Mammals > Digestive system >...
CGCTGGAAAGGCTGACCAAGGCCAACCTGCGTTTTGTCGTTTCCGTGGCAAAGCAGTACCAGAACCAGGGTATCAGTCTGCCCGACTTGATTAACGAGGGCAATATCGGTTTGATCAAGGCCGCCAAACGTTTCGACGAGACTCGTGGGTTCAAGTTCATCTCGTATGCGGTGTGGTGGATACGCCAGGCCATTTGCCAGGCCATCGCCGACCAGTCTCGTATTGTGCGTTTGCCCCTGAACCAGGTAGGTACTATCAATAAAATCAAGAAAGAAATCGCCCACTTGGAGCAGGAATTTCAGCGTGCCCCCACTTTGGAAGAGATTTCAGAGGCGATGGATTTGCCTGTTGACAAGGTGAATGAAATCTTGAGAATCAACAATCATCCGCAGTCAATGGATTCGCCGGTATCGCCGGATGATGATACCAAATTTTCGGATACGTTTATTTATAACGTGGAGAAAGATACCGATGATAAGCTGATTAATGAGTCTCTGTCCTCAGAAATCAATGAGATACTGAAGAAAACATTGAATGAAAAGGAGATAGAGATTGTCAAACTCTTTTTCGGCATTGGAGTGAGCCACGAATATACCCTGGATGAAATCGGTGATGCGGTAGGTTTGTCGCGCGAGCGGGTGCGTCAAATCAAGGAGCGTGCCCTCAAACGCCTCAAACAGGAGACCAAGAACAGGAATTTGAAGATATACCTGTAATTAATGTGCCAATTGAATTAGTTAATTAGCAAATTAGTTAATGTGCTAATTATCAATGTGCTAATGAATGTAGGGCTGTCACATTGTGGCAGCCTAATTATATAGGGACGCTTCGCATCAGGGGAGTCTCACTTCGTTCGAGGGGAGTTTTTGAATTCTGAATTCTGAATTCTGAATTCTGACCCCTGATCACTAACCCCTAATCACTAATCACTCCTTAATATAAATCCTCTGTACCCGTTTCGAAACCGCGGTCATCAGCTCGTAAGGGATGCGGTGGATGGAGGCGGCCACTTGGTCCAATGGGTTAGGATCGCCATAGACAATCACTTCGTCGCCTTCCTTGACTTCCAAGCCCGTGACATCCACCATGCACATGTCCATGCATATTTTGCCTACAATGGGTACCAGTCGGCTCGCCACAAAAACCTTGCCGACACCATTGCCCAATTCTCTTGGATAGCCGTCAGCATAACCGATAGGGATAATGGCTATCTTGCTGTCATGAAGTGTTTTATAGGAACGGTTGTAGCCGATAGTCTCGTTGGCGGGAATGGTCTTGACCTGTGTGATGACCGTTCGCAGGGTTACCGTGTTCTGCAAATGTGCTTGGTCTTGCGGCACGGCAGAGAAACCATAGAGTCCGATGCCCAAACGTACCATGTCATATTGCGCTTCGGGGAAGCGGCTGATGCCCGCGGAATTGAGGATGTGACGCAGAATAGGGTAGTCAAACTGGTCAATCAGGTAGGAACTCATGCGGTCGAACAGTGCGATTTGTCCACGGGTGAAATCATCTTCCGCAGGATCTTCAGCGGCAGCCAGATGCGAGAAGATGGAAGCGACCTTTAATTTCGGGTGTTGCTGGATAAAATCCACTAAGCGGGGCAGATCTCCTTCATCAAAGCCCAATCGGTGCATGCCGGTATCCAGTTTGATATGGATTTTAAATGATTCGATATCAGTGTGTTGTGCTAATAGTTCCGTTAATTGTTCGAGATAATGGAAGTTGAAAATCTCGGGTTCCAGGCGATAAGCAATCATGGCCTCGAAACTGTGTGCTTCGGCACCCAACACGATAATCGGCTTGCTAATGTTTCGTTTGCGCAGGCGGATGCCTTCATCGGTATAGGCCACCGCAAGGTAATCCACATGGTGGTATATCAATTCATTGATCAGCTCCACATCACCTAAACCGTAAGATTGCGCTTTCACCATGGCCACCATTTTGGTTTCGGGTTTCAGCAGGGAGCGGTAATAACTCAAATTATGGATGATGGCGGGAAGGTTGACGTTGAGCACTGTTTGGTGGGTCTTGTACTGCAAAGCGGCCACCACCTTTTCGAAGCGGTAGCTACGGGCCGCTTTTACCAGTATAACCTCCTGATGGAAAGGCTCTTGGTTGAGATTGGCCAGCAGTTCCCCGGTGTTGTGGTAAAAACTTTGTTCTGGAAAATCGAAGACAGCGCGATGGGCGTAAAAGCCGGAACCGACGGCGATGAGTCTGGTTATACCTTTGTTAATCAGCAGTTTGTTTATTTTCTGATAATCGTCTGTGTCCAAATTTCCCGCTTGCTCAAAATCGGAGATGATGACGGTTTTGCGGATCATCTGGGTTTGGGCGTTCAGAAAATTCAAAGCGATGCGCAACGAGCTCATATCCAGACTGTAAGTGTCGTTGATAATGACCGAGTTGTTGATGCCCTCAATCATCTCCATACGCATGGAAACTGCGGAAAGATTGTGCAGTTTCTGCTTGATTTGCGGAATGGTGAAGTTCAGTTGCAGCATCAGCACGATGGCGTGCAGGGCGTTTTCGATGGAGCCGGCATCGCTGAAGGGAATGTCAATCAGTTGACCATTCAACGAGACGATGGTGTGCACGTCGGCGGTGTTGACAAAGTCGATATGATAGTCCGCATCCTCCGCCTGGCCCCAGGAAATGGTTTTTCCTTTGAAAAAGGTGTTCTGTTTGAAATAGTTGTGAATCAGTGGATTGTCGGTGTTGTAAATCACTTTCTGACAATCTTGGAAGAGTTTGGTTTTTTCAATCAGCTTCTCTTCGTTATTATGGAAAAACTCATTGTGAGCGGCGCCGATATTGGTGAGGATGCCGATGGTGGGTTGGATGACAGCCGCCAGTTTCTCCATTTCGCCGGGTTGGGAGATGCCCGCCTCGAAAATGGCCAGGTTGTGCCGTTGTGCCATCTGCCACACCGACATGGGCACTCCAATCTGGGAGTTGTAGCTGTTGGGGTTCCTTACCACATGAAATTCGGGGGCTAACATCTGGCTCAGCCATTCTTTCACAATGGTTTTGCCATTACTTCCAGTAATGCCGATGACGGGATAGTCGAATTGCCGACGGTGAAAAGCGGCGATTTGCTGCAAGGCGGAAACCGCGTTCTCGACTTGGACGAAGTTAGCGTCGGAAAAATGGGAAAATTCGGCTAAGGGTCGGGTAATAATGAAGTTTTTCACCCCCTGCTGCCACAATTCCGGAATATAGTGGTGACCGTCGTTTTTGGCGGTGGTGATGGCAAAAAACAAGGTTTTTTGGGGAATCAGCACATTGCGGCTGTCGAAGGCCAGCAACTCGATTTCCGCGTGTTCGTCAGCCAGATGGCAATCCTTTGCTTGGCAGATATTTTTGATTTGCGCGATGGTCAGCATATTTCGGATAATTTTTTGCAAAAATAAGGTTTTTATCCGAAAGGATAAGTACCCTTAAAAAATTTCATTTTCCCAAAAAAACAAAAAACATTCAGCAGTATGCCTTTATATAAAAAGTTTTTGTAACTTTGCAAACTTTAACATGTAGTATTAGCGTTAATCATTAAATAGCTGAATATCATGGGATTATTTTCGATTTTCACAAAGGAGATAGCTATTGACCTTGGCACTGCCAACACGGTCATCTTATATAACGACAAAGTTGTGGTGGACGAACCCTCTATCATTGCCATTGACCGTGATACCAAAGAATTGCAGGCGGTGGGTAAGAAAGCCTTGATGATGGAAGGTAAGGAACACGAGCGTATCAAAACCATCCGTCCCTTGCGTGATGGTGTTATCGCTGACTTCCAGTCCACCGAGAAGATGCTTTATGAGCTGATCAAGATGACGGGTACCAAGCGTTACTTTTTCCCGCAGGCCCTGAAGATGGTGATCTGTATCCCTTCGGGTATTACTGAGGTGGAGGAGCGTGCCGTCAGAGATTCAGCCGAACACGCGGGCGCCAAAGAGGTGCGTATGATTTATGAGCCTATGGCCGCCGCTATCGGTACAGGTATCGATGTGCTGGATGCCAACGGTAACATGATTATCGACATCGGTGGCGGTACCAGCGAAATCGCTGTATTGGCCTTGGGTGGTATCGTTTGTAGCAAGTCTGTCAAGGTTGCGGGCGTGGAATTTAATACGGATATTCAGGACTACATGCGTAAAAAACATAATATCGCTATCGGTTTTGGAACGGCTGAACAGATAAAACTCAATGTCGGTTCCGCTATCGAAGATTTGGAGAATCCACCCGAAGATTACGAGGTGTACGGCCGTGACCTGCTGCAGGGTATTCCTATCTGCGTGAAGGTCAACTACCGTGAGATTGCCCAGGCTTTGGACCGCTCCATCTCCAAGATTGAGGCCGCTGTCATCAATGCTTTGGAAAATACTCCCGCTGAGTTGTCCGCCGATATTTACAAAACCGGTATTTACATGGCCGGTGGCGGCTCTTTGCTGCGTGGTCTGGACAAACGTATCGCCAAGAAGACCAGTCTGAAGGTGCATGTGGCCGAAGATCCGCTGAAAGCTGTGGCCCGTGGTACCGCTATCGCACTGAAGAATTTCGACAAGTTCCCGTTCTTAATCCAATAACCCGGACTATGAATAATCTTTCCATGATTGCCGCTGTGGGCAATAACTATGAGTTGGGCTATAAGAACCAATTGTTGTGTCATTTGCCGGTCGATTTGAAGCGTTTCAAGACGGTGACCTCCGGCCATACGGTGTTAATGGGCGACCGCACATGGGAGTCCTTGCCCAAAAAACCCCTTCCCAATCGCCGAAATATTGTTATTACCCTCAATAAAGACGCTGAGTATCAGAATTGTGAATTGGCTTTTTCCATTGAGGAGGCTATGCAATTGGTGGAGAACGATGAGCAGCCGTTCATCATGGGCGGTGCTACCATCTACAAATTGTTCATCGATAAAATCGAAACTTTGTACCTGACTCGTATCTTGTCTGATTTTCAGGCGGATGTGTATTTCCCTGAATTGAATATGGACGAATGGGATCTGGTAGAAGACGAATTTGTGCCCAAGGATGAAATAAATGTTTACGATTTGCGTTTTCAAACTTATAAAAGGAAACAAAAATGAAAAAGATTCTTGCATTAATTGCTTTGGTGATGGTGGGCGTCCTGGCTTTCGGTCAGAACAAAAAGGGACCGGAGATTCCCTATCCCAATGTGCCCATTGACGAAGAGACCAATTTGGTGACCTACAAGGAGGTGGTGCAACAGGCCAATGCCACTCCGCAGGAACTGTTCGACCGAGCCATGACTTGGGTGAAGAAATTCTACAAGAACACCGCTGAGGTTATTAAGAGCAGTGACCGCGATAAGGGTGTGATACAGCTGCGTTCCAGTGTCAGGATTTATGTGGTGAAGGAAGATGGCAGCAAGATTTTCAAAAACATCGTGTATTATAATATGAAGATAGAATGCCGTCCCGGAAGATACCGCTATACGATCACCGATTTCAATGAGAAAGCTGCCGCTGCCGCTCCCGTCGAGGTATGGCTGAATACCGAGAATCCTAAATGGGAGATTGGCCAGTACGCTTATCTGAATCAGATTGATGAACAGATTCTCGCTTTGATAGAATCGTTGGAAGAAGGCATGAACCCGCCTGTCATTGTTGAAGATGAGTGGTAAGAAAATCCTTTTTTTATTGCTTTTGACGCCACTGTTGTTCTCTTCTTGTCATAAAGAGAAAACAGCTGCGTTGTCCATGTCATTCGCTTTTCAGGTGGATGGACAAGTTCTGGAGCAGGATGTCCGCAAGTATGTCAATGCCGCGGGTAACCAGTATGAGGTGAACGAGGTGATGTTTTTCATTTCCGACATCAAGTTGTACAAAAGCGACGGTTCTGTGGTGGCCAGAGACCGCATTCATTATGTGGATATCGATATTCCTTCAACGTTGGACTGGGATTTGGGCATGATGCAACAGGGCAATTATTCGGGTATTTCATTTACGTTTGGACTTTCTGGTGCGGAGAACTGGAGCAATCGTTTTGTCAATCCGCCTGAATGCAACATGAGCTGGCCGGAAGTGATGGGAGGAGGCTATCATTATATGAAAATCAATGGCAAGTGGTTGGCGGATGATGGACAGGTGACTCCTTTCAACTTGCATACGGGCAAGGGTCAGCTGTATGATGACGAGGGCAATGTCACCCAGTTTGTGGACAATTCATTCACGGTGAGCTTGGAAGTTCCTTTTATCGTGAAGGAGGGCGGAGAAAATCTGCAGTTGGTGATGGATATCAACCATTGGTTCAATGCCAGCCGTATGTTTGATTTGGATGAATGGGGAGGCAGCATTATGCAGAACCAGGCGGCCCAGGAGATATTGAAACAGAATGGGCCGTATGTGTTTGAATTGAAGGAAAAATAACACAGCACAATTAATGTAGGGACGCAACGCTTGCGTCCAAAAAAATGAAAATATGTCAGGAAAATTAATCATTGTATCAGCGCCGTCAGGGGCAGGGAAAACCTCCATTGTGAAACATTTGTTGAAAGAACAACCACTGTTGGCATTTTCGGTTTCCGCTACCAGCCGTGCCAAGCGCGAAGGCGAATGTGACGGCAAGGATTATTATTTTCTGACCGTGGAGGACTTCAAGCGGAAACTGGCCAACGACGAGTTTATCGAATGGCAGGAAGTGTATCACAATCAATTTTATGGCACCTTGAAATCCGAGATCGAACGGATTTGGAGCGAGGGCAAGCATGTGATTTTCGATGTCGATGTGCTGGGAGGACTGAATCTGAAAAAGATTTTTGGCGACAAGGCTTTGGCCGTATTCATCCAGCCGCCTACTGTAGAGGCGCTCAGAGAGCGTTTGTGTGGCCGCGGTACTGAGGATGAGGCATCACTGAAAAAGCGTCTGGACAAGGCCGAATACGAGCTGTCGTTTGCCGACCAGTTCGACTTGGTTATTGTGAATGATATTCTGAAAACCGCCCAGGAAGAGGCAATGGCGAAAGTCAATGCGTTTCTGAAATAGTTTTCTTCACACTTTCCACGGATGGAAAGTGTGCAAAGATCCTTACCGACGGTAAGTGCAGCCGCACAGGCCCGCTCCCCCCAACCGTCGGCCTTGCTTACGCACGCAGCGTCATAGCTTCGTGCAGGACTAAAATTCCCATTCTATTAGATTCGACGAACGAGCGAGTGCAGAAGCAAAGCGCACTTTGGTTATGCCGAGCGAGGAGGAGAAAGGAGGCGTAGCCTCCAGCGGGTGGCCGGAGGCCGGGGTAGTGACGCAAGTGCTACAGCGAAGCTGTACCTTTGTGAATCACAGGGGGGCAAAGCCCTCAACTAGATAGGAAAAGAAATTAAATTTTCTGCAGTCACTTCCATCTTATTGAATGCAAAAAGTTTCTTGCCCAAATCTTTGAGGGAAGCTCCAAGATGATAAACAGTGTTATCAATAATAAGGAATCGGTCATGGTAACGGTCGGAAGTGTTGATGTCCACCGGTGAGTACTGTCGGTTGTGGCGTTCAAGATCCACTTGCAACGTCTCTGGTATCTTTCGTGTAATGATTGTGGCGTGAACTCCTTCATTGCGTTTGGTAAGAGTCTTCAACACTGAATCGTCCACATAATTGTCGATAAGAATAATCCGTTCTTGAGCCGAGCGTATCAAATCAGCTACAAAAGTGTAGGCATCGAAAACTTGTCCGTCATAGAAAACACCTTCCACAGGAGGTAAAGAGGTACGCACAAAGAAACCTATTTGTTCTTCCGTTTTAGCAACTCGTTGTTCCAACCGTTCAACCCTTTGGCTGATAACATATCCGCGCAACAGATAGTCTTTTAACACAGTATTTGCCCATTGACGGAATCGTGTGGCTTTTTGTGAACTAACTCGGTATCCAACAGACAATATGGCATCTAAGTTGTAGTGCAATATACTTCTAACCACTCGTCTTTTCCCTTCTTTGCGAACTACCGAGATTTCCTCGGTAGTTGCTTCAAAGTCAATTTCGCCTTCTGTATATAGATTTTTCAGATGTAATCCCACATTGTCTGTTGAACACCCGAATAGTTGTCCCATTTGCGCTTGGGTCAACCAAACTGTTTCCTCTAGCATCCTGACTTCTAATCTAATACTACCATTTGGTTCGTATAGGATGATTTCACCGTTATTCTGATTCAAGACAATACTATTTTCCATTGGTGTAGTTGTTGAATGATTTCCCTGCAAAATTACAATATTGAAATCAGAAAACCAATAGTGAAAATGTATATAATTCACTAAATTTCAATAATTTAGAAAATTACAATATTCATTCGAAAAGTGGACAGAATTATGCGAAAAGTAGCAAAAACAACTTGATGTATGTTTTTGATTTTGCAAAACCCTGCAGGGGGACGGTCAGCGTTTTTTGGAAGTTTTCGGAGGGAATGATGTTACATCGCTGCGTGCAGAAGTAAGTCCAATTTTTTTCATTTTTCATGTTAATTTTTTCGGGAAATCGGTTATATACTCATACAAACCAATTCAAATTATACCAAAACCCAATCATTATGCCACAAAATAAGCAAAATTCAAACCATTCTTCCCAGAAGTGTCTTCTTGATGCCATTGAAAGAGTTGCCGTGAGTGCCAAAGACTCGAAGTTGGACAATCGTTTTTTTGTCAGCCGGAAGTCTGAGTTGAATTTCCTCGCCAAAAGTTATGGTATCACTCCGCTTCAAGCCGCACTTTTCTGTGTATGTATGGAAAGAGGCGCGCACCGAATCGATTTCTATGAACTTGCCCTGTATCTCGATCTGTCCACCATACGCATCTTGGGCTATAGTACCGACATCGATGCTCTGGTACGTCGCCGCTTATTGTGCTATTGCGATGTAAAAGAAGAAGACACTTTTGAGATACCTACTGTGGTCATCAAAAGTTTGAAGCGCAATGAGGTGTACCAGTTGCCCAAACGTTCAGGACTGGATGCTGCCGGCATGATGGAGTACCTATGCACATGGTTCAATAATCTTGGCAAAAACAGGGTGTCGGCCAGCGAAGTGCGCGAGGAATTGGATGCCATGATAGATGAGAACCAGCAGTTGCCATTCGCACAGAAAATCAAGGCACTGAGGATAGCAGGATTACAGACCGAGCTACTATTTTTCTGCCATAAGCTGGTAAATTGTGACGATGAAGAAATCTTTTTAAGTCAAATGGAGGACCTTTATGACAATGCCATCCATTTCAATAGCGCAAAATTCGTTCTGCGCTCAGGCACACACCCTTTGATGCGTATGAAACTGATTGAGCACGTCTGTGTTGAAGGAATTGCCGACAACACTCGCTACAGGCTGACCGAACAAGCAAAAAACGACCTGCTTGGTGAGTTTAACCTCAACCTTATTGACGATGACGTTGCCAATGTTACAAAACCTAGTGAACTGACCGTAAAAGAACTTTTCTTCAGCGACAGTGTCAATCATCAGATTGATGAACTTACTTCGTTATTGGAACCGAAACGGTATAATGAAATTCGCGAACGACTGCAACAGCAGGGTTTCCGACAGGGATTCACCTGCCTCTTCCATGGTGGTCCAGGTACGGGAAAAACAGAAACTGTGTATCAACTTGCTCGTCTCACGGGACGACAAATAATGGTAGTTGATGTTCCGCAAATCAAAAGCAAATGGATTGGCGAAAGCGAAAAGAATATCAAAGCCCTTTTCGACCGTTATCGCACGCTGGTACAGAAGTGCGAAGTAGCGCCTATTCTTCTGTTTAATGAAGCAGACGCTATTATTGGCATTCGTAAACAAGGAGCAGATAATGCCGTTGATAAAATGGAAAACACCATCCAGAATATTATCTTGCAGGAGATGGAAACCCTTGACGGCATTCTCATTGCCACCACCAACCTTACCCAAAACCTCGACACTGCGTTTGAGCGTCGTTTTCTCTATAAAATACACTTTGAAAAGCCTGACGCACAGGTGCGCAGCAAGATATTGCACCAGATGATTCCTGCGCTTCCGCAAGGCGTTGCCGACATCCTTGCAGCACGATACGACTTTAGTGGTGGTCAGATAGAGAATATCGCCCGCAAATATGCAGTGAATTGCATTCTCTACGGAGTAACAGCAGATCCGCAGTCTGCCCTCGAGGAACTTTGTGCCCACGAATGTATTGATAACCACCACAAACAAAAAAGGATTGGTTTTTCAAGACCTGTTTCCTCCATACCTGAATAAAAAAAAAGCGACTCAAGTTTTATATGAAAACTTTTTTACTAAATTTGCAGCAGCATTATTGAAATTTAGTCATTCATATTTCTTTTGCATAGATAGCACTTAACTTTTGGAGCATTTTAGTTATATAAAATTAGACACTATGAAAAATAAAAAAGACATCCTGGCTTTAATATCGGAAGTGGAACAAAGGATGGAGCATCCCTATGAGTACCTCATATATGATCCAGCCTGGCGCGTGACCCCGCGAAAAGAACGTTATTCAGCATTTAAGAAATTTTATTGTGGAGAACAATACACGCTCAATTGTACATCTGATTCCGAAGGGCATACCTATTTCACTATTGTAGAAGAATGCCCTTTTGACGACCACCGTCTCTGGTTCGTTGTTGAGACTTATGTGAAAGGAGGAGAGCCTTTCAATTCACGGTGCATACTTCCCGAAAATCTGCTTCAGCCCAGTGACGAAACCGAAGATTTTTGGAATGAAAAGGTTCCCGAAGTGGTTGAACATGTTCTCCTTGACACCCTCGAACACTTTATGCGCATGGATATCGCAAATTCTGAGTTGACAATTGCGAGCACCTGGACTCTAGCTGAGTTGGAGCGACGTTTTACTGAGACCTTTGAGGCTGAACTTTGCATATACGATGGCGACAAACGGATCTGCAACGACCCACGTCAAATCAAAGAACTAGGAGTTTCTGTCAACGACACGCTTCTTGTCCGTGGCATCGACCAAATAAAAGACATTATAAGAAGCATGCAAGAGACCCTCGGTCTCAATGTTCGCATTTGCGACCAACGATATGGACAACCTGCACCGGATACTATACCTCTCTACATCGTCCGCGACACCCCACGCCCCCATCACGATATGGAACCATTAAGCAAATAATACCACAATTATGGCATACAAAAAACAAGCTACATTCAAAGAGTACACTATTGGTGTACGTGAGAACAACAGTATAGAGGTGCTGGTTAATGGGAAACCTTACGATGGCGCAGTCAAACCTCTGCTGCGAGATATTGCACAAAATGTAGGACTCTCCGTCGAAGAAAAATGGAACACCCAAGACCTGGGGAGAAAACTGGTGGATATTATTAACAACAAGGAAACAAAAATGGGGAAACCGACCTCGAATAAAAATAATAAAGAGAAAACTCCTGCCATCCTGATTAATATCATGTACTCTGGCAGTTATCTGAAATATAACCTTGGACATGAGGTAATCAATCTTATGGCGACTGACAATGGCAAACATTACATTTATGTTAACCCTATTGGGAAAATAGGAAAAGATGCCATAAAAAAGTATAATATCGAATACATTCTCCTTGGTCAACTAATAGATGCCCAAACGGTTAAGGTAATTGCAAAAGCCTCTGGTATTGAAATGCTTCGTAGTACAAAGGAAGCATTAAATAATTCAAATGCAAATGAAGGAAAAATTGGAGACAGAGAATATCAACATCACACTGATGAAATGCGAAGCGCAACTTATGGAGGTATTTCTGTCGTGGATTTTTTCCCAAATGAAAAACAATTACTTGCCACATATAGTGCCAAACAGGTCGTTGAAGCGAGAAGGGAGCTGTTTCTAAGATACGAAAAAGACCGAAACTATAAAAAATACAAAGTTGAAGACCCTGCAGGAGATGGCATCGTCATTTTTTTACCCAATACTATACATCCGGGAGGAAAAAAAGAATTTCAATTCTCCCGAGAAAACCCTTATATGTATTTCCCTCAAATTAATGATCCTGAAAAATCCGATTACGATTACAACAAAATAAATGAAATAATAGAAAATAAGGATTTCTGGGAAGAAGAAAGTGTTGGCCAATATAAAACACCCCAACGCACATACGATTTACCAATTGAAATCATGCAAAAAGAGGACGGAGAACTGGCTTACTCTAATATGATTTCCTATTATTTGCGTGATAATAAGAGTACAGCAGAGAATTTTATAGAATTTCTTCGTAATAAAACCAACGAGAATATACTGCCACCTTCTGATGACAGCCACATCGAAATTCTACGTGAATACAAAAATATCGACATTATAATTAGATATGATAATACAGCCATTATTATAGAAAACAAAATCAAGGCTGACGTTTCGCGTTACAACGAAAAAGGCGAAAATGACGAAAAAAAGGATAAAAGTCAATTAGAGAAATATATTAGAATTATGGGTGAAGGGGATGATGCAAAATATTATGATAATAAGCATTTCTTTTTTCTCCAACCAAACTACAAAAACATTGACCCGAACGAAGAAAAATATTATTCCAAAGGATCTAAATTTCATAAAGAACACAAATATAATAAATTATATTATAAAGATTTGTGTGAATTCTTTGAAAATCAATCATGTAATAGTGATGACTATAAAAACTTTATAGAATCACTTAAATTACATATTGAAGACATTGATAATCGTAATTTCAATACCATGATGCGTCGTCTGGGGAAGAGGATAAAAGACATTAACGAACTCAAAAAATAAGAGAACATGGCTGATGTAAATCTCTCCAAATCGCGCTACACTGCCTACTGCAAGTGTCCGAAAAACATGTGGCTCGGGGTTTACCATCCTGAAAAGATGGACAAGATAGACCCTGCCTTACAGGCTCGTTTCGAAAGCGGCACCCAAGTGGGTGAGCTCGCCAAACGGCTTTTCTCTGGCACGGTGGATGTCAGCACCCGCATTGGCGATGCTCTCGACCTCAAGGCCATGATGGAAAAAACACAGCAGTGCCTCACCGACGGTACCGAGGTGATTGCTGAAGCTTCCTTTGCCTACGAGGGTTGCTACTGCGCCGTCGACCTGCTGCGCCGCGAGGGCGACGGGTGGGCCATCTACGAGGTGAAGAGCACCACTAATAAGGACGAGTATGGTAAGCCTAAGAAGTTTGACAAGTACTTCCCCGACATCGCCTACCAGACATGGGTGTTGCGGCAATGCGGCATCAACGTGACGGGCATCAATCTAGTTTGCCTCAACCGCGACTATGTACGGCAGGGAGAACTCAATCTCCAACATCTGTTCGCCATCATCGATATGCGAGAGGCTGTGGAAAACGAACTTCTCAAAGTGCCAATACAAGTTCCTGCCGCCCTGCGGGTGATGGCACAGGACCAAGAACCCGAAAACGACCTGTCGAAACACTGCGACAAGCCCTATAAGTGCGCCTTCTGGGGGTACTGTACAGACCAACACCATTTGCCCGAGGATTCCGTCTTCAAAGTGTATGGCTCTTCAACAGGGAAAGGAGACCCGACTTTTTATTTTGACAAGAAACTGGCACATTATCGAGCCGGCCGGGTGTCGTATGATGACCTTGTCGACCAACCTTTAGGCGTCATCCAGCGTTTACAGGTGGAACGCAAAACGCATATCGACCGCAACGGCATCCGCAATTTTCTCAATGAACTGAACTACCCGCTCTATTTTCTCGACTTCGAGACCATGCAGGATGTCATTCCTCAGTACGACGGTACGCATCCCTGTATGCAGATTCCTTTCCAATACTCGCTGCATGTCAAACGGAGTGCTGACGCCGCCTATGAGCACTACGAGTTTCTGTCACCGAGTGATGGCAGCGACCCACGCCGCTCGCTGGCAGAGCAACTCTGTCGCGACATTCCAATGAATGTATGTACGCTGGCATATAACATGAGTTTCGAAAAAGGACGAATCGACGATTTGGCTAAGATGTATCCCGACCTCGCTGAACACCTTCGGAATATACGTAAGAATATACATGATTTGCTCGTCCCCTTCCGCAACGGTTATTACTATCTTCCTGACATGGGAGGCTCTTTCAGCATCAAGAGTGTGCTGCCCGCCCTCTTTCCTGGAGACGATGCACTCAACTACAAAAAACTCGACAAGCATTGTCAGAATGGAGGCGATGCGATGACCATCTTCCCACGCATTCAGCACATGGAACCTGCGGAGGCTGCTGCCAGTCGTGAAGCCCTCCTCCGCTACTGCGAACTCGACACCTGGGCGATGGTGAAAGTGTGGGAGAAATTGAAGAAAACGGTAGAATCTAACACTTAACTATATGGCAGTATTTCTTTGGCTTTTTCAGTTTATCAGCCCCATCACTTTTATTCTTGGGGGGTTGTATCTTTTGGAAAACCCGTCGCCTTTGACACTTGGTTTAGGCGGGGTGTCGGCTGTTATTGGCCTTATCATCGGCATCGTGGGCTGGGGTGACACTGTGCCACCACGTTGGTTCTGGATCAAGAGCAGCACCGAGCTGGCAGGTAGCCGCATCACGACCGCCATAGGCTATGCCATACAGTTCTTCTTCATTCCCGCTTTTGTGATCGGGATGATTGAATATTTTGGGTAAAAACAAATATTAATTGTTTGTAACCAGCCTCTCCCGCAGCTCTTTCGGCAGATAGAAAGTATTGTTTTTCTTCATATATACCACCACTGATTCCAGCGGAACAATCTGTTTGTCGATGGTGACGTAGTTGTCGTAGCTGTTGGCCACCAGTTTGTGTTTTTTGTATTGCACGGTCAGGCGGTACTGGTTCTTGTCCAGACTGTCAATAGTGATGGTTTTGGCATCGGGAAACAGGGTGGTGTGGCTGGTGAAGATGCTCTCGGTGAGGGTTGGCAGCTGTCCCGTCAGGCCCATCTGTCGGCATAGGTACTCATTTACTTCGATATTGCTGATAACTCCGGTAGGGCGGTCGTTATGCGGATGATAGCAAGCCAAAAAGACGTCTTCGCCGGTGTGTCCGTATGTGGTGGAACCGAAACAGGTGCGGTCGTATATGATACAGGAAATGGTTTTTTCCAGGGAAGACCCTTTCCTTTCTTCTTTGGGAATGGGGGAGTTCTTGAAGTCTTTGGAATGGTATATTTTATCCAGTTCTTCTTCATTAAGTGTGATTTGATAATATTTCTCCATCAATTCAGGGATTTGGTCGATTTCAGTCTCTTTGATCATTTCAGCCACAGACCAGGTGGAACGGGTGTAATTGTCCAAAGGTTTCATGATTTCTTCCAGTGAAAGTTTGCTGTAGCCGTGGTTACTGTGACGACTGCCGAGGTTGAAGCCGCCGCAGCCGTGGTCAGGAAGTACCAGCACCATCGTGTTGCCGTCTTTGCGGGCAAAATCCAGAGCTACCTGCACGGCGTCGTTGAAAGCCAGGAAGTCCAAAATGGTGGTTTTGGCATCGTTGTCATGGGCGGCCCAATCCACTTTGCTGCCTTCCACCATGAGGAAGAAACCTTCTTTTTGCTGTGATAGTAAGTCGATGGCTTTCTGGGTCATCTCTGCCAGTGAGGGTTCTTCAGAGGGGTTGCGCTCGATTTCGTATTCCATGCAGCTTTTGTTGAACAAAGCCCACATTTTGCCGCTTTGGGTGGCTTCCATGTTTTTTTTGTCGTTCAGGAACACTTGGTAGTTGTTATGTTTCAAATCGTTGACCAATGCGTCAGTCAGATACGATGTGCCTCCACCAATCACTACATCCACTTGATTGTGAACCATTTGCGGGGCAATAGCACCGTAATCGCTACGGTTGTAAGTGTGGGCGGCGCAGTCAGCGGGGGTGGCATGGGGAAACTCGCAGGTGAAGACCAAACCGGTGGCTTTGTGTTTCAGGATACGGGCCGCTTCCAATACGGTGGCCATGGGCTGGTAAACACGGGTGGCATCTATCGGATACAGGTCATGGTCGGTTTTGGCGGGATAGGTGGACACAAAACCTTTTTGGGAAGGCTGCCCCGTGACATAACAGGAAGTGGTGGGGGCGGAGTCGCCAATAGGTGCGTCAGAGCAATTGGTCTTCACCATACCGCAGAAATAGGCGTCGATGGGCAGCGAGGTATAGCTGGCGTCATGATATTGGGCATACTGCCGGGTTATGGACAACAGGGCAGTGCTGCAGCCGTCGGGAATCATCAAAATGACGTTTTTGACGCTGTCCTGCGTGCAGAAAACCATCCCGGGAAATAGCAGAATGGCTATCAGGAGAGAGGTAAGTCTTTTCATCGCTGTGCTTTATAAGTTTTCAAGAATGTAGTTGGTCAGTTTAGTGTATAGATGAGCTCTGGTATTGCCTCCCATAATGAAGTGGTTTTTGTTGGGATAGAAGAACTGGTCGTATTGCTTGCCGGCCTTGTTGAGGGCGGTTACCAGGTCCATGGCGTTTTGGAAATGCACATTGTCATCAGCAGTGCCATGAATTAGCAAATATTTGGTTTCCAGATCTTTGGCGAAGGTGATGGGGGAGTTCTGGTCGTAGCCGTCAGGATTTTCCTGCGGAGTTTGGAGGAAACGCTCGGTATAGATGTTGTCGTAGTAGCGCCAGTTGGTGACGGGAGCTACGGAAATGGCCATTTTGAAGGTTTTCCCGCTCTTGAAAGCTGACAGGGCTGACAGATAGCCACCGAAGCTCCATCCCCAGATGCCGATGCGGTTTTTATCAACATAATACAGTGTTTTCAGGTAGTTGGCGGTGGAAATCTGGTCGATGGCCTCGTAGTGGCCCATGTTTTTATACACGCACTTGCGGAACTCGTCGCCACGGGCGTTGGTGCCGCGACCGTCCACGCATACAATAATGTAGCCGTGCTGGGCAAGTAATTGATACCAGGCGAAGTCCATGGCGCGAGAATAGGAATTATCGACTTCCTGTGAGCAGGGACCGCCATATACATACATCAGCACAGGATATTTTTTAGTAGCGTCGAAATCCAGCGGTTTCAGCATCCAGCCGTTCAGCTGCACACCTTGGTCGCTGGTGAAGCTGAACAGTTCCTTTTTGGAGAAACCGTAAGTTTCCATGCGTTTTTTCAAGGCTTCGTTATCTTCTAACACACGCAATTGTTTGCCGTCAGCCTTGTGGATGGTATAAACGGGCGGTGTCTGGATATCGGAATAGGTGCAACGGTAATATTTCGCATTAGAGCTGAAAGAGATGTCGTTCCAGCCGGTGCCCGAGGTGAGCAGTTTCTTTTTCTTGCCGTCGAAATTGATGACGTAGAGATCGCGATTGAGGGTGTTGGACTCGTTGGACAGGTAATACACCAATTTCGCTTTCTGGTCAACAGCGGCGATGGAAGCCACATCCCATTGTCCTTGTGTAAGTTGGGTTGTTTTTCCACCGAATTCGACTTTGTAAATATGGTTGTAGCCATCGCGTTCAGAGGTGACCAGCATGGTCTTGTTGTCCTCCAGGAAATAATATTCGTCGCTGATCTCCAGCCAGCATTTGTTTTCATCGGTGAATACCACATCATACTGCTGAGTTAAAGTGTTATAGCGGATGAAATCAAGATGGTTTTGGTGGCGGTTCAGTTTCAGGTTTATCAGCTCAGTAGAGTTGGGCAGCCAGTATATGCGGGGGTAATAGCCGTCGAAATTCTCTCCGAAATTGAGTTTCGTGGTTTTTCCCGTGCCAAGGTCATAAATCATCACTTCTACTACTGAGTTGTCCTCGCCCGCTTTCGGGTATTTGTAGCGGTATTCTTCGGGATAAAGCTCGCCCCACATGGTCATGGAGAATTCTTTCACCTGGCTTTCATCAAAGCGCAGGAACGCAATTTTGCTGCCGTCGGGCGACCAGCTAAAGTACTGTGCCTGACTAAGTTCTTCCTCATATACCCAGTCAGCCATGCCGTTCAGCACTTTGTTGCGCTCGCCGTCGAAAGTGATCTGTGTCTCCTTCATGCTGGTGAGATCCACCATGAAAAGGTTGTTATCGCGCACAAAAGCCACTTTGCTGCCGTCGTTCGAGAAAGTGGCGAAACTCTGTTTGCCTTTGTACTTGTTGCTCAGCGAAACAATCTTCCCTTTCCGCTTGTCGTATACATAGTAGAATGCCTTGGATGATCTGCGATAGATGCTTTCCTCTTCTGTGGAAAGCAATATTTTGCTTTCGGACTGGTCGAAGCTGTAGTCGCTTAAATCTTCCAGTTTCAGCTCATTGTCTGACATTTTTGGGATGTCCAATGTGGGGAGGGCCACTTCGGTCATTTCGCCGGTCTCGAAGCTGTGTTTCACGATACCTGCGATGCCCACCATGCTGTATTCATTGCCGTTAGGAACAGGGTTGTAGCCACGAACCCCTTTGGGATAAAACAGATATTTTGACCAGATATCCTCAACAGTGATCTGTTTTTGGGCATTCAACAATAAGGGGAGAAGCAATAAAAAGAAAGCGAGCTTTTTTCTCATGATACGTTTTTGTTTTTGAATTGGGATGCAAAGATAAAAAAAAAGGCGATACAGATGTATCGCCTTTTTTTCATATTTTAGCGGCATATTATTTGCAAACCAAAACATCATCAACATTCAAGTCTGCACATTTCTTGATATCAACACCAAGGTATGCATAAGTATCTTGCAATTTTTTCAAATCGAAAGTTACGCTTGTTCCATCAGGATACTTGCAAGTACATTTCTTGTTGCAAGAAGTTGAGAAAACTGCTACCATAGCAACTGCGGCTAAAATACACAATACTTTTTTCATTTTTTTTAATTTTGAATGGTTAATAAAAAGTTTAACGTTGCAAAGATATGAAAAAATAACGAGATAATGTTTTAAAAAAACAAAAATTCAGAGAGTCGGTGGAAAAGTATTGTTAATCAATGAATTATTTTTGACACCATTATTTCAGAAATATTTTTTATTTTTGTAATCTTATTCAGAGTTTATAAATTTTGGACAATTTAACTTGGAACATTGTAAATTGACATAAGATTCACGAATTACACACAGACGAGTAAAATTTTGTAGGGATGCGATTCATCGCGTCCGAAAGAAAATAAAGAGGGAAAAATATGAATAACAAGGTTTGTAAAGAAGGAATTGTAAGACGACTTGAGGGAGACAAGGTATGGGTGGAGATTGTGGTTAGCTCAGCTTGCGGAGGATGCGCGGCCAAAAGCATGTGCAATATTTCTGAGAAAAAGAATGAGATTGTGGAGGCTTTGAACTTAAACGGTGAAGAGTTGGTCACAGGCGACAAAGTACAGATTCAGATGCAGGAAACCCAGGCACATCGGGCAGTAGTTTTAGGTTATCTTTTGCCATTTATTGTATTGATTATCGGCTTGTTCGGTTGCTATGCATTGACCCATATCGAATGGCTGAGCGCCTTGGTGGCCTTTGGCTTGACAGCGATATATTATTTCATTCTGAAAATGTTTGACAAGCGGCTGGCAAAGGAGTTCACGCTGTATGTGACGAAATGTTGATTTGTTGGATTGATGATAAAAAAAGTAGAGACGCAATTTGCGTCTCTACAACTATTTTATTAACTCTTATCTATTAACTAGCAAGTGCGGCCGGGATAAACCTTCAGGGCTTCGCGGAGGCATTCAACGGCTTTCTCAAGGTCAGAAACGTTGAGGCAGTAACTGATACGCACTTCGTTAACGCCTTGGCCCTTTTTAGAATAGAATCCAGTGGCGGGGGCAAACATCACCGTGGCACCGTTATAGCTGAACTCTTCGAGCAGCCAGCGGCAGAAGCGGTCGGAGTCATCGATGGGCAGACGAGCCACGCAGTAGAAGGCTCCTTTGGGCATCGGTACGAAGCAGCCAGGGATGGCATTCACACCGTTCACGATGGTATTACGGCGAGCAACATATTCCTTGTTGACCTTGTCAAAATATTCTTTCGGGGTATCCACGGCGGCTTCGCCAAGGATCTGACCGTATGAAGGCGGACTCAAACGGGCCTGAGCCATTTTCATAGCGGTAGCATAAACTTCTTTGTTGTGTGTGATAAAAGCACCTACACGTACACCGCATGCGCTGTAACGTTTTGACACAGAGTCTAACAGCACAACGTTGTCGGCGATATCGGTCAGCTCCATCACGGAGAAATGTTTCACGCCATCGTAGCAGAATTCGCGGTAAACCTCATCAGCGAAGAGGAAGAGATCGTGTTTCTTGGCGATCTCACCCAGTTTCAGGATTTCCTCTTTGGAGTAGAGGTAACCCGTCGGGTTGTTGGGGTTACAGATCATGATGGCTTTCGTCTTCGGGGTGATTACCTTTTCGAAATCCTCGATGGAAGGCAGTGCGAAACCGTTCTCAATGCTGGAGATGATGGGTTTCACAATTACACCGCACATGGTGGCGAAAGCGTTGTAGTTGGCATAGAAAGGTTCGGGGATGATAATTTCGTCGCCTGGATCCATGCAGCTGTTGAAAGCGAAAAGGAGGCCTTCGCTACCACCAGTGGTGACAATGATTTCGTCGGTAGTGATTTCGATACCCACGCTGTGGTAGTATTCCACCAGTTTCTTGCGGTAGCTGAGGTTACCGGCGGAGTGGCTGTAAGCAATTACAGGGATGTCGGCGTTGCGTACGGCATCACGGGCACCTTTCGGGGTCTCGATGTCGGGTTGACCGATGTTGAGGTGGTAAACATGGATACCACGACCTTTGGCGGCATCAGAAAACGGCACCAGCTTCCTGATAGGGGAAGACTGCATGCTTGCGCCTTTTTGGGAAATTTTCGGCATAATTATTAGGTTTTTGTAATGTTTTATAGTTTGAAATAAAAGTGTGCAAAAATACAAAAAATAATGAGCAAATTAGTAAATTAGTTAATGTGCTAATTATCAATGTGCTAATGTGCCAATTTTCAGGGGTCAGGGGTCAGGGGTTAGTGGTCAGTGGTTAGGGGAGTTTTTTTATGTGCAAATTAGCAGATGATTTTAATGTTCTTGTTATTCTTAATTGTTAATTCTTCTACCTTCCACCTTCCACCTGCCACCTTATCTCTGTTCCCTGAAACCTGACCCCTGATCACTATCTTGTCATAGCATCTACTTGCTGCACAAAATTGTAGTAGTAGAGGGCAGAGTCGCGTTGGCCTAAGCGTTGGAAGAGGTCTCCCTTCTCGCGGTAGGCTTCCAAAAAGTTCTGTTGGTACTTGATGCAGTTGTTCATGCAGTCCAATGCCGCCTGGTAGTTCTGGCGGTGCTTCTCCACCAAGCCTTTGTAGTAATACAATTCGCCATTGTATGGGAAAACAGACTGGGCTTGCTGGATGACCGCTTCGCCTTCTTCCCAGCGGTCGCTGAGCAGCAACAACTTGGTCTTCAAAATGTAACTGGCAGGCACGTAGGGATCCATCTGAATGGCTTTGTCGTAATAGATAATTGCTGTATCAGGCCGTCCGGTATTGTAATAGTTCAATCCCATGTAGATATATGCATCGGTGCGCTTGGGGTCCAGCTTCAGACATTGGTTATAGTAATAGAAAGAGGAATCATACATGGCCAAAGTACCGTAGGTGCTGCCTAAGTTGAAGTAACCGTCCGACAGAAGCGGGTCGAAATAAACGGCGGCCAGATAGAATTGTTTGGCTTTCTGAATCTCTCCTCTTTCAAAATAAATCTTGGCTAAATTACTGTTGGCGGTGGCTTTGCTGGGGATATTCTTCAGACACATCAAATAAAAATATTCTGCTGTATCTCTGTATGTCATGTCGTTGATTTTGACACCGATTTTGTCGTACAACAAGCCCAACTGCTCATAGCAATCCGCATACTGTGGGTATATTTCAACCCCTTTTTTGAACTGCTTGATGGCTTTCCAAGTCCAGTCGAAATATTGCTGGTCATTCTCCAGTCTTTTTACCCAGTTTTGCTCTTTGATATTGGCTTTTTCGAATTCATCGCCTTTGTCGCGCAAGGCTAAGCCCCAATACAGGCGCATGTGTGCGCTCTTGTCCGATTTTTTCACGTCCTTGCCAAAGAGGGTGAACTGGTCTTTCCAATCGGCGGCGCGGGTGATGGTTCTGCCGGAATAGAGTAGGAAAACGATTGCTAATAGGGTAGCCATTATGCCGAAGCGTGGCATTTTAATGGCATCATCTTGATCATCGATTCTGAATATTCTGAACAGAACAAAGATAAGGGCGATGCAAAAGCCTAAAGCGGGTATAAAGAGAAAACGTTCAGCGAAAGAGGAACCTATGCGGTAAACCAGATTGCTGAAGATGCTCATGGTGATGATATAGAAGAAGATGGCGTAAGCGATTGGGTTCTTTTTCTTGATGCCAAATATGGCATAAACAACTAATCCTAAATGAATTAAGAGTGAGATCCAAGTGGAGATATCCGTAAAGGAGGTCAATGGGAACTGCTTCATAGAGTAGTCGCAGGCTAAACTGTAGGGGAAAAACAACTTGAGGAGGTACTGTCCCAAAAGCATGATAGCAGTCGCCCATCCTTCCCATAAATCACTATTGTAGAAATAGTTGTCAACCACAGAGACATTGAAATTCTTCGAATCGGGATAATTGGCCAGAACCGCATGTCGGGCCATCAGATAAATGGCAGCGGGGATGGCAATCATCAGGAAGGTAAGAAGATAGTCTTTGGCTTTGGCTTCCCTGAAAAAATATAGTGTTACTGGCAGCAAGGCCAAAGTGGTGATGGCGCTTTCTTTGGAGAACATGGCTAACAAGAAGCTGATAAAAACCAAAGGCAAGAGGTAAAATTTCTGTTTGTCCACATATAACAGCGAGAGGTAAAGTGTGAGTGTCACAAAGAAGAAACACATAATCTCATCACGGCTTTTGATGTTGGCAACTACTTCTGTGTGAATAGGATGCGCTGCAAACAGTAGGGCAATGAAAAAAGGAATCCAAAGATTATATTTTTTCAGCAATCGGCGTAAGAAAAAAAACAGCAGGGTGCATGCCAAGGCGTAGTAAAACACGCTGATGGCATGGTACAAGCCAGGATTGTCAGGCGAAAATTGCCACTCGGTGGCGAACATCAACTGGGACAACGGACGGTATAGGTTATCGGTATAAAAGCCCGAACCGTGACGGTAGGTTTTAGTCAGGATGTCGTGATAGCCGTTGGTTCCAGCTGTCACATAGATATTGAGCTTGAAGCTGCCGTAGTCGTCCAGCACCCATTGATGGTGAAAGGTATTGGCATATAGGGCGGCAGCCACAATGAAAATAATCAGTCCCAAGCCTTTGTATTGCTTTGTTTTGACAAAAGGTGCTGGTGTTGGTGCCGGCATTGTTATGGCGGTTTTCTTTTTCTGCTGTGGCTTCATGAAGAAACAGGGATTAATAAATGGACAGACCACGGTACACCGCTTCGTGTACGGTGAGACGTATCTTGCTTTTAACTAATTTGTTAGGTTCGCTGTAAGGGTAAACTCGGTTGGAAATGAAAACATAGACTAACTCCCGGTCGGGGTCGCACCACACCACATTGCCAGTAAAACCCTGATGACCGTACGTTTTGTTGGAGGCCATGGAGGGGAGCACACCGTTATTTTTCTCAAAGCAGGGAGTGTCAAAACCCAAAGCTCTGCGGTTGCATCCGTGAATAGGGAAGGTTTTGGTAAAGAATCTTACAGTTTTTTCTGATAAAAATCTCTGCCCCTGATAGATACCACCGTCCATCAGCATTTGGAAGATGGCAGCGATTTCGCGGGCTGTGGAGAAAAGTCCAGCGTTTCCTGCGTCCCCGTCAAAAAGGGCGGCGGTTTGGTCGTGCACATAACCTTCCACCACCTGGTGGCGAAAGAGCGTGTCGAGTTCGGTGGGGGCAATGTCGCTTTTGCTGAAACCATGCCGCAGGGGATTGAAGCAGGTATATTTCAATCCCATAGGCTGATAAAAGTTCTCCTGCAAATATTCATCCATGGGCATGCCCGTGATTTGTTCCACCATTTCTTTCAAAAAGAAGAAGTTCAAATCACTATATACATATTTCTTGGCTCCTAATTTGCAATGAGCGATTTTGTAACGGACGCTGTCTTGATAGTCATTGCGTAGGTAGCAGCTGTCGGCAATCTGGATGGAAAACTGGTCGGAGGGACAAGGGACAATATAGCGGCAGTCATTGCAGATCTTCTTGTAAAAAGGAATGAAAGCCGGCATTCCGGAGGTATGTGTCAGCAGTTCAATGAGGGGGATACGGCTTTTGTCGGTGCCACGCAGGTAGGGCAGATAGGTTCCGATAGTGTCGTACAGTTTTATCTTGCCCTCATCGTACAGTTTCATGACCGCCAGCGTAGTGGCGGCGGCTTTGGTGACGGAGGCCATATCGTACAGGGTACTGTCGGTGACCGGCAATTGTTTTCCGTAGGTTTGGTAGCCGTAGCATTTATCGAAAACGACATCGCCGTGGTGTAGTACCACTACCTGGCAGCCTGGAAACACTTCAGTCCGAATGCCTCTATTTACCAATGAATCAATGGCTTTAACAGCCTTTTGAGGCAGTTTATAAACGTTATTATCGGTGTTGGCCGTGACCAGCACCGATAATAACAAGAGTCCGATAAGGAATGATATTTTTTTCAAGTTGGATTATTTTCTGATGTCCATTTCGTTCAGCAAGTAGCCAGCGCCACCGAACTTGTCAATGACGAACAAAACATAACGGGAGTCAACATTGATACAGCGTTGCAGCTCGGTATTGAACACGATGTCGCTGCTCAGGGCTTCCCAGTTGCCGTCGAAAGCCAGACCGATGAGCTCGCCGTTGCCGTTCATGATGGGACTTCCGGAGTTACCACCGGTAATGTCATTGTTGGACAGGAAGCAAACGTGCAGTGAACCGTCTTTGTCGGCATACTGACCGAAGTCCTTAGCCAGAATCAGTTCTTTCAGTTTGGCAGGCACGTCGAATTCAAAGTCACCAGGAATTTCTTTCTCCAGGATACCATTGGTGGTGGTGAAGTAGTTATAGTGAACACCATCAGCGGGGTAGTAGTCACAAACGGTACCATAAGTAGTACGCATGGTGCTGTTGGCATCGGGATAAATCGGGGTGTCAGCTTTCATTTCCTTGATAGCGGCGATAAAGGTGCGGCGAGGAACGGCTAATTTTTCATTGTCAGCCAATGCGCTCTGGTTGGCGATAATAACCATGAACAAACTGTTAAGATACTGGTAAATAGGATCTTTTTCCAGAACTTTGGTAGAGGGTTTACGCAAATATTTTTCCAGATTTTCTTTGGAGATAAAAATGGAGTTGGCGATGGCAGCCTCGAAAGCGGCACGGTTGCCTTTGTAATATTTGTCGACAATTCCCTGAATATCGGGTTGTTTATCTGCGGGCAGTCTTTCCCAAGTCTTCAAAGTGGCCAAGATAACCTTCACTTCGGTATTCACATCTTTATCGTTGACACCTTTTTCATATTGTTCCAGAACACGGGAGATTTTTTCTTCGGTGAAGCTCTTCTGTTTCTCTTCCAGTTTTACAGCATTTCTCAGTTTCCATGCAGTCAGCAGGGTAGGAGAGGACATCAAGCAAATGTTGGCATTCATAAAGGTTTTGGTAGCACCGGCGTCAACACCTTTGCAAATTTTCTCGATTTTATCCAGGCATTTTCCATATTTCTCCTGGCGTTCGCTATTGGCATTGATCCAAGCGCGGAGTTCCTGCTCTTGGGCAGCTTTCTTTTCAGCCACATGCAGGGCTTTCAGACTGTTGACCTCACCATGTTTGTTTTTCCACATATTGGCCAAACTGGCATGGTCGTCGGCATATTTCAGTTCAACGGCTTTGTCGGCTTCCATAGCTTCTTTGATCACGGGAAGGATGATATCAAGGGGTTCGTACAGAGCGGGGTCGTCGATGTTGATGGTGTTTTCCACTTCGTAAGAGGTCATGAAACGCTCAGTTGTGCCGGGATAACCCCAAATCATGGTATAATCTCCAGGTTGATAGCCCTTTAAGCTGATGGGCAGGAAGTGCTTAGGATGGAAGGGAACATTGTCTTTGGAGTATTCGGCGGGAGAACCGTCGGGGGCAGTGTAGATACGGAACACGGTGAAGTCACCGGTGTGGCGGGGCCACATCCAGTTGTCGGTGTCGCCACCGAATTTGCCGATGCTGGCGGGGGGAGCCACCACCAAACGAACATCCTTGTAAGTAGTGTAAACGAACATGTAGTATTCGTTGCCTTCGTAGAAAGGTTTCACCACTACTTTGTGTTTACCGTTGTCAGAGTTTTCTTCCTGCAATTTCTTGATGGCGGCATTCACCAGTTCTTCTCTTTTGGATTCCTTGGTTTCTTTGGTCACTTCTGCCAACACAATGCTGGTCACATCTTCCATGCGTTCGAGGAAGTTGACGCTGAAATTGGCCTGTAACTCTTCTTCCTTGCTCATGGCAAAGAAACCATTGTTGAGGTAGTCGTGCTCAACAGTTGACAGTTCTACCACTGAAGAATAGCCGCAGTGGTGGTTGGTGAACATCAGACCGTCGCGGGAAACCATCTCACCGGTGCAGAAGCCGTCACCCAATTGGACGATAGCGTCTTTCAGAGAGGAGTGGTTGATGTCGTACAGCTGCTCGGCGGTAAGTTGCAAGCCCAGCTTCTGCATTTCGGCATAGTTGTAATTTTTGATGAACATGGGCAGCCACATACCCTCATCTGGCGGGTTGATGGCGAACATTCTTACGGACAAGAATGCTACAATAAGTAATAAGAAAGTTTTTTTCATATCAGTTTTTTTATTGATGAAATTCGTTAAAACAACTTGCAAAGATACAAAAAAAATTAGTAAATTAGCAAATTAGTTAATGTGCTAATTATCAATGTGCTAATGTGCCATTTTTTAGTGATCAGTGATCAGTGATTAGGGGTCAGTGGTCAGTGGTCAGTCAAATTGACAACTGACAGTTGAAAATTTTTTAATGTGTTAATGTGCCAATTGAATTAGCAAATTCGTTAATTAGCAAATGTGCAAATGAAATGAGGGGGAGTTTCGCACTACGTGCTCAAGGGGAGTGATGCTTCGCATCAGGGGAGCCTCGCTGCGCTCGAGGG
>Ga0310786_10002647_pt1 | contig 27032 bp, 27 predicted proteins | sample AusTroGonzalo_MG_FD_203881 | JGI IMG/M metagenome (GOLD analysis project Ga0310786, IMG submission 203881) | Bovine rumen microbial communities from tropical cattle in Woodstock, Queensland, Australia - Gonzalo_03 (v2) (version 2) | ecosystem: Host-associated > Mammals > Digestive system >...
AAATAATTCATGAACGATACCATTTAGAGTGTTGTAAGTGCGGAAGATATACATTATGGTACGATTCCAAACAAGAAGCAATAGACGCTTGGAACAAAAGGAGTTAAGTATGTTATGGGAAACTTTTGATTATCACTCTTTTCTTTTAGGTTATGTATATGGTCTTTCTATTATGTTTATTTTAAAAAATAAATAGGAGTTAAGTATGGAAAAAATTTTAATAAAACCTAGTAAAACAGCGGATACAAGAACTGCGGACAAAGAAGTTACAAAAGAAGAATTGCTGGAAAGTTCGTTGCAACATATAGACGATGTGGCAAGAGTGCTTGAATTATTTAAATCTACATTATCATATAAAGCAGCGAATCATGACTATACTAAAATAGGAGATATTGATTCGTTTTATGCTGATTTTGTCAAAGCACAAAAAGAAAAAGTGGATTTTACGGAATTGAATTGGTATCAAATGCACATTGTTAGAGAACGCCACCATTTAATGGCTCATGCGCCGAAAGATGTGGATTTATTTGATGTATTAGAGAGAATAGCAGATATTACCGCGGCGGGTATAGGAAGAACAGGCCGTTTTGATATTACTAAAGAACTTTCTTTTGATTCTGAGTTATTAAAAAAAGCATATATCAATACGATTAAATGGACATTAGATAGAATAGTTTTAGAAATAAAGGAGTAAGTTATGGAAAAATATAGAATCCTTGTAATAACAGACGGATTGGGAAGGGAAGAATATTGGCCTCAAGTTTATAAAAGATTATGGTATGCTCCTTGGAAATTCGCTTGGGTAAATGCTTATACTTGGGAAAGTAGTTTCCCCGGTGTACCTTATTTTAGCGATTTAGGACGGGCAAGAAAATGGCTTAAATTGCAGATAACGCCTGAAAAAATAGAAGAAATTTATCCGGAAAATTTAGGAGATAATAAATGAGAGAAATAAATATACTTGGGATAATGTATGGCGTTGAGTTCGTTCCTTATATAGAAGGCGAACATGCCGGTAAAACCGATTTCATAAATAAAAAAATATATATCTTAGAAAAGTTGGAAGAAGAAGAATATTTTATTGTCTTTAGGCACGAAATGCTGCACGCCTTTTTATATGAGTGCGGACTTAACAAATATAATCAAGACGAAATATTGCTTGATTTTTTTGCTATGCAATGGCCTAAATTGAACGATCTTTTTGATAAGGAATTAAAACTGTATTGAATTTGGAAGTTTAATAAAAAAGGAGAGAGTATGAGAATTATTGTGTTGTTTCTTGCGGTTGTTATTGCTGCGCCGGTATTGCTTATTTGGGCGTTGTTGCATATCGTGTGCGGTGTATTTGGGCTGATTTATAAGGGTTTAAATTGGCTTGAGGAAGGAGTTATGACGCTTCTTGGCAAATATTTTGCCTGGGTAAAAAGATTCTATAAAAGGGGGTAAGTATGGCGGCGAGTTTTCAAACTTGTATTTTTGGGGCAGGGCTTGGCAGAGGGGAGTGCTTTTGCGCTTTGAAAGGGACGGTGCCGACGCCCGAGGAGTGCAAATACTGCGAAGATTACGATAATGATGAAGGAGAGGAATAAATTTTAATTTGGCGGAGAGCCAACGGGGCGGCAGATTGGAAAAATGCCCCTATATAAAGAAATTCAATCCCGCCCCGACAGATCCTAAGCGCGCCGCATAAATACCCCTAACTACAAAAAAATATGCGGTTTCATAGGCCACCATGCTGAGCGCAAATTGGTAAGCAGAGCGGGCCTGCTTATTCTCCTTAGGAATATGCCCGCCAAGATTTGCCGGAAGCACACACCGGATGCCCCCTGAAGATTCGCTTTACGGGCGAGGGGGCAAGATTTGGAGTAGTACACCGCTTTGGCGACTTATGAGCGCGCAAAGCCAAGTTATAAAAGAAAAGGACTAGGGCCGGTTTAGGCCGGCCCGATATAAAGAGTTATGAAGAAGTTTTTATAAGATTCTGAGCGGGCGGAACCGCTGAAAATTTTTGGAAAATTGATGTTTTTTTTGCTTTTTTGCGTTCGTCTGAGAACTGCAAGTTAAGTGATATGTTTTGCAAATTTAAGGAGAAAATATGAATATTGAAAGTTTAAATGTTTGTGAAATCGGCGCGCTTTATTTGCTTAAAGTGCATGCCAAAAAGGGTATTTTAGAAACTACAACGCTTGAAATGCCAAAGATGCTGAAAGTTAGCAGGATGTCTGCTTTAAACTTGTTATCCGGTTTGGAAGAAGCCGGTTTTGTGCGTACTGAAAGAACGCTTGGAAAGCGGGGTAAAGTAAAAATTTTCATCGCAAATTGTCTAAATTTTAGACAATTAGAACAAGCAAATGGTCTAAATTTTAGACAATTTGAAAAACAACCGGAAAGCGCGGTTTGTATTGGGGGCGAGGGGCGGAACTCTAATGAAATTTTAGGGCAAAAAAATAACACAAGAGTAAAAAATCCCTCTTCTTTCCCCCTTAATAAACCCCCTATTAACTCTACTAACTATAACTATAATAAAATTAAAACTACCAATAACATTACGCCCGCGCATACGCATAGCGCTAATGATAATAATAATTTATTTAAACTTGAAAAGCCGAGTTTCCCGAATTTTGATAAAGCCGGTAAACTTGTAGATATTGTTATAGATTTTTTTAACTACCGCAAAAAAGACATTAAAAAGCCGATTAAGACACAAAGGGGCTTGGACCGGCTGATAAACCGTTTAAAAGCATTTTCCGGCGAAAATGTAGCACTTGCAAAGCAGATTTGCGATCAAAGCAAAGATTATGAGTGGCAAGATATTTTTGAATTGAAGGGTAAACCGGAAAGCGTAGAACCGAAGGAAAATTTAAGAGCGCAAGAGCAAAAGCGCCGTGCATTTTTAGATAGTTTGATAGGAGATAAATAATGATTACCGATACAACAAGAACCGAAGAAGCATTACTTGGGGCCGTTATACTTGAAGGAAATTTGTTCCCGCAAGCGCAAGCAAATATAGACGAAAGTTTCTTTTATAACGCGAAACTTGCCAAAATTTGGGGGCTTTGCCGGGAAACTTACGAAAGAGCAAAAGCGCTTGATCTTATATTGCTTGTGGAAGAAGCAAAAGGCAAAGGCGCTTTGGCCCAAATAGGCGGAGAATTATATTTAAGCGCTTTGATAAATTGCGCTTTACCGCACCATTTAAGATTCTACATAAACGAGATAAAGAAAGGTTATTATTACCGGGAACAATTAAAAGCAGCCGAGCGCTTTAAGAAAGACGCCGACGCCGAGAAACTTATAAAAAGTTTTGGAGAAGCGCAAAGGGAAATAAGTATTTTGCAAAATTCTACCGCTTTAACGGTGGAAGAAGTGGCGCACCAATTTTGCGACGAGATAGACCACCCATTGGATATTATTAAAACCGGCTTTGCAAGTATTGACCGAGGAAGCGCGCCGGCAAAAGGAGATTTGTTTGTTTTGGCTGCGCGCGAGCAAGTAGGCAAAAGCGTTGTTTGCATAAACTTGATTCGTAAGTTTTTAGACGACGGAAGAAAAGTGCTTGTCTATACTACGGAAATGAGCGCGGAACAATACTTCCGCCGGCAAGTGGCTATGTATACCGATATACCTTATGTGGCGTTAAAGTTCCATAAATTTAAAGACGGGCAGATACATACAATTATGGGATTTTTAAGTAAATTTTCCGAGCAATTTAAAGAAAAACTTATCTTTAGCAGTATATCACACCCGACAAGCGCAGATATCCGCGCCGAGATTGAAAGAGTTAAACCGGATATTGTTGTACTTGATAACCTATCCGGGGCAAAATTACCGAAAGGATATGATAATAAAACCGATAGAATTGCCGAATATGCCGACGATTTAAAGGACGCTTTAATTGAACATAACTGTTTGGGCGTATTAGTGTGCCACTTAAACCGCGACTCCCTTAAAGCACAAGCGGAACCGGAAACCTCTAACATAAAAGATTGTTCGCACCTGGAAGAAATTGCAAGCCAAGTGTTATTACTTTGGGTAGATAAGAACGCCGAGATAACCGAGCATAAAAAGATTTATTGGAAACTTGCAAAGGACCGGGACGGATTCGGCGGACGCGGTGCGTTTTTACTTAACCGCCAAAATTTAAGAGTGGAAGAAGAGGGATTTTAAATGATTACGGAACTTGGAAAAATTGTTATTATAAATAAACGGCTTGACGCTTTACGCCAAGAGATTTGTAAATTTGAGCCGGGCAAGGTGCCAAGCGGTATAATGCTTGAGTATACACGACTAACGAAAAGGAAAAGCAAACTTGCGGAAATTTTGCCGATACCCAAGCAACCGCCAATGTGGGCGCAAAGAAACGCAAGATAAAAAATAATATTTGCAAGTTTACGACGATAAAAAACCCCCTTGACAAATGCAAAAAAAAATATTATACTATCAGCGTATAGTTACTTTACCCGCATAAAAAGCAGGTAGTAACTTTTTTTATTTGGGGCAAGTGCAGGAAGGAAAACACAATGGCACTTGGCCTTTTTAATTTACCGGAAGAAAAGAAAAACCCGACGAGAACAGCCGAGAACTTGACCGCAAGACAAGAAAAGTTTGCACGCTTAATCGTTGAGGGGAAAAGTGCCACCGAAGCATACCGAGAAGTTTACAAACCTAAAAAAACTACAAAAGATAAAACAATTTGGGAAGCGGCCAGCCGTCTGAAAAAAAATAGCAAGGTTTCTGCAAGGGTTGAGTTCCTTAGAAGTAAAGCAGCAAGCGAAAGTATTATTACAAGCCAAGAAGTGCTTGAGAATATTTCCAAAATCGCCAAACAAGAAAGTGGCGACAGTAAGATGCAATCTGTTATCTTAAAAGCAAATGAACTTATGGGCAAGCATTATGGGCTTTTTGAAGATAACCTTAATCTAAAAGAAACATCTCGTACCATTATCAAAATTGTTGGAGAGGATGAATAATGCCCGACGTTGAAAAACGCTTAAAATTGAATTGGTACCAAAGAAAATTCATACTTTCTAAGGAGAGATTTTCTTGTTTAGTGTCCGGAGTAGGCACCGGTAAAACTTTTGCCTTTCTATTAAAAGCATATCATTACTGCGAGAAAAACCCCGGCGCACTCGGCCTAATTGTGCGCCGGGAATATACTGACTTGCGCGACTCCACCATTGCGGACTTTGAGAGATATTTTAATGTCAAAATCAAAGAAAGCACAAAAGAATATGAGTTCCCAAACAAAAGCAAAATAATTTTTAGACACGGCGATATGACCGATATTAACGTGCTTAAAAATATTAACCTTTCCTTTTTCGGTATAGAACAGGCCGAAGAATATGAAACAAGCGATATTTTTGACTTCTTGCGCGATCGTTTAAGACGCGCGGAAAATACTTGCGGATTTTTAATTGCTAACGCTTGCGGGCATAATTGGATTTACGAAAGGTTTATTGAAGGTGCAAAAAGCGAAGTGTACGACGCACCGACGGGGCAAGTTTCTTATGAAAAGCCGAATTATTTTTGTGCAACTGCAAGCAGTTTTGCTAATGCGCACAATTTGCCGGAAAGTTATGTGGCGGACTTACGCGCCCAGGAACACGACGCCCCGGAACATTTTAAGCAGTACATTATGAACGATTTTAATGTGCTTGACGCAGACGATTTGCTTTTAACACCGGAAGAACTTGCAAAAATTAAAGAGAGTTTTGACGGTATACCGGCTGAAAGATATTTGGGTGCTGACTTGGCAAGATTTGGAAAAGATAATTGTGTGGCTTTTGTGGGCGAGAGTGTTGGCGGTTTTAAATTTGCCGAGGTAGCGACAGACAGTTGGCAGGGAAAAGATGCGCTGCATAGTGTTGGGCGCATTGCTGACTTTGGTAGGCAAATGAATTTAACGAACGGGACTGTGGACTGCGACGGACTCGGCCAAGGATATTACGATAACTTAAAAGATTTAGTGAATAAAAATTATGGCCTTACCGAGTTCCATAACACCCCAAATGCCAAGACCAGCCCTTACGCAAACTTGAGGACGGAAATTTATTTCTATATCAAGGAACTTGCAGGTAAGGGCTGGCTTTTTGTTAAAACGCCGGAAATTATAAATGACTTGGCACGACTGAGATATACATATAACAGGCACGGGCAAAAAATGATGATCCCGAAAGAAGTTATGCGCGCTAAAGGCGTGAAAAGCCCGGACTTTGCAGACGCTTTAATGATGTGCGTTTGGCTTTGGAAAACGAAAAAGCCGGCGCAAAGCAATTTAAGACGTACAAGAATTGGGCAGTACACTTTTGTAAATAACCAAATGAATAATTGGTAGTAACCAAGGAGAAAATATGAGCGGATTATTTAAAACACCTAAAATGCCGGCAGTACAAAGTACCGTTACGCCGACAACTGTAACTGACGATACTAAAAATATTGCAGACGAACGCAGACGCTTTGCGCAAAGACGTGGCAGAGCAGCAAATATTTTAACGCAAGATTATAGAACCGCCGGTATGAGTACCGCGGCTAAAAAATTGCTTGGGGAATAATAATGGATAACGCAAAGGCAAAATTACTTATTGAGCGCTTAGAACAAATGCAAGCGGTGCGTTCTAATTGGGATGCAATTTGGGATTTTATCGCCCAAAGAACAAGCCCGAAAAATGCTTGCTTCCAAAGCGAACACGTTACCGGGCAACCGAAAAGCGGTTGGAAAAAGTATGACTCCACCGCCTCTCTTGCCATAAATAAATGGGCAAGTGCTATGGACGGACTGACAACGCCCAAAACACAAACTTGGCACGGACTGAGTTTAACCGACGTAAAATTAAGCGAAAAGTATAAAGATTATTTGGAACAAGTGCGCGATATTTTATTTGCAAGAAGATATGCAGCAACTTCCAATTTTGCCAATGCTAACTATGAAAATTTAAGAAGTGTGGGAACTTTCGGAAACGGTGCATTTTCCTTAACCGAAAATAAAAGTTTTGACGGCAATGTTTATAAAGCGTGGGACCTTAGAGAGTTTTATATTGAACAGAACTTTGAAGGACAAATTGATGTGTTCTTCCGCAAATTTAAACTTAATGCACGCCAGGCCAGGCAGGAGTTTGGCGAAAATTGCCCGGAGAAAATTAAAAACGCAAAGAATCTTACAGATGAATTTGAGTTTTTATGGGCGGTTTACCCAAACACCGATTACGATAAAAAATCTATACTTGCAACAAAAAAGAAATATGCAAGCGTTTATGTTTGCATAACTACCGGCGAACTGATTGAAGAAAGCGGATATGATATTTGCCCTTTATTCTATCAACGCTATGATATTATGCCGAGTTTAACTGATCCTTACGGGTATGCGCCGATACTGCTTTGTATGCCGGAAGTGCGCGACTTAAACAAAATGATTGCTGATTTGCTGACACTTTCTGACAGGCAAACGAACCCGAACTATCTTGCAACTGAGGACGATTTGATTGAAAGACGCTTTTTAAATAATGGCGTTTTGATACAGGGCGGACTTGACGCAAACGGAAATGAACGCATTAAAGAATTATTAAGCCACGCACAAACACCGCTTACTTTGGAAATGATACAGGACTTTAGAACTGTTATCAACGAAGGGTTTAACTTAAACTTGTTCCAAATACTTGTAAACAAGCCGAATATGACCGCAACCGAAGTAATGCAACGCGCACAAGAACAAGGCACTTTGCTTGGTAGTTTTACCTCAAGACGCGAAAAAGAGTTTTTAAGCCCGCTGATTGTCAAAGAAGTGGAACTTGCAGAAAGACAAGGCGACTTACCGCCCGTACCGGAAGAACTGCAAGAGGCACTCGGCAGCGGGGAAGTGTTCTTTAGTATTAAATACGAAAGCCCTATCGTACGCGCTCAAAAAGCCGACGAAGGAACTGCTATTATGAGGACACTTGAAACCGCTGCTGCTTTACAGAATTTTGATCCGACAATTAAAAATCAAATAAACGCTGTGGAAACACTTAAAGCAGTCGCAAATATTTGGGGCGCACCGAAAAAGATGTTTAACAGCGACGAAGAAAAAGAAGCAAAAGATATGAGCGAAGCACAACTTAAACAAGCCGAGCAGATGCTTAACGCAGCACCGGTTATAAGCAAGAGCGCAAAAGATATGGCAGACGCACAAGCCAAAGGCGGAATTGGGGGTATATTGTAATGGGTATTTTAAAAGCCGCAAGGCAAAAACTCTCAATATACATGTTTAAAAAGCGCTCAAGTTTCCGCATGGTATTTGACGATAAAAAGCCGGAAGTTAAATGCGTTTTAAGCGAAATAAGGCGCTTTTGCCCGAGTGATCCGGCAAGAAATGCCGTAAATAAACGCGGAGAAATTGACGAAAAACAGGTGCTTATAAATATCGGCAGAAGGCAAGTTTTGTCTTTCATTATGGCGCAAATAAATATGCCCGATGAAAGAATAGAAGAAATAGTAAGAGAGGAAATACAAAATGGAAGATAATGGAAATCAGGGTTTGCCTGAACAGTTCCTTAATAACTTTAAGGAAGAAAACCGCACTTTTATATCCTCTAAAGGTTATAAGAGCGCAGATGATATTGTTACTGCTTTGCAAGCGGCCGACAATATGATTGCCTTGCCGACAGATAAAAGCACCGAAGAAGAACTTAATGCTTTTTATGCCAAACTCGGCCGCCCGGAAAGCGCCGATAAATATGCTTTTAACTTAGGCGAAGGTCAAAGCGATGAATTTGCAAAACAAATTGCACCCGCTTTATTTGCTGCAGGAATCAGCCAAAAGCAATTAAACACTTTAGTTCCAAAATGGAACGAAATAATTGCCCAGGGCCAAGAGGCAAAAGCAAAAGCAGACGAAGAAGAATTTAATAAAGCAACCGAAGCACTTAAAGCCGAGTGGGGATCAAACTACGACGCAAACGAAACTTTGGCAAAACGCGCTACGCAGGCGCTTGGTTTAACACCGGAAGAAGTGGACGGCCTTGTAAAAGCAAAAGGTACGGCGTGGGTTTATAAGACCATGGTAAAGTTCGGCAATTTAATTAAAGACGGCGATATTAAAGGTATTAACGGTTCAAGCCAAACAAATAATTTAAATGATCCGAAACAAGCACAAGCCGAAATTGAACGCCTTATGAAAGATCCGCAATTTGCTGCTGATATGGTAAAAGGCGACGCAAAAGCAAGAGAAAAATGGGATCATTTGCATAAAATAGCATATCAAGGCGGTGCTAATAATGGTTGATTTGGGAAGAATCCAAGTAGAATTAAGACGCCTTAGTAGCCCAGCCGGTGCTATGATAGGCAGAACGGGAGTGTATGAATCCCTTAAACGAATTGTTAAGGTCTTTGAAGATGACAAGGACTTTAAAAAAGATTTAGACACTAAAAAAAGGTCTAAAAAATAAAATAAGGCCGCTAAAACTTTTTAGCCGGAAGTGTAACGCGGCGAGGAGCAAATAAATGAATAATGAACAAGAAGTATTGTATGAGAAGCAGTATCTGAATACTCTAACATTGCTCTGCCAACAAAAACAATCAAAGTTGGAAAGCCGTGTTACGACTCAGCCCTGTAAAGGCGAAGCAGCAGTTGTTGCAAATCAAGTGGGCGAATTCCCATTGAGCGAAAAAACAACCCGCTTTGCTGATACAGATTACGAAGATATATCCCTTAAAAGAAGGTGGATTACACCTATCTTAAAAAATGGGACTGTCTTATTAGACACATTAGATTTATTAAAATCTAGTGCAGATCCGACAAGTGCTATTGTACAAGCCGGACACGCAGCAATTAACCGCTTTAAAGATGAAGTTATCTTGGACGGTTTTTATGGCGTAAATAAAACAGGGAAATATGGAGAAGTTTCCACTTCCTTTGGTGCAAATAATACCATTGCATCCACCTTTGCAAGCGGCGATATTTTAAAACAAATCAATGCAGTTTTGGAAAAAATGCAAGATGCCGAAGTTGATTTTGATTATGATGAAATATCAATGGTTGTAAACGGCCCTGCTGTTACAAAATTACGCGAAAGCGGCATTTATATCAGCAATGACTTTATGAACGGTAAAGTTCTTACAGAGAAAGTACAATTACCTGATTACTGCGGCGTTACTTTTGTTCGCATGGGCAAAGTACCTTCTTATATAAGCGGAGATGACAAAATTTACAAATTGCCTATCTTCGTAAAGAGTGGCGTTAAATTCGGAAATTGGGGCGTACAAAAAGTTCGCGTACAAGAAGAAAGCACCAAGCAATATTGCCCTTCTATCTTTATGGAAGCGACATACGGCGCAACCCGTACTGAAGAAGATAAATGCTATTCTATTGAAATTAAATAAGGAGTTAAATTATGGCTACAACTTATGCAAAAGAATATGGTTATGCTATTGCTAAAACACTTAAACCGGCAAATGAATTAAACGCCAAAGTCCGCAGATTCAAAGCAACTATTGATTTGGCTGCCCAGGCATCTGGCGATATTATTAAGTTATTTAAAGTCCCGGCTGGGTATTCTTTCCTTACCGGTATTTTAAATGCTTCTGCATCTTTAAGTACCTCAACAATTAAAATCGGTACTGCTGATGATGACGATAAGTATAGAGCAAGTGCAGTACATACTGCAACTGCCCCAACACTTTTCGGCGATCAAGCGGGCTTCGTTGCCGGCGGTAATACTGCTGACGAAGAAGTCATTTTGACAGTTGGAACTGCGGCTTTACCGGCTAGTGGTACTTTAATAGTAGATATGCTATTTAGTGCCTGTTAAAGCAACAGTTATACGGGGCGTGTTTATGGCACGCCCCGATAAAAAGACACTAAGGAAAATAAAATGACAGATATTGAAATTATAAACAAAGCATTATTAAAACTCGGACAAGAACCGATTATTGCATTAACCGATACCAACGAACGCGCTAAAATAGCAAGCACAATTTTTGCAAGCGTGCGCGATATGCTGATAACTTCTTACCGCTGGGCTTTTGCTATGAAAAGGGCAAGTATTAGTGCGGACGCAACCGCGCCGGCCTTTGGGTGGAGTGCAAGATATGCTTTGCCGGAAGATTTTTTGCGCCTTAGTGAAATTTGCAATGCTGATTTTAGGGAAACAGATAATTACGAAATAGAGGGCGGTTATATACTTTGCAACTATACTGAACCGCTTAAAATTAAATACTTGGCAAAAATTACGACAAGTAGCATTTTTCCGGTTTACTTTTGCGAAGCACTTGCTTGCAAACTTGCTTTTGAGTTTTGCGAACGCTTAAAACAAGACCAAAGCAGAAAGCAAATGTTAATGCAAGAATTTATGTTTGCTATAAGTGAAGCGAAAAAATGCAACGCTATTCAACTTGCGACTGTTAGATTGCCGCGTGGAAGTTATAACGATATAAGAGAGGGTTTTTAAATGGGTGCAAAGGTACAAACGCCGATTACGCAAATGAACTCAGGCAAACTTGCGCCGGTTATGGAAGGAAGAACCGATGTGCAAGTTTACCCTTATTCTTGCCGCCATGTAAAAAATGCTATACCGCTTGTGTACGGTTCTAATAAAAATAGAGGCGGCAGCGCCTTTGTACACGCTACCGCAAGCGGTGCAAAAGTGGTTTTGATACCGTTTAAGGTGGGCGAAAATGTGGCCTATATGCTTGAATTTGGCGACCATGTTATAAGATTCATTAAAGACCACGAAATGATTTTGACTACCGGCAATTTACCTTATGAAGTATCAACGCCTTATGCTTTAACCGATTTAATTGACTCAAACGGGGTTATGCAACTTGACTACCAGCAAAGCGGGGATGTTATTTATTTAGTGCATGATAAATATCAACCGCAAAAACTGAGCAGATACGGCGACACAAATTGGACTTTGAGTGCTTTGGACTTGCAAGGCGGCCCGTGGCGTGATATGAATATTGATGAAAACCTTTCTTTGCAAGTGTCAGGCAATACAGGTATAGTATCATTATCAGGTTGGAACGGGGATAACCCGACAGCGACAGGAAGTGTAACAGGGCCTAGCGGTGCCGGAAACAGGTTGGCTATTTATTTTTATATTGGTGGCTGGGATACAGCAGGTACGCAACTTGTAGGCAGAATTTGGGCGCCTTCTACTGATGCAGGTAACTATTCTTATGCGGAATTAGCAGCACAACTAATAAATACTTTACCACAATTTGTAGCAACTAATCCCACAAGAAGCACAATAAAAATTACGGCAATAGCAGATCAAGCGTCTTATTCTAATGAAAAATTTTGTATAGAAGTTATTTATGGCACTACTATATCTTATAGTAGTGTGAATAATAATGGCACTTTTTCTTCCCCGGGAACTGCGGTAAATATCTTTGATGAATCTTGGGTTGGCAAAAGAATAAGATTGTGGCAAATAAACACTACGGTTCAAACTTGGTATACGGGCTTATCAATAGCAGCAACGGGAACAGTTGTAAAAAGCGACGGGCATTTTTATTCCGCTGCAAGTACAGGAACTTGCGGAAGCGTAAAACCGACACATACAGAAGGAACGGCAAGCGACGGTGGTGTAACTTGGACTTATATACACGACGGTTATGGCTGGGGTACTATCATTGAATATATTTCTGCTACGGAAGTATCTATGAAAGTGGAATCTTATATTCCGCAAGGGATAGTAGCAGTCGGAACTTATCAATGGGAATTATCTCTGCTTGGGCAGGATGAAATTTGGCCTTCAAGTATTGCCTTTTTTAGAGATAGATTAGTATTAGGAGTAAATGCCAAGAGTGGACCGCAAATTTGCTTTTCTTGCACAGGCGATTATGAGAATTTTAGCGATATGACTAATGGCGAGGTCTTGGCGACTAATGCCATAACGCTGCCGATATTGCTTGACTTAAACAAGATACAATGGCTTTGCGCGCAAGATAATTTGTTTGTCGGCACCGAGGGCGGAATTGTGGCAGTTAAGGCAATGACTTCAAGTGAAGTGTTCGGGCCGGATAATATAACTTATGACAATATATCGTCCGTGGGTGCTTGCAAGATTAAGCCGATAAGAATCGGCGACGATATTTTGTATCTTGGGCGTTTGGCAAAAGATATTTACGCTATACAATATAATTGGGAAACGGACAGTTACGCGCCCGATGAAGTATCTTTGCTTGCGTACGATTTGCTTGAAGAAGGTATTTCCGGCTGGGCTTTGCAATATGAGCCAAACCGCATAATTTGGCTTGTGCGCCGGGACGGGAAAATTGTTGGCCTTACTTATAACAAAAAGCAGAGCGTGCGCGCCTTCCACTTACACGAAACTGACGGGAATTTTGAAAGCGTGGCAAGCATACCGGCACCGGACGGAACAATGGACGATGTCTATTTTGTGGCAAAGCGTACTGTAAATAGTGCGGATGTTAGATATGTGGAGTATTTTAAGAACGGTTTACCGCTAAATATTGCAAGCGGTTTAACGCAAGCGCAGAAACTTGAGTATTTGCTTAAAAACGGGTGGTTCTTAGATTGTGCCAAAAAGTATACTTTTGACGAAGCAACTTCCGCAATAACCGGGCTTACGCACCTTGAAGGCAAAACGGTAAGCGTTTTTGCTGACGGGAAAGTGCAAGAAAGCAAAACAGTTGTAAGCGGTGCAATAACGCTTGATACCGCTGCAAGTATGGTTTTGGTTGGCTTGCCTTATGAAACTGTTATTGAGCCGATGCCCGTAAATATTGACGTGGGCGGAACAGGGCAAGCGCGCAGCCAAAGGATCAATCAAATTGTTTGCCGGCTTTACAGAAGTGCGAACTTTAAATACTCTTGGAACAATGTCGTTTGGCACAAAGCCGAAGTTAAAGAAGATAATGAAATGACGCTTAAAAGCGGGGACTTATTGCTTAATTGGGGCGATAGTAACACTTTGACGAATTTAAACAGCGAGGATATTGTAAACGCTACCGGCGCCAGGATGTTATTTAAGCAGGATTTGCCTTTGCCCGTGTGCTTTGTGGCGTTTTACTTACAAATTGAGGTGTCAAATGGTTAATATCCGGGCGTTTTATAGTATGCGTGATTTGCGTTTGCCTTTTGTTTGCCAGGAAGAACAGAAGGATGAATTTGATCCGGTTGTACTTAAAAACCCGGAACTATTGCGCTTTGTTATGGAAAACGAAAAAGAAACACTTGCAATATTGTGGTTTTGGAATCTTGGCACCGGGCGTTATAATGTGGGAAGTGTTTTGAGCGCAAATTGCGGGCCGTACTTCCCGGAAATGAAAACCTTAATTGAAAAGTTATTTGATTTTTATAAAGCAACACGGTATGAGGCAACTGTAAAAACTTCTTTTGAAAACGGACACAGGATGCTTAAATTGCTTGGGTTTACAAGAGAAGGGACTATGAGAAAGTTTTATAAAGGCGTAGATTTTGATATGTATGCGAGAGTTATTCAACTCGGAGGGTAAAATAATGGCAGCAACAACAGCAGTAGTTTTAATGGCAGTATCAACTGCCGCACAAATGGCGATGCAAGCACAACAGGGCAGGGCGGAAGGCCGCGCTTATGAAACGCAGGCCAAAGTGAACGAAATAAATGCCGATAATCAGGCACGCGACACTTCTTTAAACGAAGATACTAAGCGCAGGCAAAACAGATTGGAAATGGCAAAGATAGCCGGTGCGCAAGCGGAAGCCGGGCTTGTGGGTGGGACTGCTACCGGAAGTTATATGCAGAGTTTAAAGAACGCCGAGCAAGACGCGCTTAATTTGCGCTACCAGGGTATGAGCCAATGGCAGAACTATAAAAACTCCGCCATGTTTAACCGCGCTTACGGTGCGCAGGCAAGAAGCAATGCAAGGACTTCGGCTTTTACTACCGGGTTTGGTGGGCTTGCTCAAGCATTTGCTTGGGGCGCGCCGAAAGGTGCTTTTGGGCAAAAGATAGCAAGTTATTTTAAGGGGGCTTAATATGGCAAATAAAGCAAATATCGGGCAATATGAACAAAGGACTATGATAAACGGGCAACCGTTAAACGCGCCTATTAAACCCATGGTAAATACCGCCATGGAAAGTATTGCCAATGTGGGCAAAGAATTTAGCAATATTTTGGCCCAGCAAAGCGATAGAATTGATAATCTTAAACTGCGTAATAATGAAGAAAAACTTTCAATTCAAGTGCAGGAAATGAATAATGCTTTGGCAAATGCTAAAAATACCGCGGAATTTGACACGATAGTTGCTGACTATACTAAGCAGATGCAAGCCGGCAGTAAAGAGCGCCTTGGCAAACGCTTATACGGACTTTGGCAGGAAGAAGAAAGCAATTATATGAAAGCGCTTGAAGTGGACGTTGCCGGCAAGAAAATTGCTTTAAATAAAAAGATTGCATTTGATTCCGGTAAAGATACCGCAAAAGATATGGCATATCAGTATGCTTATTCTAATGAAGGCGGAAGAAAAGCGCAAGACGCACAATTTAATGAGTATTTAAACAATAACAATTTTAATGACGCGGAAAGGGAGCATTTACTCAGAACTTATAACCATGATAAAGAGTTTGGGTATTTAACGCAACTTGTAAATAATGATCCGTACGCAGTAGATAAAGCACTTAAAGATAAAAAGAATTTTAATGCTTTAAGCGTACAGGAAAGGGAAAGATTTGCAGACGCTGCCGCACGTGAAATAAAAGCAAGAAAGGACACTATACTTGATAAAGGAACTGCTGGGGATGCCGGACTTGCCGAAATGGTGCGCCAGTTTAATATCCTTTACGAAAAAGATCCTAAAGAGGCGGAAAAGTTTTATCAAGGTTTTATTGACAAGCCGACAAAACTTCCGGAATTATACGGTATAAAAGGCAGCACGACTTTAATGAGTTATATGAAAAATGTGCTTGCCGAGGGCGAATACGGCCGCCAAAAAGAAATGGCTTGGGCGGAAACGGAAGTCAGATATAAAAATTTTGATATTAAAGACGGCTTTATACAAAATGCGGACTTGGATAATGTGGAAGATATAACCGAAATGATAGGCGTTATAAACGGCGGACTTGCTACCGGGGAATTTGATAAGCATAAAGACCAGGCAAACACTATGGTTGCTAACTTGAGAAAGAGTTTAGCAGATATGGTAAAAGATCCGAAAATTAAAAATACGGCGTGGTTTGGTGCAACGGTTGCCGAAAATATGCCAAAACAAATAAACACTTTTTTAAAGAGAAAAGTGAACGGCGATTTATCTGATGAGGGGATAGGTAAAATTTACGAGGATGCTTTTATTGCTGCAAAGGCTTCCGGAATTGATTTGAAAAGCAAAGATACCGGCTTAAAAGAACAAGCCGGGAAACTGATCCGCCAAGCGTTTGAAAGAAATATCCGTGCGGAGTATCTTTTGAACGAGGACGAGGCAAACGCCGTTGTTAGTGAGGATGATAACGCTTTAATGGAATTTTCCGACAAGGCAAATAACAAAGGCGCTAAAAAACTTGAAAGCGGGCCTATGACACTTAATGAGGCCCTTTATGACTTTAGCAAGACGATAACAGGTAAAGGACAATAATTATGCAAGAACAAGAACAGGGACTTGAAAATAAAGAAAGAACGGTTTATTTATCCAGCACGGGCGATTTTGTAAAAACAGATTTAACAAACCCGCGTGAGATAAAATATGCCTCTGAAGTACAGTTGTATAAAAGAAGCAGAGATAAATTTTTTGGCCTTAAACCTTTGGAACAAGACCGCGCCGAAATAACAAAAGCAGCCATGGAATCACAGCGCGGAATATTTAAGCAAATAGGCGCAGGCGTAGGTTCTTCCGTAGTTAATATGGGGCAGGAACTTTGGAATTGGGCAAGATATACAAATGCAAATTTAATCAACAAAGGTAGAAGGAAGTTAAACGAATTAAGCGCAAGCATTTTGAAAGGCACCGGAACTATTGACGAAGAAACACGCGCAAGTATGATGACGCAAGTAAATAATGATTATAAAAATGTGCGTGATATTATTAACAGCGAACTTCTTGCAAACAGGGAAAAGCAAAATGCTTATTTGGAAAAAACCGGACTTGCCAAAAAAGAAGGCGACAGTTTGGCTTATGATATTGCAAATGGTGTTGGATCCGCTGCCGCGGCACTTGGGCTTGCAATAGTAACAAAAAGCCCGAACGCTGCCGCTTTAATGTTTGGCGGAGTTGCCGGGCAAAGCGGTTATGAAGAAGCATTGGCAGCCGGAATTGAGCCGGAAAAGGCGCTTAAAGTAGGGCTTGCGCGTGGGTTCTTTGAAGGTTCTTTGGAAAGAATCGGCTTACATTGTTATATTGAGGGTTTAGCAACGCGCGGTGTTTTTACGCGTATTGCAAAAAATGCGCTTGTGGAAGCCGTGCAAGAAGCCAGCCAGCAGACCGCCGAAGAAATTTTGCAAACGAAATACGGCGGCAGGGCAGCAGATTGGAAGCGCGCTACAAACGATATACTTTTATCTGCCTTTGTGGGTATGATTGTGGGCGGTGGTTTTGCAAGTGTAGGTGCCGGGCAAGAGTTGCTTAATAAACAAAAAGCGAACGATACCGGCGCGAAACCGCTGCCCGCCCGTAATATTGATTTGACGGATGTTTTTGAAAGTGGTGTAAAACGTTTTACTGACTTGGGTATGCCACCGGCAGACGCGGAGAAACTGACATTTTCTTTACTGCAAAAAGCAGCAGCGCCGGAAACCGCAAAAGAAATTGCAGATATGATTAAAGAAGAAAACTCCAATTTAACATATCTAAATAATGACGAGGACCAAAACGCAGCCGCAGTTAAAGAAGCCGTTGAAAAGGCAACCGCGCCGGAAAGAGTGGTAAAACAACAAGCATTTAATATTGCCGATAAAGTGGAAGAAGATTTAATTAAGGCCGGGCGCGCACCCGAGGAAGCAGCCGCAGACGCGAGAATTGCCCAAGCGGGAAGTATCGGCTTATATAATTTGACCGGGGTTTTGCCGGAAGATCAAATTAAAATTGATATTGCTTTAGAGCAAGACGGTTTGGACGCGAGCGAAAACGGCTTGACCGGACAGGAAGATACTTCGTTTGACTTTGGGGAGAATTTACCGAATTTAGATACATTTACCGATTTAGAATCTTTATTAGGTTCTTTACCAAAAGAGCAAGCGCAAGATGTTTATAGTAAAGTTTTAAATGACGAAAGGGTTTCTCCTTTGCTTGATGAAGTTATGGCATTTAGGAACGAAATTTCCAAAAAACAAGGAAATAAAACATTAAACCAATATATCGCTTCTGAAGCAACACAAGAAGAAAAAGCGCGTGCTGAAGAACTTTTTAAGAAAGTAGATCAAAAGCAATTAGAAATTGCAAAAGAAATAATTAAAGAGCAACAAAATCCGCAAAAGATTTTCCAAGAAGGCATAAAGTACGACGAGAACGGAAAGGCCGAAATAAACACGCCGGAATTTAAAGAGTGGTTTGGCGATAGTAAAGTGGTAGACGAAAACGGGCAACCGTTGGTTGTGTATCATGGGACGGACGCTGAATTTGATACTTTTGATATGTCAAAAGGGCGTGCCAATATGGATATAAAAGGTTCGTTCTTTTCTCCTTGGGAATTAGATGCAAAAGGTTATGGCAAAAATGTTCGGGCCTTTTATTTGAGCATTGCAAATCCTGCAAATGAACAAACTGCTTATGCAGCATTACGGAAATACCAAGGTCAAAATAATGCCGGCGAAAAAGCAAAACAAGATCTTATAAAACAGGGGTATGATGGTGTTATTAACAATAACGAAGAATATATTGCATTTTACCCGACGCAAATAAAGTCAGTTTATAACCGCGGAACTTTTGATAAAAATAACCCGAATATTTATTATCAAGGCGCATTGGCTGATAAAACAAAACAAAAGGCAAGAGAAGTGCGCGCCGCTTTACAAAAAATAGCGGAAGGTTCTGAAGAAGAAACTGTTGCCGATTTAAGAGATGACCTTGAACAATACGGCGGAACAAATGATGTTACTTTTAAATTCGGCGATGAAAAAAGCGGCATAAGGCATATCGGCGAAAAGCACGGAATCAAAACGCTTTTACAAGTGTTTGATAGTGTGGTGGACGGGAAAGTTTCCAAATTTATTAAAGGAAAGAAAACTGTACATCTTCTTAAAAACGGAGTGGAAGCGGTTTTATCTTTAGACGAGAACGGAAATAAAAAAACATGGCTACTTACCGGTTGGGACAATAAAATAAGCCCTGAAGAAGAAAGGCAGTTTCGTGCAAACCTTAATTCCGCTCAAAGCACGCCTACATTTAGTCGTCGTGATTTGGTTGCAGGGCTTAATAATAGTATAACTGATAATAAGCAAAATGTCAAGGGGCAAACATTAAATCAAGGGCCGAGGGGGAGCGTTACTTTTGCGAACGATATTAAACAGGCATTTATACGGTTTAATGAAACTGCTGACGCTTCAACTTTCGTGCATGAGATAGGCCATATTTGGCTTATGAACGTGCAGAAAATGAGGCCCTATGCTGCAAAAACAGAATTTGACGAGTTTTTGAATAATTTGGATTCTTGGCTTGGCGCACCGGTAAACGGCACGTATACCGTGGATCAGCAGGAAAAATTTGCGCAAGCGCTTGAGCAATATTTGCAAGAGGGTAAAGCACCGAACGCGGAACTTAAAACACTATTTGAAAAATTTAAAGAGTGGTTAAGCCAAATATATTCCGAAATCAAAAGATATATTGAACTTAGCCCGGAAGCAATTAAAACCTTTGATACTTTACTTGCTGGCCCGGAAAAAGCGAAATACAATATTGATAAAATTAAAACAAAGACCGCTGCCGCAAAAGCCGTGGTGGAAAAGATTAAAAAAGGGCAAGCGGTAAATATTGACGGCGTGTCTGTACAAGATATTAAAGAAGCGCTTAAAGTTATGAATAGCAGAATACCGGGAGAGCCGAAAGATAACCTTTTGCGTACTTTAAGAAGTAAAGGCGCCGATTATGCAAATGCAAGCAAAATTGATAAAGAGGCATATAAAAATGCGCGTGTGCCGAATAAAAAAGACGGTATACAAGACGGCTTGGCTTTGACTTTGCGTGATTGGGGTTATATGGATTTTGACGATAGCGCCGTGGCTGATTATGAGGGCCTAAGCGAAAAGGACGAGGAAGCAGCCGATTTGATTGACCGCGCGCTTGCCGGGGAAAAGATTTATAAAGTGGGCGACGAACAGGCCGCGAAAAGAGAGCAATATTGGGCCGATGTTGAAAAAGCCCGGGAAGTTATAGGACCAAACGGCGAGGCAGTTGCCCGTGCTATAACCGAACTTGAAAAGAAAGGGTACAGAGTTGTAGAAAAAGAAGATATAAACTTCTTGGAAAATCAACTTAGGCAACTTGATAATATTGTGGAAAAAACAAGAATCTTAAACCAAAACCCAGAGGACCAAAAGAAAACAGAAGCGTTTGAGAAAATGCAAAAGCAAAATGCGCTTGAAGCAAGGCGCGTTAAAGATATTGTTTTGGAAGAAATAAATAAACGCGAAATTGCCGGCAAAGAAGAAATGCTTGCAACTTTACAAGAAGCCAAAACGCCGGACGAAATAAGCGATGCTGTGGATAATATTTTAACTAAACTTGAAAAAGAGTTTGAGCAGACACCGGAAGGCCAAGCAGAGCAAAGGAAACTTGATATACCGGCAACAAATTGGGATGCAAAGAAAATTGCTTTGCTTAAAGATATTAACGAAATAAGCAAAAACGCAAGCCAGGAAGAACAAAAGGCGCTTGATATTGTAGAGCAAGAACGCCAGGCCAGGCAAGGCATGAGGGCGGAACTGACTAAAGCCGAGCGCACGGAATTTAATAATGCTAAAGCATTGCTCAAAAAGAGTTATGAGAAGAAATACTTAAAAGCATTTAATGACGCTTTACGCGACGAACCGCATATTGAAAGCAAAGATATTGCCAGCATTATGAAAGTGCTTGCAAATAATGCTATGGAAATGCAACTTTTGCGCGGAAGGGTTGTGGACCAATTTATAAGCGTAGCGCAACGTAAGCAAGAAGCCAATTACAAAAAATATATGCACAAAAAGATTAAAGATATTTTGGACCTTAATCTTTTTGACAAGCAGGGCAATTTGCGTAAGGCAATGGTAGATCCGGTTTCTTTGGCGACTTTGACGGAATTAAAACGCATAGCACGGATGAACCAAAAGAAAGCAGCAGCCGAACTTGCCGAACGCATGGACTACTTTTCTAAAGCAGAAGAAGCAGCAAGCCCAAGCGATAAAGTGATAAACGAAATGCTTTCAATACAAGCAAACGACGATAAAGATATATCCGTGCAACTTATGAAGAAAGCATACGACGATATACACGAACTGCGCAAAGCCGGAAGAAGTGCGCGCAATTTGCAGAAACTTATTATGGACTACCGCACCGAGCAAGAAAAGAGCGAACTTTTGAACGCCATAAAGAAAAACAAAGAAGCCGGCTGGATCAAAAAGGCGTATGCCTCTTGGCTGGCGAATTGGGAAAGTATGCTTGATGTTTTCGCAGACGAAAATATCAAAAACAGATACAGTATGCTCAATAAAGAAGCGGACACAATAACTTATGCTTGGCAACGTAGGAAAGATATTATGAACGGCGTAAAAGAAATTTACGGCCTTAGCAGCAATAGCGAAGTGCAAAACAAAATGAACGAACTGCGCGACGAAAAATATACTTTTACGAACTATGCTTTGGTAGATAAAAATAAAGATCCTTATGCTTTGGTAAAACGCACCGGGGAACCGTTCCAAGAAGAACTTTCCAAAATGCAAATTATCACGGCGTATATTTATAATAAAAATGACGAACTATCCCAGCGTTTAATGATGCAATACGGTAAAGAGCAACTTGACGAAATGTGGAGTTTGCTTGATAACCAGGATAAACGCTTGGCGAACTTCTTGCAGCAAGAGGCGGAAAAATCTTATAACCAAATTAACGAGGTATTTGTAAAAGAGCGCGGTTATGATTTGCCGAAGGTAGATAACTATTTCCCAAGCGTAACGGAACGTGTGGAAAGTGAACTTGACTTCTTGCACGCAAGCGCGGTTATGAGCAAAAACCCCTCATTTACCAAAATGCGTGCTGCAAGCCCGTTTATACAAATGAAATTGCAAAATCCGTTTGGCATACTTTTTAGACATATTGAACGCGCGGCGGATTACCATTTTAAAGCCGAGAAGTTAAACCAAATAAGGCGCGTATTTAAAAGCCCGGTTGTTAAGCCGGCAATTATTGAAAAGGTTGGCGAAGATGTGTATAAACGCATGCTTGAACTGATAGACCAATTTAGCGTAACAAAGCAGACGCTTAAATACGATATTGATAAACTCGGCGATTGGCTGACGAACAATTATGTTAAGGGCGCTATTGCCTTGAAACCGACGATTGCAATAAAGCAGTTAATCAGCAGTATGAACTATGCGGAAAATATGCCGACGGGCAAATGGATTGCCGGATTTGCAGACGCTATTATGCACCCCAAAGAAACAATTAAATTTATGTTTGAGGGCGATCCTTATTTAAAGACACGCTTTGAAAGCGGCTCTATGAACGAGGCACTTGCGCGCGCGACTGCCGATGCAAATGCAATTACGGCACGCGGAAAGTTCTTGCGCTTTACCGATCTGTTAAGCATAAATACGCGCCTTGGCGATATTGGCGCAATTATGTTTGGCGGAAAACCTTATGTAGATTATTTAATGAACGAAAAGGGTATGAGCAAGCAAGAAGCGTTTGCGGAGTTTAGGAAGTCCACACTCCGCAGCCAGCAGTCAAACACACGCAGCAGTTTATCAACTTTACAAGGGCATGATATGAATTGGCTACTGCGCGGACTGTTTGCCTTTAAAAACACGCCGGCACAATATGCGCGTAAAATTGCAGACGGAATATCACAATATCAGCGCGGAGAAATTGACGCAAAGCAACTTGGAAAAGTGGTGGCACTTTACGGATTATTAAACTCTTGGATGTACAGTATGCTTACGACTTTGGGCTTGATTGCTTGGTACTATGACCGCGACGAGGCAAAGGAATTGCTGACTGACGAAATATTGTTTAGCCCGTTTACGCAAATGGCATCTTCTTTACCGGTGCTTGATATGGCAGTCGGGCAAGCGGCAAATGTGGCAAAGGCAAAAATGTTTGACAAAAAAGTACAGTTGGAACGCCCGGAAATGCCGGTTGTAAGTGAAATATTTAAAATGGGTAGCAAGGCACTTAAAGAAGATGTTACCGCCCAGGATGTGCTTGATATGTTTGTAACCGGCGGGCAAGTGTTTGGCGGACTGCCGACGAAGTATGGCAAAGGGCTTGTTACCGGCAGCGCGGATATTGCAACCGGGAAAAACCCCATGAGAGGATTTTTGCAGGCGCTTGGTTATACGGAAAACCGGGCCGGCAAGATTACGGGGGCCGAAGAACCCAAAAAGAAACGCAAAAAAAGCAAAAGAAGAAAATAAGGAGAGAGTATGAGAGAAAATTATAAAGATTTGTTTATTAAAACAAAAGAAACGGGATCAATAATCTTTAAAGTTAAATTGGCAAAAGGCGAAAGGGCCGATTTGACCGGGTGGACTTCGCACTTTGTTGTAAAGAAAGATAAAGATACCGCCGATACTTCCGCCGTTTTAAATGTAACGAATAGTACCTGGGAAGAAGGCAAGGAAGATATTATCCCGGTTGCGTTTACACAAAGTTTTACTGACCGCGCACCGGCGAAATTTTACTACTCTTTATTTTTAACAAAAGATTCTGATTTGACTTATTTAAGCGAAGGAACTTTATTTTTGGAACAAGGGGGAAGCAAATAATGGAAGATTTATCCGTTGAAGTTGTAATGCCGGAAACCCTAAATTTGGCAGAGGTGCAAGTGCCACAAACGCCGATCGCCGAGTGCCAAACATTTAATTGGTTTAAAGGCGAAAAGGGCGATAAAGGAGATAAGGGCGACACCGGAAATACCGGGGCGACCGGGCAAGACGGATTTTCGCCAACGGCAAATGTAACAAAATCAGGCGACACGGTAACAATTTCTATAACCGATAAAACCGGAACGACAACGGAAAGTATTGTAAGCGGAGAAGGTAAAGCAACTGCAAATTTAAGCAATATTGATAACACAAACAATGCAGCTTCAACTTCTTTAAATACAGCTGGTATCAGAACTGTGATAGAGACATATTCAAGTGGTACAGATTGGTATAGAGTATGGTCTGACGGTTGGTGCGAGCAGGGTGGTTATATCACCTCAACAAATAATACTGCTCAAAATATTAATTTGTTAAAAAGTTATGCAAACACAAATTATTTTGTAACAACGCAACAGGTAACAGAAGGCGCAACTGTTACAGAGTATTATGGCGATAATAAAATAATAGCGAGAACAACAACTTATTTTACTTTTGTTAATGCACAAAGCGAGTTACCTTATTATGTTTGGAAAGCAGAAGGTTATGTATCATAGGAGTTAAATATGATAGGAAAGAAACTTTATAAAGGACAGTACACAAGCAAAGAATACGCAGATACAGCAGTTTGGTGCAACTCTCATAATGCCCACATTGAAGATAAAGGTGAGTATTATGAAGTAGTTGAAAATGCTCCTTATGTTCCAACTGTGCAAGACCAGATTATTGCGCTTGAAAATACCGTTACGCCAAGGAATATCCGGGCTGCGTTACAGGGCGATGAATTCGCCCTTGAAAAGATTTCTGAAGTGGAAATGCAAATTGCAGAACTTAGAAAACAATTATAAGGGTTGTACAAACCCAAAGGAGAGAAAGTATGATTATAGTAGATAAAGCAAATAATATAAATAAACCGGCGGTGCTTGCAGAAGTAGCACAGTATGCAAACAGGCCGACGGGGGCGGTGTCCGTCCTTGCAACGGGGACTGTTACCGGATCGCCAAAACTTCAAATGAGTTTAGACGGCACGAATTATGTTCCTTTACTTAACGAAGACGGCGAACAAGTGGAACTTACCGTAGATGTGCCGGTACATTTAAGATCTGCTAATGTTTGGGTAAAAGTGGATTTAACCGGCGTAACTTCAAGTGATTTGAAAGTTGAAATAATGTAGGTGCGCTTATGCAAACACAACTTGTTACGAGTGAAGTATTGCCCTCTTTGGTGCTGGGGAGTTTGATTGCCAAAGAAGGTGGTAAGAAGGATTGGCATGGTAAACCTTCATCTTGGCCTGATATTCGTAAGAATTTAATACCAAACTCAATACGTTTGTTAGCAGATGAACGCTATCCATTAGGTTTTACAGCAACTGCAACAGGGGGATATACAGTCAAAATTGACGGGGAAGTGAAAGGTACTTATTCAAGTGGTGCACAATGCTCAATACCTCAAACTGATTGGCCTAAAGGACATATTAATAGTTTAACTGCATACGGCGCAACGGAACAAAGCGGAACTCCTACACCTGACAACCCTATTGATATTGTATGTAATAATGGTGCGTTAAAGTTTGGCGAACCTATAATAATTGATAATACAAGAAATTACGCATATATTAATACGACAGGAAGTTTGGCGTGGTCACCAGATAGTTACTCTATTGCTTTACCCGTAACAGTCGGGAAAAAATACAGAATTATTATATCCTCAACAGATTCTTCAATTGTTGGTACAATCTTCCGTTATGGCTTTACAGATAGTGACCCTGATGATTTTAAACAAAATGTAGTTACACCGTCACCTGACAGTATATCAATATATGACTATTGGAGAGGTGCACCGCAAAATTTATCAGATGTTGAAGTTACTGCAACACATTCGTATTTGATTATACAATTTGCGGCTGCTTATGCCTCAACAGTTATATCAACTTATTTAACAGTGAAAGACCAAACTACTTATACCAACGGCACAGTTGAAACGATATGGGCGCACGGGAAGAATTTGTTTAACAAATCTGATATTACCACAGGCAAAATCTTAAATGATACTGGTGCAGTAGTAACCCAATCGTCTGGTTATTATTCGGGCCATATTTCTGTTAATGCAAGTACGGAATATACTATTTCACAAACAGGCGGGGAAGAAATTTATTTGCGCATATTAGAATATGACTCAACAGATACTATGGTCAAATTGAATAAAGGCACCCAAACTGGAACGCAAACAAAAACATTTACAACAGGTGCTACAACAACTTATGTAATTGTGTCTGGTAGTTCAAAAAGCAATGCATTGGACACATTACAACTTGAACTCGGTTCAACCGCTACAACCTACGAAGCATATTACAACGGTGGCACTGCTACGGCTGAGATGTTGTTAAAGGTAGGCGATTATAAAGACGAGCAAGAAGTATTGACAGGTGAAGTGACGAGAAATGTAGGTGTTAAGGTATTAGACGGAACGGAAAGCTGGGGTTCATCAGTAACGAGCAAATTTTATCTTGATAGCAACTATATGCGTAACTACAACAATATGCCTTTACTTTGTACACATTATGAAGCGGTTTTGGCGGGTGGTACAAGTCAGGTCGGTGACTTACAAATAGGTTTATTTGCTTCAGGTTCACAAGGTATAAGTAATGCAAGAATGGTAATAGCAGACTCGAATTATACGACTGTAGAAGATTTTAAAACATACCTTAAAAGTTTGTATGATAACGGTACGCCAGTTATTGTAGTATATCCTTTAGCAACTGCTACAACAGAAACCGTAACACCTCAAACATTAACAGGTACGAGTGCAAGTGTGACAGCAGGAAGTATTAATGACCTACAAATCACTTATACGCAAGGTTCTGCTGGTTATCCTATTGACTACCCTACAGGTGCTGAAACAGCCCATATAATTGATATCTACCCCACTACTGAAGGAAATAATATTACTGCTTTTCATTGTGCTAGAGTTGCCGAAAGCGGTAATGAAGAACAAGGTGTTTTATGGGCGCATTTTAATATAAGTAATGCTATTAATATTTCCAATTTACTTTGGGATTATAATACTTACTTTA
>Ga0310786_10002648_pt1 | contig 27030 bp, 28 predicted proteins | sample AusTroGonzalo_MG_FD_203881 | JGI IMG/M metagenome (GOLD analysis project Ga0310786, IMG submission 203881) | Bovine rumen microbial communities from tropical cattle in Woodstock, Queensland, Australia - Gonzalo_03 (v2) (version 2) | ecosystem: Host-associated > Mammals > Digestive system >...
TTGCAAAGTCCTCCCAACTTTTGAGAACGCCCTTTCCATAATTCCGCGCCGCCGGTTCCCGCCCAGGCTTGCGACGCAGGCCCGGACAAACGCCGCTTCGAACCCCTCCCTGTCGTTCGCGAAGCGTTCTCCCACCCTTGTCATGCCTGCCCCACCCCCACCCTCGCCAGCACCATGTCCCCGAAATTCCTGGACCTCCCGGCAAGCAACTTGGCCCGCCGCACGGCTACAAAACCGTTCTGGCGACACCAGGCGTCGATTTCGTCAACCGCGTGCCCCGCGATTTCATGGTATTCCATGAGGACCAAATCAATCCGCCTGGCCATGCCGCTCGTTTCCCAATCTTTCAGGATGGCGTATTCCCCGCCCTCGCAATCCATTTTGACGACGCAAGGCCACCCGGAATGGGCATCCAGAACCGGCCCCATCGCCTCGGATGCCCGGACCACCTCCACCCGTTGCATCCGGCCCTCTTCCACGAAATCCCACGAAATCCCCGAATTGTCAGTTTTCATGCTTTCCTGCAGAGTCGGAATCCAAGCCTATCAAGATATTCCAAAAGCATTATTCCCGCCTTTTCTTTGCCGAACCGCAATCCATGGCTCAAATTCTCCACTACCTTCCCGCGCCTTGTCGGCACCGCCAAATTCGCGGACAAACAGCTCGTGGATGCCGTACCCCCACCAGCGGTTCAGTCGCCCCCTTGCACCATCAAAACCAAGCGATGGAATCAAGCCCCTGCGCATCCACACCCGATAGCGATGATACCGGACCACATTCTGGAAGTTGATGCGCTTGTTCTTCGAGAAGGCATTATAATGAATCCAACTGCGGGGGAATTTGTCCCCGATAGCCTCAAATTTCCACCCGCGTTTGATGTTCTCGTCTTGCACGCGCCCCCAATCATCAAACACCTTGAGCTGTCCGTTTTCATCGCGATAAGTGTATTCGTGGCAGGAAACATCTGGATTTAGGCATTCTTTCCGATAGATGCAAAAACAGGTATGCAAACGTCTGTGCAGAAAGTGCCGACACTGATGGTATTTGTTTTGAAAGTTTCTGATGTCAGGATTCATTCCAGTCGAAATGCCTCCCAATCGGGAATTGTTTTTGAATCGAGAGATTGCCTCTGAAATAAAATCCGTCGAAAGGATTTCGAAATCCGCATCCACAGTTGCGACAAAAGGCGATGAGAACCGGTGGACCTTTTGTTGGATTTCACGGTGCCAAATCGTTGCACCGAGCTCATACGGCCCTTCCATCCTTCTGGAGAGGCCCTCTGGAGTTGTTATGTGCCGTCCAATTAAGGCCCTAGGATAAGGATACAACTCGGAATTGTCCTGGATGGATACGTATGGAAACTTTTGCCAGAGAGGATACCATTTCCCCCTAGATTCTGCGGAGAGGCAATTGCCATAGATTATCAGTTTGAACGAAAAACCAGCTTTCTGAAGAAGGCGGAAACTTTGAATGGCATATTGAGCGATCATGAGATCCGGTTCCGTCACAAGCATAAAAAAGCTTATCGTATCTGATGGGAGCTTTATGGATGACATTTTTTCAGGAATTTTTCACTCGTACTCATTATGTCATCCTACAGGGAATTGGTGATTTTCCATTTGCAGTCAGTAAATATACTCGCCCCCCACAGAGAGCGCTCTATTCCATTGTGATAGTAGTTGCCGCCTCCAATATCCAAGTCGAGCATGGGAGCAAACGTATCTTGATCATGCAGAAAGCCTCCGTTGCAGACAAGGTGATAGCGCCCCGGGGCCAAGGCAAGCCGGGGTATTTCGCAAATGACGCGATGCTCGACGTCGACTTGGTTGTCCAGTTCCACCTTTTGCTGATAGGTGTCCATGTGGGTGATTTTGTCCCCAAGCATGGACCAAATGGAAAACGCCAACTCCGGATGCATATCGGGCTTTCGGCAAATGTAAGCGACTTCGAATTGCACGGTGTCCCCGGCCGAAATCCACTCGTTACCCGTCGTTTTGTTCAGGATTTTCACATCCGTGATTAGGAACTTCTGTGCGCGCGCAGTTCGGGCCTCTTTGCCAATCACTCCGCGCATCTTGTCACTATCCAAATACCTTCCGATTTCCGTCACGGGGTCGCCGATGCTGTCCAGCCGTCCGTTAATGAACAGGGCGCATTGCTGGCACAATGTACGGATAGCTTCCATGTTGTGGCTGACGAAGAGAACCGTTCGGCCTTCCTTGGCGACGGCCCCCATCTTGCCGAGACATTTCTTCTGGAAGGCGGCGTCGCCGACGGCGAGGACCTCGTCGACCACGAGGATTTCGGGGTCGAGGTGGGCGGCGACGGCGAAGGCGAGGCGGACGTACATGCCGGAGGAGTAGCGCTTGACGGGGGTGTCGATGAATTTCCCGATTTCCGAAAACGCCACGATTTCGTCGAACTTCTTCCGCACTTCCGCCTTGGTCATGCCGAGGATGGCGCCGTTGAGGAAGATGTTCTCGCGTCCGGTCAGCTCCGGATGGAACCCGGTCCCGACCTCCAGCAGGCTCGCCACCCTCCCGCGGACCTTGATCTGCCCGCTGGTCGGTGCCGTCACGCGCGAGAGAATCTTGAGGAGGGTGCTCTTCCCGGCGCCGTTGCGGCCGATGATGCCCCACACGCTCCCCTGCTCCACGTCGAAACTCACGTCCCGCAGCGCCCACAGCGTGTCGCCCTCGATGGCTTCCTTGCTGCCGATGATCCGGTTCGGGTCCTCCTTGCCGCGAACCCTCGCCCACCAACTCTGCAGGTCTTCGCGGAGGGTTCCGTGGCCGATGACCCCGAGCCGGTACGCCTTGGATACGTTCTGGATGGAAATGGCGGTGGTCATGGAGCCTCCTCGTCCGCATCGAGTTCCCATGGGACAAGCACCCGCCCCCGCATAGCCAATACGGGACGTGCTCTTTTCTGCATCGCCACGACTTGGCGGACCTTTTCGGGGTAGGAAAACGACGCTTGCTTTTTGCGGAAAGCCGTCTTGGCGTATTCAGCCTCCGTCAAGGGACTCATGGTTATGATGGCGGGTGAATTTTCCATGATGTCAGACCGTATCCATGAAGGTGCGTTCCACGCGGTTGAAGACGGCGAGGCCGACGAGGAGGAGGACCGCGGTGAAGGCGGCGGAATAGCCCAAGGCCGCCCAGGAGAAGGAGCCGGTGGAGAAGAAGCCGTGGCGGAAGGTTTCCACGACCGCGCTGGCGGGGTTGGCGAGGACAATCCAGCGGTACTTCGCAGGGGCGCAGGAGAGGGGGTAGATGACCGGGGTGGCGTACATCCAGAGCTGGACGCCGAAGCCGACCAGGACCTGGAGGTCGCGGTATTTCGTGGTCATCGAGGAAATCAAGATGCCGAAGCCCAGCCCGAGGCCCGCCATGATGGCCAGCAGGACGGGGAGGAGGGCCAGGGTCCAGTTGGGGTGCATGGGGGCGCCCTTCGCCCAGAAGACGGCGTAGAAGCAAAGGAAAAAGGCGAACTGGATGGCGAAGGCAATCAGCTGCGAGACGACTGTCGAAACTGGCACCGCCATCCGCGGGAAGTACACCTTCCCGAAAATGCCCGCGTTGGCGATGAAGGTTCCCGAGGTGCGCGTGAGGCAGTTGGCGAAGTAAGTCCAGATGGTGGTTCCCGCCATGTAGAAGATGAAGCCCGGCACCCCGTCGGTCGGCAACCCCGCGATGTTGCCGAAGACAATGGTGAACATCACGGTGGTCAAAAGCGGCTGGATGACGTGCCAGAGGGGGCCCAGGATGGTCTGCTTGTACACGGCGACGAAATCGCGCCGGACGAACAGCGCCACCAAGTCGCGGTACCGCCACAAGTCGCGCAAGTGGAGGTCGAACCAGCCTTTCGGCGGGGCGATCACCATGTCCCACGATTCTATTGGGTTGGTGCTTTGCGCGCGCATGATTTTTTATCCTATCACGCCAAAGATGGCCCGCAAGCCTCCAATCTTCTGCATCGGAGTCGCGGCGAGGCCACAAGTGGTCCCATTCGCCTTTTCTTCCTTGGATTGAAGAGGTATCTTCCGCCGCATGAACAAACAGCAGCTCGACTTTCTTTCCCGCCTGATCGACGCACCGTCCCCTTCCGGCTATGAAGCGCCCGCTATGCGCGTCATTCGCGCCGAGGCCGCCAGCTTCGCCGACGACGTCAAAACCGACGTCCACGGCAACACCGACATCGTCATCCATCCCGGCGGCGCCCCGCGCGTCATGTTCGCCGCGCACTGCGACGAAATCGGCTTCGTCGTCACCCACGTCGACGCCAAGGGCTCCCTCTGGATCGCCCCCGTCGGCGGCTGGGACGCCCAGATTCCGCAGGGCCAGCGCGTCCGCGTCTGCACTGCCAAAGGCCCGATTCCCGGCGTCATCGGCAAAATCCCCATCCACGTCCAGAAACCCGACGACCGCAAGAACGCGACCCCGCTCAAGGACCTCTGGGTGGACATCGGCGCAAAATCCGCGAAGGAAGCCTCGCGCCACGTCGAAATCGGCGACCCCATCGTCGTCGAAAGCGGCCTCGTCCGGCTTCCAACCGGCCTCCTCGGCGGCCGCGCCTTCGACGACAAGGCCGGCGCGTGGGCCATCCTCGAAGCGGCCCGCCTGCTCGCGAAAATGGCGCCCAAGGCGGAAATCCACGCCGTCGCCACCGTACAGGAGGAAATCGGTTCGCGCGGCGCCGTCACCGCCGCCTTCGGCATCGCGCCGGATGTCGCCATCGCCGTCGACGTCACTTTTGCGACCGACCACCCCATGATGGACGACGCCGCCCGCCACGAAGGCGAAGTCTTCCTCGGGAAAGGCCCCGTCCTCACCCGCGGCGCCAATGTCAATCCTCCCCTCCACGACCTGATCCTCGCCACCGCCAAGCGGAAAAAAATCCCCATCCAGCGGAACGCCTCCGGCCGCGCCACGTCCACCGATGCCGACCCGCTCCAAATCAGCCGTGCCGGCGTCGCCACGGCCCTCTTGAGCATCCCCCTCCGCTACATGCACACCCCCAACGAAATCGTCGCGCCCGCCGACCTCGACGCCACCGCCCGCCTAATGGCCGAAACCGTCGCCGCCGTGCGCCCCGGCCAGTCCTGGATTCCCGTCTGATTCCGCCCGCCGTGCCGACCGGCATCCAGCTCCTCCCCGCACCGCCCGGCCGACCCGTCGCCGCCCTCGCCCTCGGGCAATTCGACGGGGTCCACCCCGGCCACCGCGCCGTCCTGGAAGCCGCCGCCGCCCTCGCCCGCGACGCGGGCGGCGCGGCCGCCGCGCTGACTTTCTCCCCTCCCCCCGACCGCATCCTGCACCCGGAACGCCCCCCCGAAGCCCTCGCCACGCCGGAGGAAAACCGCGCCCTGCTCCTCGCCTGCGGCATCGATGCCGTCGCCCTCCTGCCCTTCACCCCCGACCTCGCCACCACACCGCCCGGTGACTTCCTCGCTCTCCTCGTCCGCGCCTTCCCCGGACTCCGCGCCCTCGCCACCGGATGGAACTTCACCTTCGGCCGCGGTGCCGCCGGAAACGCAGAAAACCTCCCCGCCCTCGCCGCCAACCACGGACTCACCGTCCGCGTCGTTCCGCCCGTCCTGCACGGCGGACTCCCCGTCGCCAGCACCCGCATCCGCGACGCCCTCCGCGACGGCGACATCCCCCTCGCCGCCGCCCTTCTCGGCCGCCCCTACGCCATCTCCGGCGAAGTCGTCCGAGGACGCCAGGTCGGCCGCAGCATCGGCTTCCCCACCGCCAACCTCATCCCCGCCCCCGGCATCCTCCTCCCGCACCCCGGCGTCTACGTCGCTTCCGTCCAAACCGCCCCCGGCGCCCCCTCCCGCCGCGCCGCCGCCTTCCTCCCCGACCCCGACGACCCCCGCCAGCAGTTCGCCGGCGGAGCCGTCGAAGTCCACATCCCCGATTTCGAAGGCGACCTCTACGGCCGCCGCCTCCGCCTCGCCTTCCGCCGCCGCCTCCGCGGCCACCACAATTTCGACACCCTCGAAGCCCTCGCCACCCAGCTCCGCCGCGACATGGAAATCGTCCGCCAGACCGAAGAAGGCATCCGCCAGTGACTCCATCCCCCGCCAAACGCCTCTTCCTCTTCGACATGGATGGCACCCTCGTCGACTCCCTCCCCGACCTCGCCACCGCCACCAACGAAATGCGCGCCCTCCACGGCCTCCCTCCCCTTCCCGCCGAAACCGTCCGCACCTACATCGGGAACGGCATCCGCCTCCTCGCCGAGCGCGCCGTCGCCGGAACCGGCGTCCCCGTCGATGCCGCCGCCAAAGAAACCCGCGCCGCCTACGCCCGCCACCTCACCGACGCCACCCGCCCCATGCCCGGCATCAATCCTCTCCTCCGCGCCCTCCGCGCCGCCGGGCACGTCCTCGGCATCGTCACCAACAAACCCGCCCCCCACAACCTCCGCCTCGTCGAACACCTCGGCTGGCTGCCCCTGTTCGACGTCATCCTCGCCGGCGGCGACCTCCCCCGCCTCAAGCCCGACCCCGCCCCCATCCTCGAAGCCATGCGCCGCACCGGATTTTCCGATTCCCCCAGCGCCGTCTGGATGGTCGGCGACAACTACACCGACCTCGAAGCCGCCCGGCGCGCCGACGTTTCATCCGTCTACCTCGAAAACGGCTACGGCTCCCCCCGCGCGGAAATCCCCACCCTCCGCCTCCCAAACGCCGACGCCCTCCTCGCCCGCTTCCTCCCCTGATTTGCCGCGCCCGGAAAATCAGCGGAACACGCGCACGCGTTGCGCGATGTCCTCGCCATCCTTCGGCCCGGCGGGCTCGACAATGGACCCGAACGGCATCTGCGCGACCAGCCGCCAAGTTTCCGGCAGGCCGAAAAGCGTGCGGACCGTGTCGTCGATGACGGGGTTGTAGTGCTGGACGTTCGCGCCAATCCCCAAGTCGCGCAAGGCTCCCCAGACGGCCAGTTGCAGCATCCCGTTCGCCTGCGACGCCCACACGGGGAAATTCGCCGCATACATCGGGAACTTCGCCTGCAACGCCGCCACCGTCGGTTCGTCGGTGAAGTAGAGCACCGTCCCCGCCGCCGCCTTGAAGGCGTCGATCTTTTCCCGCGCGACCTTTCCGCCGAACGCGTCGAAAACGGCATCCCAGAGCGCATCCTGTTTTTCCCCCAGCGCCACCGCCACGCGCTGGCTGCGCATGTTGAACGCATCGGGCACCAGCTCCACCGCCTTCCCGACAGTCTCCAGGACGGTTTCTTCGGGAACGGGAAGCGCACGGCCGAGGCGGTAGACGCTGCGCCGCGCGGACAGGGAATCAATCATCGGGGAATTCGTGTTGCTCATGCCCCGGACTCTATCCTCCCCCGCCCGCCCCGGTCAAGCATCCCAGCCAATCGGCAATGCTGCCTCCGGCGCAGCGCCGTCGCGCCCTTCGTACCACGCCTCCAGTCGACGGTTGAATTCCTGACGCGTACCCTCCGACCACGCCTTCGCCCGTTCCGTCAAATCTTCCAGGTGCATCGTCACCTTCCGCCGGCGCAGGAACGGCACGGCGAACAGCCACAGCGCCATGCTCCGCAGCAGCGTCGGGACGAACGGCGGAGACGCATTCCTCCCCGCGCGGCTCCAGATGCTCCCCCACAGCCCCGTCGTCCGCACCCCCACCACCCGCACGCCGCCGGGCAACGACCGGCATGCCTCGTACGCCAGCCGCCGATTGCCGATTTCCTCCCTCCCGTCCTCCGTCTGGATGTGGCCCGAAGGGTAGAAAATCACGCTCCCGCCTGCCGCCAGCGTGTCCGGCACGAGGTTCGCCAGCGCCCGCGCGGTTTCGGCCCCGCGCCGCGACCGCCGTGCGACCAAGTCGGGCACGGACACCGCATCCAGCGTCCCGAGCGCGAGTCGCGTCAGCAATCCCGCCCGGAAAAACCGCTCGTCCACCAGCGGCCGCAACGGCAGGCGCCACAGCTCCGTCGCCACCAGCATCGGGTCCACCATCGCCGGGTGGTTCGGCAGCACGAGCAACGGCCCCTCCCCCTCCAGGCATTCCGCCCCTTCCAGCCGCACCGCGTAGCGACGCCCCAGCGCCCACCGCCCCGCCTGCAGCAGCACCGGGCGGTAGGACAGCGCGAACAGCGCCGGCACCACCGCGAACGCCACCGCCATCGCCGCCAGGAACGCCCGCGGGCCGAACGCCCAGCTCAACCCCGCGTAGCACAGGCTCGCCGCGAACATGAACAGGAACGACACCTGGTTGAAGTACGCCAGCACCGTGTTCAGGCGCGGCCCCTTCACCACCTTCTGGATTTCCGCATCCAACGGCAGCTTGAAGAAGCCCAGGTCGAACGCCAGCGCCCCCAGCACCGCCGCGAACGCCCCCGGCCCCATCGGGACCGCGAACAGCGCCAGCAGAAGCGCCGCCGCCACCCAGCCCGCCAGCGGCACCGTCCGGAGCAACCCCCACCGCTTGTCCGCCAATCCCGCCAGCACCTGTCCCGCCACGATGCCAACCGCCGCCGCGCACAGCATCAGCCCCGTGCGGGTCGCATCCAGTCCCAGCACTTCCCGGCCGTAGATCAACAAGCCCATCTGCAGCATCGCCGCTCCCCACCAGAACACGCTCAACGTCAGCACCACCGCCTGCAACCCTCGCTGGGCCGACACCATCCGCGCCGACTCCGCGAAAAACCGAAGCGGATCCACCGGCCGCCGCTCCGTCCCCCGCACCTCCTTCGCCCGCAACCAGTAGCTCGCGACCAGCCCCCCCAGCGCGAACCCCGCCAGGCACCCGTACTGCACCCACGGCGGCGCCCGGTCCACCGCCACCGACGCCGCGATCGTCCCCGACAGCATCCCCAGGAACGCGATGCCCTCCATCCCGCCCATCCCCGTCGAAATACGTTCCTCGCCCCCGATGTCCCGCACCAGCGCGTACTTCGCCGGCGAATACAGCGAACTCTGCAAACCCATCAGCAGCACCGCCCCCACGACCGCCCACGTCGAATGCGCCAGGAATCCTGCAATCGCCACCGCCATGATCGGCAACTCCGCCCACTTCGCCAGACGCACGATTTTCCGCTTCTCGAACCGCAGAGCCAGACGGTCCGCCAGCGGCGAGCACAAAATGTACGGCAACACCAGCGCCCCGGCCGTCGCCCCCATGAACAGTGGTTTCAGCCGCGGGTCCGCAATCCACCCGATGACCGTGAAACTCGCCAGCGTCTTCAGGAAGTTGTCGTTGACCGTTCCGAAGAGATTCGTCGCGAACAGCGGCACGAACGATCGCCGCTTGTCCGTCGCCGCGCCCGCATCCCTGTCCGATCCGTTTTTGCCGGTGCTTTCGTCCATGTACATGCCTTTTCTCCCCACTCTACCCGCAAACCCCTGTTCCGCCAATCCCTTTCGCCAGACCGGCAGTTCGCAAAACCAATACCCCGTCTCCCGGCAAGCCGTGCGGGCAAACCCGTTTCTCCTGCTCCCGTCGCCCGTTTTACCCCCCTGCAGTTTTTTGCCCGTCGAACCGATTTGCCAACCCTTGGCAAAATTCGTTTGTTTTTGCCGGACATTGGCAAAACCGTCCCCTCGGGCCGTTTTCCCCCGTTTCCGTCCGCCCCGCGTCCCCGATGCCCCCCGTTTGGCCTCATGCGCCGATGCGGGATTGCGGCCTCCATCCCGGAAAATCCGGCGGGAAAAAGGCACAAAAAGGCCGCCGCACCCCGCACGGGGGGGGCGGCAGCCTCGAATCATGCCTTCGGGAAGGAATCAGGCAAGGCCCATCATGCTGAAGACCAGCACGAAGAGCGCGACCGTTTCGACGACACCGAGGGTCATCAAGTAGTTGCCGAAGCCCTGGCCCGTTTCCGCGAGCGCATCGGCGCCGGCGGCACCGGCCACGCCCTGGTACCAGGCGGAGAAGCACATGCCCAAGCCGCCGCAGATGCCCGCGAGCAACGCCGCAGCCCAGTTTTCCGCCGCCCAGTCGCCGGACGCGAAACGCCCCTTGATGGTGTTCATCAGGATCATGCCGTAAATCGTCTGCGACAGCGGCGCGCCGATGAAGGTGATCAGGATGAAGGGCGCCGCCTTGTTCTGCGCGTAGCACTTCTTCCACGCGCCGATTGCCGACGCGCCGGCGGTGCCGGCCCCGAGGGCCGAACCGATCGCCGCGATTCCGAGGGCGGCAAGCCCGCCCGCTTTTGCCAATGCCATCATAACCTGTTCCGTCATTGTTTACTCCTCGTAGTTGGGGTTTGTGGTTTCCTTAAATCGTCGGTTCGGTCCGGCGGAACGGCCTGTAGGGCGTACCGGACCAGGAAATGCCCTTGTGGTTCGAGAATTCCAGCGTGTTCAGGCGGATGCCGTGCACCAGAACGCCCATCACGCATAGCAGGATGTTCAGCGTGTGCGCCAGAAACGCCAGCAACGCCCCGACCAAGCCGGAAAGCAGGGTGACCTTCCCGCCGAAAATCATGGTGTTGAACGCGTTGGCCACCGCGAAGCCCGCGGCGCCGACCGCGTACAAGCGGACGTAGCTCACCACGTCGGTGAAGTTGTTGATGATGTTCAGCGGCAACAACGCCAGGTTGAACCATCCGTCCTTGATTTCGGAGGGCTTCATCATGAACAGGGCGATCATCAGGATGCCCGCGACGCACACCCAGTCGATTGCCGACCCGGTGAACGGCTTGAGGCAGGCGGGCGAACCGAGGTAGTTGGCCATGTTCCCGCCGATGACCATGTTGTCCGCGAGGAAGAACATGTACCACGTCGTACACGTCCAGCCGATCTGCTCCAGCGCCTTGGTGCTCTTCTGCTGCAGCAAATCCCACACGTTCCAGAGGTGCCCGATGGTGATCTGGACGGCCCCGATGAGGAAGCACATGCCCATCACGTTCTGGGCGGAACGTGCGCGGAGGGGATTCAGGTATTCCGGCCAGAGCTTGGCGAAGCCGTGGTCGGCGAGCCACTGTTGCGGGATGCCGAAGATGGACCCGGTAATCAACCCCCAGACGATGGTGGCGGCGGAGGTGACGAGCAGCAAATTCCGCACGTTGGCGGACATCTTCTTCGAGAAGAGCAGGGTCAGCCCGAGGAAAATCGCGCCGTAGCCCGCATCGCCGATGATCATGGCGAAGAACAGCGAGAAGAAGAGCATGAACACCACGCTCACATCCGCTTCCTTGTACGCGGGAAGAATGTTGATGCCGTCGAAAACGGCCTGGATGGGCTTCGCCCACTTCGGCTGGCGGAGCGCGACGGGCACGTCGTCCGCCGCCGTGGGTTCCTCGACCACGAGGCCCCAGCCGTTGCGGGCGGAAGCTTCGCGGACGCTTTCCACCTTGTCCTCCGGCAGGAAGCCCTGCACGTAGGCCAGTTTCTCGGCCGTCCCCATCCCGGCGGTGACTTCCTGCAGCGTCAGTTCCGCCTTGGCCCGCGCCAGAAGGCCTTCCAGCGCCGGACGCGCCGCGGCCCCGGCCGCAATCCGCTTTTCGGCGGCTTCGCGTTCCGCGCGCAGCTTGGCGGCTTCCGCCTGCACGTCGGCGAGTCCGCGCGCGGGCAGCTTCAGCTCTTCGGCCTTGTCCCACGCGAAATCGCCCTTCGCGTAAAGGGCCCAGTACGACCCGATCTTGGATTCGGAAAGCCGGAGACCCTGCACACCTTCGGGGAGCGGGGGCACCGTCTTCTCCGCGACGTGGTAGAGCTTGATCGAAATTCCCTTTTCCGCCAGCGCGGCGATGTCCGCCGGGGCGAAATCGCCGTAGGGCGCCAGGCGCGCCGCTTCCGCCGAGAGGCTTTCGAGGCGGGTGTCGCGGTCCTTCTGCGAGGCCACCAGGTCGAGCAGGCCGTCGGCGACGGCATCCGGGCTTCCTTCCGGCGCGACCGCCCCTTCCGGGGCCGCCGCCGGCAGGCGCGCCAGCAGGTTTTCCAGCGCGGACGCGCGGTTCCGGGCCTGTTCCAGCGGCTGTCCCGCCGGGGCCACGACGGGCCGCACGTGGAGAACGCCCAAGTCCCGCAACGCTTCCAGCGTCCGGGCGCGTTCGCTCCCGATGCACAGGAGCGTCAGTTTCTTCATGCGGATGATGCTCATGCCTTGGCTCCTTCCGCTTCTTCGGCCTGCGACTTCTTGACGCTCTTGCCCTTGGCGATTTTCGAGCGGACGACGGCCGCCGTGTTCTGGTCGCCGATGAAGATGTTGATGACGCGGATGTTCTCGCGGCACTCGGGAATCTTCACCTTCTCGAAGAGGTTCACGCGCTGCGACGTGGTGCGGAGTTCTTCCGCGAGGAGCCGCTGCTGCTCTTCGAGGAGGCGCCGCTCGATGCGCAGGCGGAACAGCTGTTCGAGCGTGGAAAGGCCTTCGTCCAGCCACGCGGGCGTCGCCCAGAGGTCGGGGGCCGTCCGCTTGAATACGATGTCCTTCAGCGAACGGATGGCCACGCCGGCGATGTTGCCCGGCTCGACCTCGATGGATTCCACCGAGAGGTAGTCGAGGTACGGGATGTCGTCGGAATAGAGCTTGATCCAGCCGCCAAGTCCCGTGCGCGCGGATTCTTCCTCCGCCCGCTTTTCGGCGACCTGCTGCTCCACCTGCCGGATTTCCATCTGCAGCTGCTGTTTCTTCAGCTGCAGGGTGGGCAGGTAGCGTTGGTAGCGCGACAGCGCGTCCCGCTGCGCCTTCAGCTCGGTTTTGGTGTTCTTGACCTTTGCCATGGCCGCTTTCCTGCCGTCCGGTTAGGCGTCCGCTTTCTTCTTGGGCCAGAATTTTTCGATCAGCTTCGCGGAAATGCCCGTCTCGTCCGGCTCGAAGCATTCGCCCATGATCTGCCAGCCGAGGTCCAGCGCCTGTTCCAGCGGGATGTTCACGGACAGGTCCATCATTTCCTTTTCGAAGCGTTCGCCGTAGCGCAGGAGCTTCTGGTCCCACGCGCTCATGCGGAAGCCCATGGACTGCTTCTCCAGCGTCTCCTTGTAGGAAGAGTAGAGCTGGATCATCGTGTTCATGACGGTGCGGTGGTCTTCGCGCGTGCGGCCGTTGACCTGCTGTTTGAGGCGGGAGAGGGAGCCGAACGGCTCGATGCGCCCGTTGCGGAGGTAGAACTGGCCTTCGGTGATGTAGCCGGTGTTGTCCGGCACGGGGTGCGTCACGTCGTCGCCCGGCATCGTCGTCACCGCGAGAATCGTGATGGACCCGGCGCCTTCGAAGTCGACCGCCTTTTCGTAGCGGGAGGCGAGCTGCGAGTAGAGATCGCCCGGATAGCCGCGGTTCGACGGAATCTGTTCCATCGTGATCGCGATTTCCTTGAGGGCGTCGGCGAAGCTCGTCATGTCGGTGAGCAGCACCAGCACGCGCTTGCCCTTCAGCGCGAACTGTTCGGCCACGGCCAGCGAGATGTCCGGCACCATCTGGCATTCCACCGTCGGGTCGGCCGCCGTGTGGATGAAGAGGATGGAGCGGGACAGCGCGCCGTTGGCTTCCAGCGTGTCGCGGAACTGGAGGTAGTCGTCGTGCTTCAGGCCCATGCCGCCGAGGATGATGATGTCCACTTCGGCCTGCAGGGCGATGCGCGCGAGCAGTTCGTTGTAGGGTTCGCCCGCCGCCGCGAAAATCGGCAGCTTCTGCGATTCCACCAGCGAGTTGAACACGTCGATCATCGGCAGACCCGTGCGCACCATCTTGCGCGGAATCACGCGCTTGGCCGGGTTCACCGACGGGCCGCCGATGGGAATGCGGTTCTCGTCGATTTCCGGACCGTTGTCGCGCGGGCGGCCGGAACCGTCGAACACGCGGCCGAGCAGGGCGTCCGTGAAGGAGATGTCCATCTTGTGCCCGAGGAAGCGCACCTGGCTCTCCGTCGAAATGCCGCGGGACCCGGAGAAGACCTGGAGGAAGACCTTGTCGTTCTCCAGCCGGATGACCTGCGCCAGCGACGTCCCCAGCGTCCCCGTGACCTGCGCCAGCTCGCTGTAGGCCACGCCGTCCGCGCGGACGGTGACCACGTTCCCCATGACCTGTTCGATGCGGTGATAGACCTTATGCATGTTCTGCGACCTCCGCGAGCATCTTGTCGATGCGCTGCTCCAGTTTCTTGAATTCGTCCGAATCTTCCGTCACCCGGTTCCAGTCCTTGGTCACGGACGTCAGCTGGAGGAACCAGCGGCGCGCCGCGTCCTTGTCCGGGAAGGTCACCGGGGTCGTGAGGATCTTGTGGATTTTCGCGAACATGTACTTCTGCCGTTCGGCGCCCGTCGCGCCGTCCACGTCGTGGAAGCTGTCCTGCTGCAGGTAGGCGGCGTCCAGGTATTCGCCCTTGAGGTAGATGACGAAATCGCCGATGCTCGTCCCTTCCTCGCCGACGACTTTCATCATCTGGCTGACTTCGTTGCCGCGCCGCAGGACCCGGCGGGCCTCTTCGACCTGCTTTTCGTCCACCACGCCGGGATACTTGCTCCAGCTTTCGAGCGGATGGATGGCCGGATAGCGCCGCGCGTCCGAACGCTCGCGGTTCAGGCCGTGGAAGGCGCCGACGACCTTGAGGGTGGCCTGCGTCACCGGCTCGTCGAAGTTGCCGCCGGCCGGCGAAACCGTCCCGCCGATGGTGACCGAACCCGTCTCGCCGCTGCGCAACCGCACCACGCCGCCGCGCTCGTAGAACGCCGCGATCGTCGATTCCAGGTAGGCCGGGAACGCTTCTTCGCCCGGGATTTCCTCCAGGCGGCCGCTCATTTCGCGCAGGGCCTGCGCCCAGCGGCTGGTCGAGTCGGCCAGCAGCAGCACGTTCAGTCCCATCTGCCGGTAGTATTCGCAAATCGTCACCGCCGTGTAGACCGACGCTTCGCGCGCGGCCACCGGCATGGAGGACGTGTTGCAGACGATCATCGTGCGTTCCATCAGGCTGCGGCCCGTCCGCGGGTCCGTCAGTTCCGGGAACTCGCGGAGGGTTTCCACGACTTCGCCCGCGCGCTCGCCGCAGGCCGCCACCAGCACCACGTCCACGTCGGCGTACTTGCTCGTGATCTGCTGCAGCACCGTCTTGCCCGCGCCGAAGGGGCCCGGGATGCAGTAGACGCCGCCGCGCGCGACGGGGAAGAAGGTGTCGATGATGCGGACCTTCGTGACGAGCGGTTCGGTCGGGCGGAGGCGTTCCGCGTAGGCCTTGATCGGCACCTTGACCGGCCAGACCTGCACCATCGTCACGTCCGTCGTCTCGCCGCGTTCGTCCTTCAGCGTGGCCACGACCTGGTCCACCGTGTAGGAGCCCTTGGCCACCACCGATTCCACGGTGTATTTCCCGCGCAACCGGAACGGCACCATCACGCGGTGCTGGAAAATCCCTTCGGGAACCGTGCCGAGCGTGTCGCCCGCCTGCACTTCCGCGCCCTTCTTCGCGACGGGCGTGTATTCCCATTTCTTTTCGCGGTCCAGCGCCTTCAGGTACGTCCCGCGCTGCAGGAAGAACCCGCACTGCTCCGCAAGCTTCGGCAGGGGGTTCTGCAACCCGTCGAACACCTGCCCCAGCAGCCCCGGCCCGAGTTCGACCGCCAGCAGGTTGCCGCTGAAGAGCACTTCGTCGCCGACTTTCAGCCCCGCCGTGTCTTCGTACACCTGCATTTCCGCGTTGCTCCCGCGGATGCGGATCACTTCCGCCTTCAGCTGCGTGTCGCCCAGCTTCGCGTAACCCACTTCGTTCTGGATGACCGGCTTGTCGAAGTGCACGGTCATCAAGTTGCCGTTGACGCCTACGATCCGTCCAATGTTCTCGCTCATTCGTTCACCGCCTTGTTGTCCTGTTTGAAATCAACCGCCCCCGTGCTCGAAGCGTTCGCCTCCAGCGTCTCCACCAGCTCGTCGAGACGCGCCCGGCCCGCTTCTTCCTTCATCGCCGCCCAGCGCGCGCAGAGCAGCAGCTTCACCGCGAAGGCCAGCACCGCCGGAAGCCCCGTGGCGTCGGCCCGCGCCGCGTCCTCGACGAACGCCCAGCGCGCCGCGTCCAGCCCCGTCTCGCGTTCCAGCGGGTTCCCCTTCGCCAGCGCTTCGCCGACGGCCCGGTCCAGCCACACCGCGTAGCCCGGATGGTCCCGCAGGAACGGCTTGGCCTCCACCCCCAGCTTCGCGCCGCGGAGCTTCGCCGCCGCGTTCCGGATCTGCGCGTCGGCCGCCGCCCACGCCTTCGCGAAGGCGGAGCGCCCCTCCCCCGCCCGGTTCTCCAGCACCAGCCGGAGCTCTTCCAGGTCTTCCGCCGCCAGCACCCCCTGGCAGCGGAAGAGGAATTCCTCCGGCGCGAACGGCGGCGGCGCTCCCAGCGACAGCGCCGGGAGGCTCGCGGTCAAATACGGATAGGAGCCCATCGGACCCGTCCTATTCCGCCGCCTTCTTCACCAGTCCCGCCAGCTCCGGCCGCAGGAAGTTCGCCAGCGATTCGGCGATCGCGTCCTTCGAGAAGTCGTGGAACACCTGGCCGCCCTTCACGCCGACGCGGAACCCCTTGAAAATTTCCCGGTCGCTCGCCACGTCGATCCCCACCGCCAGCTTTCCGCCGTATTCCTTCGCGAGGCAACCCTTCAGCGCCGCCAGGTCCTTTTCGGACACCAGCGCGTCCAGGTCCTGCGTCCCGCCGTTCTTCGCGTACTGCTCGGCGATCTTCACCAGCATCTGGGCCACCGTCTCCGGCGAGAGCGCTTCGCCCACCTTCGCGTCCACGATGCCCGTCACGACCTTCCCGACGGAATCCGCCACGGAAATCAAGAGGTCGCGGGCCGCCTGTTCCAGCGTCTTCCTGCCGCGTTCCGCGAACGCCTGCGCGTCGCTTTCCGCCTTGGCGACGAGCGCCTGGGCCTGTTTCTGGGCGTCGGCCACGATGCCCGCGGCCTGCTCTTTCGCCTTGGCGACGAGCGCCTGGGCTTCCTGTTCGCCGGTTTCAACGCCTTCCTTGCGGATGCGATCGATCAAATGTTGGAGTTCTTCAGCCATGACGGATTCCTTTTTGTTGCCGAAACATTGTTTCGTTTTATACCCCTCCGCCCCCTGCCCCGCAAGCCAGAATTCCACCCGCCCCTCCCCGTTCCCGCCCCGCTCCGGTTCATCTTGGAATTTGCGGAAAGACATGGCATTCTGGAGCAACGACCATGAAACCGAAACATCCGTTGCTGTTCGCCGCCTGCCTTGCCGTTGCATGGGCCATCGGAGCCGTTGCCCAAGATCGCCCCCTCCCTCCCGACATTGTCGCGATGCCGGATGGCGTCTCCATCCAAGCCGCCGGAAACGGCGGATTCCGCATCCTTTCCATCGCCTCGGCCCCCTGCAAGTCGGAAGCCCCGGCGGCCTTGTCGACGGCCCGGACGGTTGCCACCGCCAAGGCGAAAGCCGCTCTGGCCCGCTTCCTCGACGAAACGGTCTCCGTCGACGAATTCGTGGAACGGGAAAGCGTCCGCGTGCGGACGGCGGACGGGGAAAGCTCCGCCGTGGCGAAGGAAGACGTCCGCCGCACCCTCGTCCGGATCAAAACCGAATCCACCGCCCTGCTCCGCGGCGTCAAAGTGCTCGGGACGCAATTCGTTCCCGCCGCCGGCGGAGGCGGGACGCTCCGTCTCGTCGCCGCCGTGGATTCCGCGGGCATCCAAAGCGCGGAGATGCTGGACGACGCCATGCGCGCACGGTGAAATCAAGAACCATTTCGGGAACAAAACCCGCAACTACAACCCGACAACCAAAGGACAAACCAATGAAAAGAATCCTGGCAACCGCCCTCTTCGGCCTCCTGCTCGCGCAGTTCGCCGCCGCCCAAACCCAGCCCGCCGACCTTGAAGCAGACGCGGCGGCCCTCCGCTCGAACGCCGCCAATCCCGTCGTGGCGGAAGACCTCGCCGAGCCGGACGGCGTTTCGCTCGCCCTCGCCGAGGACGGCTCCTACCAGATTTTCGCGCGCGGAACGGGCACCTACGACTTCGGCGACGAAGACGACCGCCAGGAAGCCCTCCAGGAAGCGATTCTCAAGGCCAAGGCGAACCTCGCGAAATTCCTCAACGAGACCATCGCAAGCGACGAAAGCGCCGGCAACTTCTCCAAGAAGGCGAAAACCCTGACGAACGACGGCAGCGTCACGAGCGCCGCCGTCAGCAAGGAACAGGTCAAAACCCAGACCACGGCCATCCGCAACTCCTCGCAGGCCATCCTCACCGGGGCCATCACGCTCGAAACCCGGCGCATCCCGGGCAGCGGCGACGGCGGAACCTACCAAGTGACCGTCGGCGTCTCCTCCAAGACCATCGCCGCCGCCGAATCCATCGCCAAGCGGATGGCGCAAAGCCTCGCCAACCGCCGCCCCGGGGCCGGCGGGACGGGCGCGGCGGTCTCCCCCGCCCCAACCGCCGGGAACGGCGGAATGCCCAACACCCCCGAAGTCCGCAAGGCCAACACCCTGTTCTAGGCCAAGCGGTGCGTTCGTTTTCCAGGGGCGTGGCGTCTTTGCTCGTTTGCGCGGTTCCTTTGCTTGCGGCGGGCAGAATGGGTCCGCCCTCGGCTCGGGTTCGGGCGGCGTGGCCGGACGCTTTCGTCCCCGGAAAAGTCGCCGTGGTCGATTACCATGGCGAACCCTGCTATGCCTTCGCCGGGGAAGCGGAAGACCTCTTTCCCGGCGAAGGCCGCGAAACCGAGGCCGAACTCCACGAAGAGGCGGTTCTTGACGCCAAGGCCCACTTTTTCGAGGTTCTGTCCGACGGTGATCCCTCGCGCGTCGTCGGCCTGTCGGGCGCGTTTGTCGCGTACCGGTGGGCGGACGGCCCGATGCGGCATGTCGTTTGCATGGTCCCGGTTTCCGCCGTGACCGTCACTCCACCCGTGGAGGAAGAGACTTCACCGACCGTTGATTCCGTTCTGCCGGGAGAAGAAGCGAAACCCGACGGCGGAATCGCCATTCCGATTCCGACTCACCCTCAACCAAATCAATGCACGACCAACACCCCATGAAAAAACAATCCAAATTCCTTCTCGGGGTGTGCGCCGCCATCCTGTTTTCCCTGCCGTCCATGGCCGCCGAAACCCAGCTCGTCACCGCCACGGGCTACGGCATGAGCGTAGAAGAGGCTAAACGCGCGGCCGTGCGCTCCGCCGTCGAGGCCGTCGTCGGGACGATGGTCGACGCCGAAACGCTCGTCAAGAACGACGAACTGGTCGAGGACAAGATTCTTTCCTATTCGGCGGGCATGGTCGAGAATGTCGAATTCATCGGCGAGCCGAAACAGGACTCCGCCGGACTGGTAAAAGTGCACGTCCAGGTCACAGTCAGGAAAACGGAATTGGCCGAACGCCTCAAAGCCGTGACTCGGGCGTCTGCCGAAGTGGACGGTGAAAGCCTCTACCGGCAAGTTCTCGCGGAACGGCAAAAAGCCCAATTCAACCAGCAGAATCTCGAAGAGGCCGGAAAAATCATGCAAAACCTGTTCGGCCCCGACCGCCTGGAGGGGTTGATCAAGTTCGAGCCGGATGCGGAAAACAACGGGAGTCCCATTGCTTTGAATCCCAAAACGGGCAGGGTCTCCGTTTCCGTCAAAGGCGGAGTCGATTTGGCTGTGTACAAGCGATTCACGGACGAGGTCATCGAAAAGCTGGAACCGATGGCAACGAACAAGGTTGCGGGCACGCCACGTGGAATCAAGATCACAAAGGATGGTTCCTTTGCTATCAGCCAGGAGGGCAGGATTGGCATAGGCGGAGGACAAGGCGTTTCCATCCTGCGCAACGCCCGCTCCATGGAAGCGGTCGGATTGAAATTCGACAAGGACAAGTGGCGTTTGCTGAGAGCGCAATTGAAACGACTCAACAAATACGCATTTGTTGTTTCCGTTTCGCTTTTGGACCGCATGGGCGAAAAAATCAAAAGCACCGAATTCCAAATCCACGTGCTGGTCCCCGAAACCGATGGCGAGTATTACTTGGATCGGTATGGGTTCCACCACGCCAAAAGCGAAGAGGAAATAAAAATTCGACAAAACAATCTCATCATGATTCCAGCTTGCCAAGCGGGGAAAGCGAACTGGACTCCTGTTGTCCGGAAAAACATTTCCTTTGGCGTTTTGCAACCCGAAGACCTTCGGGAGATTGCAAGCGTAGTGGTCGAAGTCGCATTGCCGTCGCGATAAAACCCCAAGGGACCGAAAACAGCTTCCTTTGCAACCCCGCCTGTTGACAAGCCCGTAAAACCAAGAAATCATGAAGCAACCATCCCCATTCCTTCTCGCGGCTTGCACCACCATCCTGTTTGCATTGCCGGCGGTGGCCGCCGAAACCCAGCTCGTCACCGCCACCGGCTACGGCATGAACGTCGAAGAGGCCAAAAAGGCCGCCGTCCGCGCCGCCGTCGAATCCGTCGTCGGGACGCTGGTCGACGCCGAAACGCTCGTCGAGAACGACGAACTGGTCCGGGACAAGATCCTTTCCTATTCGGCGGGCATGGTCGAGGACGTCAAAATCGTCGGCGAGCCGACAAGGAATCCCGCCGGACTCATGGCGGTGCCCGTTCGGGTCAAGGTCAAGAAAACCCAACTGGCCGAACGGGTGAAGGCTACCATCAAGACTTCGGCCAAAATCGACGGAGAAAGTCTTTATCAAAAAGCCTCCTTCAACCAGGAGAACAACAAAGATGCCGCCGCCATCATGCGGAAATTGTTCAGTCCCGAACGGATGCAGGGCTTGCTCAAGTTCGAGCCGGACATCGAGGGAAGGCGCAAGGTTTCGGTAAATCAGGCGACGGGTGAAGTCTCCGTTCCCTTCAAAGGCGGAATCAACATGGAGGTGTACAAACAGTGGACGGACGAAATCATCGGAAAGCTGGGGCCGATGGCGAAGAAAAAGGTCGCGGACGTTGTTGAAACGATAAACAGGGATTCGGATATAAATCTGGTTCAAGGCCAGGGGCTCTGCATCCTGCGGAGCTATCGTTCCGGAGAGGTCGTGGGATTGAAATTCGACAAGGAAAAATGGGCATTGCTGGAAAAACGGTTGCAGGATTGCAATCGATGCAAATGGGTTGTTTCGGTTTCCCTTTTGGATAAAACGGGCGAAACGATCAAAAGCACGAAGATGCAATTGAAATCCGTCGGAATTTCCCCGTGCGGCTACAACAGCTTTGGCATTTTTCCGGCTTATCAACCCTTGCCAATAAACCGGGACTGTTTTTTTCCGCGGGGGAGAGTGCCTCTTGGTCGCTTGCAGACCCAAGAGCTTCGCGACATCGACAGCGTAACCGTTGAAGTCTCCGTGGCCAAGTGATACGCTTTTCCAACTGCTGCAAATCCAAACAACCCCATCAAACAACCCACCCATGAAACAACGACCCCGATTCCTTGTTGCGGCGTGTGCCGCAATCCTGTTTTCCCTGTCGGCGATGGCCGCCGAAACCCAGCTCGTCACCGCCACCGGCTACGGAATGAACGTCGAAGAGGCCAAAAAGGCCGCCGTCCGCGCCGCCGTCGAATCCGTCGTCGGAACGCTGGTCGACGCCGAAACGCTCGTCGAGAACGACGAACTGGTCCAGGACAAGATCCTTTCCTATTCGGCGGGCATGGTCGAGGACGTCAAAATCATCGGCGCACCGGAGAAAACCCCCGCCGGGCTTGTGATCGTGCGCGCCCAGGTAAAGGTCAGGAAAACGGAACTGGCCGAACGGATCAAAGCCGCCATCAAGACATCGGTCAAGATCGACGGCGAAAGCCTCTACCAGCAAGTCGCCTTCAACCAGCGGAATTTCAGCGACGCCGACGGCATCTTGCAAAACCTGTTCGATCCCGGACGCCTGCCGGGGCTGATGAAATTCGAGGCGGACACAGACAACGGGAATCCCGTTTCGGTGAATCCGAGGACCGGCGAAGTCACGGTTGCCATCAAGGGCGGCGTCAATCTGGCGGCGTACAAACAGTGGACCGACGAAATCATCGCGAAATTGGGGCCGATGGCGGCGGGAAAGGCCACGGATTCGAACGTGTTCGGCTTGAAAGAAGATGGCACGTTTTACTGGTCGCACGCCAGGAATGCGAACATCCTCTGGAAGCTCGACGGCTATCCGAAGGGACTTTGCATTTTGCGCGGTTTCCGCTCGGGGGAAGTGGTTGGATTGGCGTTCGACGAGGACAAGTGGGCGTTGCTGAAAAAACGGATGTATCCTTGCGAAGGGGCGGAATGGACCGTTTCCGTGTCGCTTGTGGACAAAATGGGAGAAAAAATCAAAACCGCCGAGGCCGGGTTTGACGACGCGTTTTTCCTCTCCGACAGCAGCACCGGCAACACCTGCCTTTTGCCGGCCTATCAACTGCTGGACGGGGACTACAATTATGCGGCGGGGCCTTTCGAGCGGGCCAAGGTTTCGCTCGGGCGTCTCCAGCCCCAGGATCTTCGCGACGTTGACAGCGTGATCGTCGAAGTCCGCGTGGAGCCCCCGTCCTACAACCCTTACGAATACAATGACGATTAGCCGATGGATTTTGATGGAGACATGAGACCGTTCCGCCTGATTGCCGCCGTGTTCGTCCTTTCCCTCCCGCTCGCCGGAGCGGCATACGCCACCTGCTCCTACTGCGGCTCGTCCAGCTACGGCTCGTGCCCCTACGCCAAATGCCACAAGCACACGGATTGCGGGGCGGACAAGTGCATGTTTTGCGGCTCGTCCTCCTACGGTTCCTGTCCGCTTGCCCCCCACGGCAAGCACGAGCACGGCACCGGCCATGGCAAATGCCGCTTCTGCGGCTCCTCCTCCTTCGGCTCCTGCGCCCTCTCCCCCGGCGGACACCACGAACACTGAAAGAAAGGGGTGCGGCATCCCGCGGCGCTCCCGAAGAATCCTTTTCCGTGTCCGCAAAAGGGTTGCCATGGCTTTCAACGGCCCGTTTTCCCCGTTTCCGCGTGGGTTTGCTCCACGCCAAGCGGTTCCCGCAACCGCGGTTTGACCGCCGCCCGGCCTTTTTCTAGAGTCCCGCCCCGTGAAAACCGTTCTACTCCTCGTCGTTTCCAACGTGTTCATGACCCTCGCCTGGTACGGCCACCTGAAATTCCTCGGCGGTCCCAAGTGGCCGATGGCCGCCGTCATCTTCATCAGCTGGGGCATCGCCTTCTTCGAGTACTGCTTCCAGGTGCCCGCCAACCGCATCGGCTACCAGACCTTCTCCGCCACCCAGCTGAAAATCATGCAGGAAGTCATTTCCCTGGCGGTTTTCTGCGTCTTCGCCGCCTTCGTCCTCGGCGAAAAACTGCGCTGGAACCACTTCGCGGCCCTCCTCCTGCTCGTCGGCGCCGTCTGGCTCGCCTTCCTCCGCCCCCCCTCCGCCCCCGCCGCGCAACCGGATTCCCCCGCCCTCCCCTCCCCGCCCGCCGACGCCCCGCGCCGTTGACACCGCCGCCCCGCGGCGCTACCGTCCGCCCCATGGATTCCCCCGCCCCAAGCCCCGCCCGCCTCCTCCTCGTCGACGACCACGCCATCGTCCGCCAGGGCATCGCCGCCCTCCTCGGCCGCGAACCCGACCTCGCCATCTGCGGCGAAGCCGGCACCTACGAGGAAGGCGTCGCCCTCGTCCGTTCCGCCGCCCCCGACGCCGTCGTCCTCGACCTTTCCCTCCGCGACCGCAGCGGTCTCGACCTCATCCGCGAAGTCCGCGCCGCCGGATTTTCCGCCCCCATCGTCGTCCTGTCCATGCACGACGAAGGCCTCTACGCCGAAAAGGCCTTCCGCGCCGGCGCCCAGGCCTACGTCATGAAGGACCGCGCCGACGAAGACCTCCTCGAAGCCATCCGCACCGTCCTCGCCGGCGAGCGCTACCTTCCCCCCGACCTCGCCGCCACCCTCGCCTCCGGCGAATCCCCCCCCGCCCCGCAGGACGGCTACGGCCTCACCGCCCGCGAAAGCGAAATCCTCCTCGCCCTCGGCGAAGGACTCAGCACCAAGACCATCGCCGAACGCTTCGGCCTCAGCGCCCGCACCGTCGACGTCCACCGCGCCAACATCCGCCGCAAACTCGGCGTCGCCACCCTCCCCGAGCTCATCGCCAAGGCCGTCGAATACCACCGGCGCCTCAGCGGCCTCCCCCCCGCGGACGCCCGCTGACCCCGCGGCGAATGGCGTTGCCGCGCGGCGGACGGCGTGCTATCTTCCGCAAAGACCACGGAGAAACGCCCATGAAAACCAATCCGCGCCTCATCCTTCTCGCCACCCTCCTCGCCACCCTCGTGCTGGCGGCCGGATGCGGCGACCAGTACACCATGTACAACAACATCTTCGAGGCGGCTTCCAAGGGCGATGTCACCGACATCCGCCGCCACCTCGCAAACAACTTCACCGTCGACGACCACAACGAAACCGGCGACACCGCTCTCTTCTTCGCCATCGAGGCCGGCCACTACGACGCCGTCGAATATCTCGTCCGCGCCGGCAGCGACGTCAACCACGCCGACAACCGCCGCTACAACCCCCTCATGCTTGCCGTCCGCGCCAACCAGCCCAAAATCGCCGATTTCCTCGTCGCCCACGGTGCCGACCTCAACGAATCCGAGCGCGCCGCCTCCCTTTTCTGGCAGACCAATCCCGAAGAAGCCGACCGCCTCCGCAAGCTCCGCAGCGCCTGCCTCCTCGCCGTCGACGCCGCTTCCTTCGGGCGCATCGACGACCTCAAAAAGGCCATCATCGAAGACGGCGTTTCTGTCGAAGTCGCCAACAAGACCTCCCAGACCGCGCTCATGTGCGCCGCGCAGAACGGGCAGGTCGAAGTGGTCGATTTTCTCCTCGCGCAGGGCGCGCAGGTCAACGCCACGGACCGGATGGGCAACACCCCGCTGATGGTCGCCGCGCAGGGCGGGCACGTCACCGTCGCCGAAACCCTCCTGAAGCACAAGGCCGCCGTCAACGCCCAGAGCCGCAACGGCTGGACGGCCCTGATGGCCGCCGCTTCCCGCGGACAGCTGCCGATGGTCGAATTTCTCGAAAAGCACGGTGCCAAGCTCGGCATCGAAAACGCCGAGGAACAGACGGCCCTCACCGTCGCCGCCTCCCGCGGCCAGCTCGACACCGTCAAGCACTTCGTCGAGGACGGCGTCCGCGCCTCGGCCAAGGACAAGGCCCTGATGGCCGCCGTCGCGCAGGGCCACCTCGCAGTCGTCGGCTACCTTTTCGAACACGGCGCCGACGGCGGAAACGCCCTCCGCTGGTCCGCCGAATACGGCTATCCCGACGCAGTCGACTACATGCTCGACCACGGCGTCCCCGTCGATGCCTGCACCTTCTGGAAGAAGACCCCGCTCATGCACGCCTGCAGCGGCGGGCACCAGCCCATCGTCGAAACCCTCCTCGCCCGCGGCGCGGACAAGGACGCCATCGACCGCTGGGGCCGCACCCCCATGGTCTACGCCGCCATGGAAGCCCGCTGGCCCATCGTGGTCTACCTCGTCAACCAGGGCGCCTCCATGGTCACCCACGCCTGGAACGGCTACACCCCCATCGTCTACGCCGCCCGCAACGGCCAGAAGCAGATCGTCCAGTTCCTCTACGAGAAGGGCGCCACCAAGGAGTCCCTCGGCAAGGCCCTCCTCTGGGCTTCCCGCCAAGGGCACTTCGACATCGTCCAGTTCCTCGTCGAGCATGGCGCCGACGTCAACACCACCGAACGCGCCTACTCCCCCCTCAAGTACGCCGCCCGCCAGGGCCACATCCACGTTGTCAAATACCTCGTCGAACACGGTGCCGACGTCAACCAGCGCACCCTCCTCGGCCAGACCGCCCTCAAGTACGCCCAGGACAGCCGCCACCAAGCCGTCGTCGACTACCTCCTCGCCAACGGCGCCAAATAGGATTTTCCCCTGACCGTTCCCACTCCAACCCCCGAAACGAAAGGCTCCCCCATGGATTGCATCTACGACACCAAGCAGATCTTGGAAATCCTCCCCCACCGCCACCCCTTCCTCCTCGTCGACCGCATCCTCGAATGCAACGGCAAGGACTGGATCGTCGGCCTCAAGAACGTCGCCGCCAACGAACCCTGCTTCACCGGCCACTTCCCCGGCGACCCCATCTTCCCCGGCGTCCTCCAGCTCGAAGCCATGGCCCAGACCACCGGCATCCTCATGAACAAGGTCTACGCCTCCCCCGGCAAGATTTCCTACTACGTCGGCGTCGACAACGCCAAGTTCCGCCGCCTCATCCGCCCCGGCGACACCCTCCGCATGGAAATCAAGGTCGAGCGCATGCGCCTCGGCATGGCCCGCGTCCACGGCGTCATCAAGGTCGAAGACAAAATCGCCTGCGAGGCCGACATGATGTTCGGCGGCGGCAAATAACCCCAAACCCCGGGAGCCTCCCATGGCCGTCAGCATCCACCCTCTCGCCGTCGTCGATCCCGCCGCCGTCCTCGGCGAAGACGTCACCGTCGGCCCCTTCTGCGTCGTCGGCCCCGAAGCGAAAATCGGCGACCGCGCCGTCCTCCGCTCCCACGTCAGCGTCACCGGCAACACCACCCTCGGCGCCGAATGCGAAGTCTGGCCCTTCGCTTCCGTCGGAGGCAAGACCCAGGACCTCAAGTACCGCGGCGGCTCCCCCCGCCTCGTCGTCGGCCCCCGCACCGTCATCCGCGAATGCGCCACCCTTTCCTGCGCCACCTACCCCGAAGGCGAAACCCGCGTCGGCGCCGGATGCCTCCTCATGGCCTACTGCCACGTCGCCCACGACTGCATCGTCGGCGACCGCGTCATCATGGCCAACAACGCCACCCTCGCCGGGCACGTCATCGTCGAAGACGACGCCATCCTCGGCGGCATGGCCGGCGTCCACCAGTTCGTCCGCATCGGCCGCATGTGCATCCTCGGCGGTTGCACCAAGGCCGTCAAGGACGTCCCCCCCTACATGATGGCCGACGGCGACCCCGTCAAGGTCTACGGTCCCAACAAGGTCGGCCTCGCCCGCCACAACGTCACCCCCGAAGCCCAGGCCGCCCTGAAGAAGGCCTACAAGATCGTCTTCCACTCCACCGACACCGTCGCCAGGGCCCTCGAACGCCTCGAAACCGACC
>Ga0310786_10002649_pt1 | contig 27028 bp, 24 predicted proteins | sample AusTroGonzalo_MG_FD_203881 | JGI IMG/M metagenome (GOLD analysis project Ga0310786, IMG submission 203881) | Bovine rumen microbial communities from tropical cattle in Woodstock, Queensland, Australia - Gonzalo_03 (v2) (version 2) | ecosystem: Host-associated > Mammals > Digestive system >...
TCCGTTTATTCCGGTTATGTTCCTGTTCTTAGCCTGTGAAACAAGCTCGTCCAGCATAGCGAGCTCCATATCTCGCTTCAGGACACGGCAGCTCATGAGCCAAAGCTCGATATCCACTGTATCATCGTTTATTTTTCCGATAACGACAGAAACTATACCATTATCACCGAATTTGTCACTGAGCTGACCGCAGAGACATATATGATCGCTGCTTGAGCTGAGCTGCTGTATTTCATTTTCGGTATATCGCCTTGTAGTGAGATTGAACTGATTGCTTTTGTTAGTGAGCTGAGTAATGCGCTGAATGTATACAGGCTCAAAACCGCTTATAACAGCAGTCATATCAAGGCTTAGAAGGTAGTCCTCATAGCTTTCAAACTGTTTCTGCTGAGCAGCCCTTTTGGCATTTGCAGCATACATCTCCGAGCGGTGTATATCATCATCTGAAAGAGATGTTATCTCGAAATATCCGCTTCTCGAAAGTATATACATCGCATCGTGTACACTTGTCATGGGAACAGTCTTTACAGAGGGAAGCTGCGCCTCTACTATGGCACATTCCGCAGGATTATCATCAACAAATACGAATGAGTCTGCGCCGAGTGAGAGCTCATTAGCCGATTGTACTATATTCTGGTCTTTTGGCTCCCAGTTTGCTTTTATGGATACGAAATCTTCGGGAGAGAGTATACTGCTCGGGTGCGTGAGACCGAGGAGCGCATTTTCCACCTCGTTTTTAGAACATACAGCAAGAAGCACTCCATAGTCCTTATAGTCCTTTATGAAAGACTGAAATTCACTGAAAGACTGACCGTTTGCAGTCTCAGGACCTATTTCAATCCCGTCCTGACCGTCATCACCTATGACACCGCCCCAAAGAGTGTTATCAAGGTCGAGGTCAATGACCTTTTTGTTCTTTCCGTATATGGATTTTATGATACAGGCGATGCTGTAGGATAGGTCGGGAATGACCTCTGTATTCATGGCATACTTGTAAAGATACCAGTCATCGGCGTTATGCCATTTTTCAAGTCCGCAGACTGCCGAAAGGTAATTTATATCATTTACTAAGAAGCCCTTGTGACTGCGTGCCCAGTCTGAAACAAATACGTTCATACGTTGTATGAAAGCCGCATGACCGCAGGTACTCCAACCGTCAAAGCTTCCTGAATGTCTGAACAGCGGAAGCTCAAAGTTGTTTTGTATAACAGGGCAGGAGAAACGCTCTGAAAGGCTCTCCCAGACCTGTTTGAAAACATCCTGCTGTTCTTCGAGTCTTGACTGCACATTTTCGGCGGTTTCAGATGGACTCTCGGGGAGACAGGTCAGGTTTCTTGAAGTCGTGTGGATATATATGATATCAGGGGAGAAGCTATCAAGCTCGGCATTGCCGAAAACAGCATCCTCATAGAATTTGTTATATTCTGACTGGAAGAACACTGGCTCAATGCCGAAATTCAGAAGAAAAAGCTCCAGTGCGGAAACGATATGATCGGTAGTCGAGCCGCCGAGGACAGCAATTTTCTTTTTTATGCGTACACTGCCGTCGGAGAGGAGATCCTTGCGCAGGATACGCTTTTTTCTCATAATATATGCATTATCAAAAGGAAAATCAAGTTCTTTCATTGTGTCTCCTTATCTGATAAGATTATTGTATATACTGTTTCTGTTTATACCCACAGCCGAGAAGGAGCACATTGAGAACAGAAGGTCTGTAGCTCCTACCTGTTTGATGAAATCAACTGCATTGAGCTCAAAATAACGTATATCGCAGAGGTAGATGTTCTCAAATGAGCTTGTGAGCATGGGCAGAAGAGCGTTTCCGTAGCTGTCCTTGAATATTACAAGAGTTCTTCCGTTTTTACATTCCGTATTTACATGGACTATCCTCTCATCAGAGCCGAATACCATGTAATAGCCTGAATTTGGCATACCTGACGGGTCAAGGAGAAGATTTGCCGCAACGGGATTCTGGAAACGTGTATCGTACTGCGTTACGGTTACGGGAGTCTTTGGCTTATAGTAAACAAAGTCCTCGGGGTTATTGAGGAGAGTAGCACTCTGAGTATACATATAAAGCGTACCTACATAGCCCGGGAGTGTAACAGTTTCGTACTCGGAAAGGTCAGCAAAGGGTACACCTGCGGTAAGAGCGAATTTCTGAGCAGCATAGTAAGCACCGAGAGGCTGCCAGTGATGATCTGTGCGTGAGTAAATAGCCTCGTCCTTGTGAGTGTCAAGAGCAGTATACGCATCAACAGACATAACGTTCTGCAATGCACTGTCTATATTGTCGAAATCCTCCTTCTCGCTATGGGCAAGGTCTTTATAGTTATCAGGCAGATAGAATGAACTTGAAGTTGGAAGCACCATAGAATAAACGTTAACGTTTTCAAGCCTTTCTTTATAGCCATTCACATATGAAGCATATTCAAACTCAGTGCCCCAGCCGCCGCCGTAAAGGGTTATACCTCGCTTATTTACGATGAGGATATTATTTGTAAGCTCTCCCTCGGCAGGAGCGGGTTCTTCTGTAGGAGGCTCGGTCGTTGGCTGCACAGAAGCAGTAGTAGTAGCGATACTTACAGGCTTAGCGGTCGTAGTTACACAGACTACTTGTTTTTTCTTTGCTCCGCTGCCGTAAAGCTCTGCACCGTCCTCGTTATCGCCGTACTTTCTGCCCTTTAACGGCATAAGATTATCTGCGATGAACTCCTTTATATTTGCTCTGTTGTGAACGGTATCATCGAAGTAATCCGCAATTCCCTCTGTGAATTGCCCATTTGCATATGTTTTTGCAGAAAATTCAGGGAATTTGGTGAGCATACGGTTCTCGTCATCGGCTCTTGTTTCATGGGGAAACATTGTCATATAGACAAATCCGCCTGCAAGGACAGCTCCCACCAGAATGATATTTGAAAGAGCAATGACATTGAGAGTCTTTTTTCTGCGTTCACGGCGCAGTTTTTTAGCCTTTATCGGTATATCTATTGCGGTCTGAGCGCGGTCGGAGCCTTCGATAGAGATAACAGGCTCAGGCCGAGCAGTGTTTTTATCAGCGTTCTTTTTTATATCTTTTTCAGACGCTGTATTCTTATTATTTTCACTCATTTGTTGTTTTCCTCTTTAAAATCTGAAATAAAGGAATGGATTTGTCGTAGCATCAACGAGCATTACGCTGGTAACGATAAGGATAAGAGCAGATGCTATAGCAGCAGCCGAAGTAACAGTTGCCTTCGTTACAAAATGCTTGTCCGATATTTTCTTGATACTGCTTAATATAGGGAAGCAGCATATAACAGCTACGATAATAAGGTACATATTGTTCATAAGGGATATTTTATCCTGCATAGCAATGAAGCCGTTTTTGCCGAAGCCGAATGCAGTTCTGAAGAAAGTACCAAGCTTTGGCAGGCTTTCAAAGTAAAAGATGCCGAAGCCTATAAATATAACGAATTTGCTGTAGATATGGCGTATGACAAGCGGTATCTTCTTCATATTCTTCTTGCCAATCTTCATTTCGATGAAAACAAAGATACCATAATAGAGTCCCCATATTATGAAATTCCAGCTTGCACCGTGCCATATACCTGTGCAGAGCCAAACGAGGAAGAGTCCGCCGTACTTTCTGCGCTTTCCGAATATCGGGATATAAAGTACATAATCACGGAAAAAAGTACTGAGAGAGATGTGCCAACGCTGCCAGAATTCTGTTATGTCCTTGCATATGAACGGGTGATCGAAGTTCTCGTCAAAATGGAAACCGAATACTCTTCCGAGTCCTATGGCAATATCGGAATATCCCGAAAAATCAAAGTATATCTGCATACCGTAGGCAATGACTCCGTACCATGCTCCCAGCATAGTAGAGTTTCCTATATTACCGAGGAAGCTGTCGGCGATAATGCTGAGCTGATTTGCAAGAAGAACCTTTTTGCCGAGACCGAGAGCAACTCTGTTGAGTCCGTAGGAAATATCGCTGAATTCTATCCTGCGGTCAGATATTTCTTTTTCTATGGTGCTGTACCTTACAATAGGACCTGCTACAAGCTGTGGGAAAAGAGTGAGGAAAAGCAGGAAATCCTTGAAGCTTTTCTGTGGCTTTACCTTTTCCCAGTGACAGTCTATGATATAGGAGATAGTCTGGAAAGTATAAAAGCTGATACCGATTGGCAGTCTTATATCGGGTACAGGTATTGAGGACGAAAAAAGGGCGTTGATATTTTCTGTGATAAAACCACTGTACTTGAATACTCCAAGCATGAGAAGATCATAGACAACCGCAAATGCTGTTGCCGCAGTATCGCCCTTTTGCCCCTGATATTTTCCTATAATGCGACCTGCTGTATAGTTAACAACAGCAGTTATCAGCATAAGGAATATATACACGGGCTCTCCCCAAGCATAGAAAACAAGTGAGAAAATAATCAACACCGTATTTTTTGCTTTTGTTCCTCTTGCCGCTGCATAGCACAGCAGGCACAGAGGCAGAAAAATATATATAAAGAATAATCTCGAAAAAACCATTGTTCTACCGCCTTGTTGCAAATAATCTATTTATCTATCTGTAGTAATACCGCATAAAAGCAGGCGGAGCAATGTAAATAAGATCAGTATAAGCTTGTACAGACCATTGCAAGCCTGCACAAATTATTATACAACAAAATATGCCGAATTGCAAGAGAAAAAGCCTGTGATTTTTAAAAATCGCAGGCTTTTTATAAAAATCGTATCAAGCTACAAAAAAAGGACTAAAAATCTCTTCATTTTTGGAATGTAAAAATGTCCGAAAAAAAGATCCTGAGAACAATAACTGTTCTCAGGATCTGCGAATAATTAAAAATCAGTTTGCGTTATAGTTCTGGTTATTGGTTAAAGCAGGAGCAGGATCCTTTTCAACGATAGCCTTTAAACCGGTTGCAAGACCTGCAAGGCCCTGTATCTCACTTGGGATAATGATCTTTGTAGCCTTGCCGTCAGCAGCCTTTGCGAAAGACTCAAGAGATTTGAGCTGGATAACTCTCTCATTAGGATTAGCCTGATTGAGCTTTATAATACTTTCAGCGAGTGCCTGCTGAACCATTTCGATAGCCTTTGATTCACCGGTAGCTTCAAGTATCTTCTGCTCTCTTACAGCATCGGCCTTGAGTATCATAGCCTGCTTCTGAGCCTCTGCTTCGAGGATCTGAGCTTCTTTCTTAGCCTGTGCACGAAGGATCTGTGACTCCTTTTCACCTTCTGCAACGAGGATCTGAGACTTCTTGTCACCTTCAGCCTGAAGTATCTTTTCACGACGCTCACGCTCAGCCTTCATCTGCTTTTCCATAGCGTCCTGAATTTCACGAGGAGGAAGGATATTCTTGAGCTCGACACGGTTTACCTTGATACCCCAGCGGTCTGTAGCCATATCAAGGATAGCGGTGATCTTTGAGTTGATGACATCTCTTGAAGTAAGAGTAGCATCGAGTTCCATTTCACCAATGATGTTACGGAGAGTTGTAGCAGAAAGATTTTCGATAGCTGCGAGAGGTCTTTCAACACCGTAGATATACTGTTTAGCATCTGTTACCTGATAGAACACAACGGTATCTATCTGCATGGTAACGTTATCTTTAGTAATAACAGGCTGTGGTTTGAAGTCAACGACCTTTTCCTTTAAAGATACCTTGCCGGCGATCCTGTCGATGAAAGGAACGAGAATGTGAAGTCCTGTATCCCATTCAGCATGGAATGAACCAAGACGCTCAATAACGAATACATGAGCCTGCGGAACGATCCTGAATGATCTTACGATAATGAATAACAGGAAAACGATAACTAATAAAACTATGATTTTGATTGGATCCATTTTAAATACCTCCAAAAGTGGTGTGATTTGTTTTTTTAATTCTCACGAGCGACAATAAGCTTTGCGCCCGTTACTTTTTTTACGATAACGACAGTACCCTCGGGTATTATATCGTCCTCGTTTTCAGGAACTGCACTCCAGTTGACCCCATTTAAAGTGACTCGTCCTGTACCTTTATCGTTGTTTATGATTTCGATAACGGTTGCGTGTCTGCCTACATCAAGTTCGGCATTTGTGGCAACAAAGTCATTTTTCCGCCGTCTGTTCTTGATAAACGGTATGCTGCACAACAGGAATATTGATGACGCTATGATAAAGATGCCAAGCTGCTCTATAGCAGTAAGCTTATAGAAATAGCTGAACAGCAATGTTACCATAGCACCTGCAGCGAACCATATGGAAACGAGCTGAACGGTAATGACTTCAGCGATAACGAAAGCTACAACAGCACAAGCCCAAAACAGTACACCCATAACGAGACCCCCTTTCACAAAAAATATTTGTAGTAATCCCTACAGGAAATATTATATCATAAATCTGTGAACTTTTCAAGTACAAGGGACACTGTTTAAACAAATATTTTTGTTCGCAGAGTATAATTTTTATATTTTTTTAACCTCTGTAAAAGCCATTATATAGGGAGCTATGCCTTTTGCATCATTTTGGACTATCTTTTCGCTGAGGTAATATTCAGCAGAACCGTCTCGACCGTTTTCACCTCCGAGTCCTCCGATGAGACAGATATTTCCCAGCACCGGTATCTCATTATCTGTGTTGATGAATTTGTCGGTAACTGTGCCGAAAGCTTTCAGACCTGTACTGCGGATATCATCTCCGCAGACACCGAGCCTTGCAGCCTTCATAGCAGCATATGCCACAAGGAGAGTACCGCTTGTTTCGGGATAATTTCCTTCAAGTCCGGGTTTTAAAGGAAGCTGATATAGCATACCGTCATCTCGGCAGTATTTTACGATGTCATTAAGCATCTCAGATAAGATACTCCCTATGCGCTGATCATTCAGTATCTCGAATGAATCGGCAAGCGCAGCGCATATCCAGCCGTTTGAGCGCAGCCAGAATTCGGGAGAAAGTCCTGTGATGCGGTCAGCCCATATCATTGTTTTTGTATCATCATAGCCGTGATAATACAGTCCTGTATGAGGATCACGTGTTATCTTTCTTATGTCGTAAAGCTGTCTTTCAACATCGTCCATAACACCGCGCAGATCGTGGAGCTTACCGTATTCAGCCATAAACGGAAGTGCCATATAGGTACCGTCCAGCCAAAGCTGATCGGGATAAATTGCTTTATGCCAGAAGCTTCCGCAGCTTACGCGGGGCTGACGCAGCACCTGTTCACTCCAGAGTTTTTCAAAGCCGAGACGGTAACGCTCGGAGCCTGTCAGTTTCCATAGCCTTATGAGGTTTCTGCCTCCGCAAAGATTATCGAGGTTATAGTCTGCGTAGTTCATGGTAGGGATATTTCCGTCCTCATTGACATAGGTGTCCATGTATTTCACGGAATAGTTAAGAAGCCTTGCGTCATCGGTCAGATCATGGAGCATGAGCAGAGCAGTTATCATGCAGTTGTCTATATAGTTCCATTTCGGAGCTTTCCCACATACTGAATTCTCAACATTCCATAAGGGGACAAGTGGATCTGAGGTGAGTATCATTTTGTCGATATAATTATTTACGATCAATTCGGATCTTATCATCCTGAGAGCCCTCCTGCGGTGATACCGCTTATAAATTTTTTCTGTGCAAGAGCAAATACTGCAACAGAAGGGATAAGACCTATCACCGACATTGCGATTATCTTTCGTTGTTCATAACCCTGACCCGTACTGTCAACAGACAGTCTCAGAGCGAGGGAAAGTGGGTATTTTTCAACGGACTGTATCATTATGAGAGGTGAGAGGAAGTCGTTCATTGTCCAAAGGAAAGTAAAGACCGCAATTGATATGACAGCAGGTCTTATACAAGGCATGAGAACAAGGAAAAGAGTTTTTATTGTACCGCAGCCGTCTATGCGGGCAGCTTCATCGAATTCTTTCGGCACTCTTTTCAGAAACTGTATGAGTATAAATACAAACATACCCTCGCAGGCGAAAAGAGAAGGTAGAGTGAGTGGGATATATGTATCGAGGAGACCGAGACTGCTCCACATACGATACATAGGCAGTATCGTAACAATAGACGGCATGAGCATACCGCACATCAGAAGTGCTGAAAAAAGCTTTTTAAGCGGGAAATCAAATCTTGCAAAGCCGTAGGCAACTAAAAGTGATGAAAGTACGGCAAAAACGGTCTTGGGGATAATTATGAGAAAAGTATTTACGAAGTAATGTCCCATAGTGTATGGAGTAACAGTGACCCATGCATTTTTATATACCTCTGCATCAAAACTTTTCGGAATGAACCATATAGTCGTAAATATCTCATCATTTGACTTGAATGATGCGCCAAACAGCCAGAGAAGCGGATAAAGCATGATAATACCTATAACAGCAAGTATAAGATAAAGAAGGAATTTTCTCATAGTCAGTCCCTCCTCAGCTTTTCGGTAAATCTGTACAGCAGTATGATAATAATGCCGATCACCGCAAAAAGAAGCCATGAAATAGCGTTTGCAGTCCCTTCATCTCCAAATCTGAACATTTCATCATAGATATGCATGCCTACCGTTCGTGTACTTCCGAGCGGACCGCCGCCTGTTATCAGGTAAGGAGCATTGAATTCCTGCATAGCGGCTATAGTCTGTAGTATAAGATTTATGAAGATAATATTTTTCAGCTGAGGCAGAGTAATTGAGAAAAATGCTCTTATCCTGCCGCATCCGTCTACCTTTGCAGCATCGTAAAGCTCTTTGGGGATATTGCGCAGACCAGCAAGGAATATGACCATAGTTGAACCGAATTCCCATAATCTGAGTAGAACTATGATAAAAAGCGCGTAATTTGGGTCGCCGTACCATCCGACGGGAGATATACCGACCGCTTTGAGAAGCTGGTTTACAAGCCCATCAGAGGTGAAAAGATACTGCCACATGATGATAACTGCAATATTAGATCCTAATATTGATGGTATGTAGAAAGCGGTGCGGAATATACCTATGCCTTTCAGTTCGCAGTTTAGAAGCAAAGCTGCAAGAAGTGAAACGATCAGCTTCAGCGGCACAAGTACAGCAGTATATTTAAGAGTAACAAATAAAGTCCTGCGGGAGCTGCTGTCAGTCAGGATATTTCTGTAGTTATCAAGGCTTAGCCCTCCGTTTGTATCTTTAAGTCCAACTATAAAGGAATAAATGAAGGGATATATTATGAATAGTACAGCACCTATAATAAACGGCAGTATAAGTATAAGCCCTGTGAATTTGCTTACGCCAACGGGATTTCGGTAAAATCGGGATCTCATTTTCTGATCTTCTCCAGATAATTATTAACTGAGCTGAACATCTGCTTTGCTGCACTGTCAACATCGGCAGTGCCGTAGGATACTGATTCTATGGCGGTATTATAGAACTCCTTCATTCGTGAAAGCTCCATATATGGGCTTATAGTTACGGTCTCTGAGCGTTCGAGGATATCATTGCATTCCTTGGCAAGTCCTTTCAGTGAGCCGCTTTTTTCCAGAGCAGACTCCGCAGAACGTGAAGCAGGTATGCCCCTTGTTGTGCCGAGTATATCCGCACATTTCTCATCATTCAGCATGAAATTGATGAAAGCAGCCGCTTCATCGGGATGCTTTGTACGCTTTGAAACAGCATAGAGGAGGGAAGGCTTTATCATCCAGCCATCTGAGCAGCCCTTCTCATCAGTGAGCAGAGGACCTGCTTCAAGTATCCCATCGGGCAGTACCGACTCATATTTGCCGACTGCGCTGCCCCATTCGAGAACCCCCGCAACTCTTCCGCCTATGAATTCGGATGATTGATACAGTGCGGCGTTTCCGTCCTCATCGGTACGTGTTCTTACAGTTCGTATAACGTGGCTGTCCTCCAGCTTTTTGTAGAAGCTTAGAGCAGCTTTTATATCCTCAACGGTAAAGCCTAGTTCACCGTTCGGAGTTATGAATTGTCTGCCTGTCTGCTGCTGAATATAAACTACTGCAAGATACCATGCGGTACCTCCCGATTGTATATCGAGGTCGAGAGGATAGAGTCCGCTTTCGCCAAATTTGTTCCCAAGGGCAATAAGGTCACTCCATGTTTCGGGGTAATCAGCACCCATTCTGCTGAAAACCTCAGAGTTGTAGAAAAGACTTCTGCCGCTTACAGATACAGCAACAGCATTGAGCTTTTCGCCTACTCTGCCGAAGGACAGAACCTCATTGTCAAATTGAGATAGGTCGATCTGCGAACTGAGCTTATCAAGGTCATAGAAGCCGTCACCATCGGGAGACATTGATATTAGCCAGTCATAGTTTATTTGCATGATATCGGGTTCTGTACCGCTGCTGACCTGAGAATTCATCTTTTCCGCCCAGCCGTCCCAGCCTCCGTATTCGGGGATAATAGTGATATCGGGATTCTTTTGATTCCAAAGGTCAATGGCTTTCAGAGTAGCTTCGTGTCTGTCGTCACCGCCCCACCATGAAAAGCGCAGACTGCACTTATCCAGTGTCCCATCAGGCATGGTGACAGAGTAGTCTTTTTTATCCGAGCAGGCAGAGAGTGAGATTATGCAGCATAAGGCTGCGGTTTTTAAAATATTTTTCTTCATACTCTCAGATCCCAAATAAATGATATTACTGTAATTATACAACATTTTTTGCTAAAAATCAATATAAAAATAGCAAATTATAACAAAACTGTATGCTTCTTCACATATGTGAGGAGAAATAATAATGAATTCTGATTCGGTCAGATACTGTCTTTTATTCTGTTTATTGCGTTTTTTTCGAGACGGGACACCTGTGCCTGAGAAATGCCTATCTCGCTTGCTACCTCGACCTGTGTTTTACCGCGGAAAAATCTGAGATAAAGTATATTCCGTTCTCGTTCATCCAGTTCCTTTATGGTATCACGTATAGTAAGCTCGTCCATACAGCTTTCTACGTCATTAAGATCACTTATCTGATCCATTATATAGAGATTGTCCTCGGAGTCGGAGTATACAGGCTCATAAAGTGAAACAGGATCGCTTATGCTTTCGAGCGCAATAACGACATCAGCGCGCTTTTCGTCTATTTCTCGTGCTATTTCGTCCATGGTAGGTTCACGCTGAAGCGCAGTAGTAAGCCTTTCCTTAGCCTGTATAGCTTTATATGCCATATCTCTCAGCGAACGGCTGACCTTTACGTGGCTGTTGTCTCTGAGGTAACGCCGAAGCTCACCGCTTATCATTGGTACACAGTATGTGGAAAAGCGTACTTCTTTGCTGAGGTCAAAATTATTTATCGCTTTTATAAGTCCTATAACGCCAATCTGGAAAAGATCGTCGATGTCCTCACCGCGACCCGTAAAGTGCTGTATAACACTGAGAACAAGGCGTAGATTGCCGTTTATGAGTTTATCCTTTGCCGTCTTGCTGCCTGTTTTACGTATTTCCTTCAATAGTTCGATCTTCTCACGCTCCTTTAGTACAGTAAGCTCTGAGGTATTTATCCCTGCGATAACGACTTTATTGTATGCCATCAAAAATATCCTCCGTAAATGTGTTACGAGGATATTATTGCCTTGTGACTTAATTGTAATCACAGGAAAAAAATGGTGATTTAGTTTGTAGGGGAATTATATAAGTAAGCTGTGAGTAGAACTAATATTCAGGAAAAACCATATTTATATTTTTTAAATCCTTTCTGTAATAGGGAAGAAAAAACACTTTTCAACGTAAAAACACATATTATTGAATATCAAAATAGATACACCTCTGATGGATAAAATACAAACTATATATGCGCACGATCTCAATAAAAAAGAGCAGCCTAAGCTGCTCCTGTGTTGTTATACTATTTCTGGAATCCTGAATGGATATTTCCGATTAAACGGACGTATCTTGGTGCAATTGTAATCGAAAATAATGTTTTTATTCGTAAAGTATTCGGTTTTAGGCAAAGACATTAAAACATCAGCCAGATCTGCGGCTATCAAGTAGTGCTGAGCGACAAGGATATCTCTCATAAGCTGTACCGAAGTAACAACAAAGGCAGTAGCACAGTTAGGAACATTCTCCTTTATAAAAACCTTTTTAAGGAGTATTGAGGAGAGAGCAGAAATGGCTGTTTCTCTGGGCATAGTACCCTTTACTATGCCGTATAAAGCCTTAGCGCAGCAAAGACTGTCGGGAGATTTTGGATTTTCATAAATGAATTTAGCGGTTTCTTTGATTAGTGAGATCATAGTTACTCCTTTACATAGTCAATAAGCTTGCCGAGACAGAGCTCAAAGCAGCTTCCGTACCATGTTTCCTCCATATGCGGGATCGTAGCTTCAATGCAGTCAAGAGTGAAGTTTACAGCGATATCAAGGCATTGCTGAATATCCTTGCCGAGAGCGCAGGCTCCTGAAAATACGCTCGAAAAAATATCACCTGTACCGTGGAAGCGTGAGTTTATATTCTTGCCGAATGAGAAATAGAATTTATCGTTTATTGAGTCGTAAGCGGCTGCACCCTGCAGCTTGTCATCGAAGTGGACTCCTGTAATGATAGGGGTCTTGCATCCAAGCTCCGAAAGCTTGACAAGAACATTCTTGACATACTCCTCATCGTAGTCCTCGGTATAAGGGATATCAAGGAGAAAAGCCACCTCAGTCATATTTGGAAGAATGAAATCAGCTTTTGTGCAAAGTCTGCGCATTTCCGCAACAAATGAGGGAGTAAAGCCGGCATAGAGCTTTCCTGCATCACCGAGAACAGGGTCTACGATGATATGATTATCGGCTGTGGAGAAGTCATCAAAAAAGCGTGAAACTATCTCCACCTGTTCCTGTGAACCGAGATAGCCTGTATACAGCGCATCGAACTTTAAGTCCATGCTTTTCCAGTGAGCAGCTATTGCAGGGATATCGCTTGTAAGGTCGCGGAAAGTATAGTTCCTGAAGCCCTCACCTGTGTGAGTTGACAGCACAGCTGTGGGGATAACGGCAGTTTCGATGCCCATAGCCGAGATAATGGGCAGAGCCACTGTCAGGGAGCATTTTCCGAAGCAGGAAATGTCCTGTATAGAAACGATCTTTTTCATTTTCATCATTCTTTCAGTATGTATTCATCAATTTTTGATTATACTCCAAAGAGTCATTTTTGTCAATATGCGTAAAAGAAAAAGCTACTGTTTTCACAGCAGCTTTCTCATATTTTACTCTACGAACCACGGCTTTTCACAGTCGAGAGCCATTACAAGGTCAAATTCGGTCTTATAATCGCCGTTTGGATTTATAGTATTAAGTATTTCCGTACTAAGAGACATATCGGTATTATGCAGGACAGCAGTTATAAGCGGTCTGCCGTAGCCCGGTATCAGAGTCAGATATACTGCATCTTCTTTTGATACCTTGTAGTTATCGCCGTTTATGACTCTGAATTTCATAATATCGCTGTTATTTGAGATAAATGTCCTGTTGAGATATGGACTGAAATCCCAAGGAGCAAGATCCTCTCCCTTTTCATTATGTAGACGCACAACATCATCAAGGGTTATAGTGCCAGCCGTAGGAGCGGCTATAACTGCCTCGCTAAGTGACCATTCGTTTATTGAATTCAGAACGTCATTATAGGTGTTTCTGATGATATCAATGCTGTGATCACCTGTATTGTCAACAACATTGCATACTGCAAGAACATCGGAGTTTCCTGATTTTTCGACCACCAGATACCACTCATCACGGTCTGAGATAATGAAGCGCATATTGCCCGAAGTCTTGAAGCTGTTGGCAGAATAACAATAATCACGGAAATCGTTTACTCTTAGATTTTGACCCTTCTGAGCAAGCTTTAGAACATCGTTGACAGTAAGTTCGCCTGCGTAATTTGACTTTACAGGATTATCAGGAATTTTAGTTGCTTGCTTTTCGGAGTAGAGCTCTACTCTTTTTGCGCTATCTCCGTAGATATCGCCATCGGTGCAGGTGATACGGGTTATGGATTGATTTTCTGGACATACCATAACTATATCGTTTCTGCTGCCGCTTACCCAATACTCAATTAGATTAACGCCGCTGCCGCCGTTTATATCGTAATATGGCTGAATATTACGTATCTTCCTGTACATTTCATCGAAATCAGAGCTTTCTGCGATTATCTGCTTTACCTGAGCGAGAGTGATACGTGGGGAATCTGCACTGATTTTGCCGTCAAGTATAGCTCTTTCGCGTGTCATCACGCAAGCCCAATGACTGCGCTCCCATTCCTCTATCTCAGCAAGTGTCATTCTTTTAGACGTATTTGCAGTAGTTTCGCTGATTTTTGGAGCTGTTGCAGGCTTTGCGGTGGTAGTTTTGGCAGTGGTTTTGGTGGTGCGCTTACCTGTAGCAGTGGCTTTTGTAGTATTTGTTTTTGCAGGAGCAGTGATTTTGACGTTATCAGCCTGCTTTGCATCTGCTTTTGTAGTCTCTGTATCAGCCTTTCTTGTGCCTGTATCCTCTGTTTTTACGGCTGTAGTTTCTGTAGTGTCGGCATTTTCTGCAGTAACTGTTTCGGTATTTGTTACCGTAGTAGCTGTAGCTACAATAACAGGTTCTTCATCAAAGGGCTTTGGTGAGGGGGCTTTCATTTTCAGAAGTCCGAATACCGCACCGCAGATGACGAAAAAACAAGCTGCAACTATAAGTACAGGACGTAAAACAGGGGAGTGTTTTACTTGCTCGGCGATGAAAACTTCACTGTTATCTGCTGATAAATTCATCTTTTCCATGCTTTTCGAGTAAATACGCTGTGCTGTTTTTTTATCGGCGGCTGTATAACTCCCGGCGATCTTTTCTATTGCTTTGTCGCCGGAATTACGCAGTATATCAGAGATATTCCTTTTCATGTCCTTACCTCCTTTACATTTCAATATCCAAGTCTGCAAGAAGGGCTTTCAACTTTTTTAGAGCGCGTCTGAGCCTGCTTCTTACGGTTATTGGGTTCATTCCGAGTATCTTTGCGGTCTCGGAGGAATTATGCTCATAGAAATATTTGTGCATTATGATTGAAGCATCAGGTTCGCCGAGAGAGCTTATTCGTTTGAGGAGTATCTCCGAAAGCTCGGTATTTTCTGTATCAGCTTCTACATTGTCATCAGAAGGGAGAGATGAGCTTACATCATCTTCAAGAGGGATATTTTTAGAGGTATGAGAGTTAAGCGAGCGTTTAACGTCAATAGCACGTCTTTTTGCTGAGGTTCCGATATAAGCCTTCAGCGAGCCCTCGTGCATGGAGTTGTAATTCATAGCCACATCGCTGAGAACATCTGAGGTGCAGTCCTCGATATCGCTCTGAGAGCCATATCCTCGCAATACACTGAAAACTATGGTGTAGCAGTAGCTCCAGTATTAATTGAACAATGCATTGAAGCCCTCCTCCGCTGAGCGTTGGAGCTTCGCCTTTATCTCATTGTCGTTCATATATCCCACCTCCTTGCATGAAAGCTTTTTTCGTATACGTTTGCTTTCATTATACACATACGGAAGAAGAAAGTAAAGTGTTGCATTCGGGATTTTTTTTATAAAATATGTTTATAAGCGGAAGTTCTGCGGAAAAGAACTTTATGAATAATTTGGTAAATATTTACTTTAAATGTTGCATTATTAATAAATTTGTGTTATAATTGATAAAAAACAAATAAGGAGTGAGATTATGAAAGAAATACTCAATGAGCGTCTGACGGGGGAAAGAGCTCTTTTTCAGAACAATGAACTAAGAATAAGCGGAACTACCTTTGATGAAGGTGAAGCTCCGCTCAAACACACAAGGTACATCGAACTTTCAAACTGTACATTTAAATCAAAATACTCTCTATGGTACAGTGAGGTCATAAAGCTGAGGGACTGTAGGATAGATGAAAGCGGTCGTTCAGGTTTTTGGTACACATCTGATGTTAACATTGATGATACGGTAATTGATGCACCAATGACTTTCCGACACTCCAAGGGCATAAGCTTGCGCAATGTACGTTTCACAAACGGCAGTGAGACTCTTTGGAAGTGCAACAATATCCGTATGTATAATGTAAAGGTAAAGGGCGACTATTTTGCTATGGACTGTGATGGTATGGAGGTCTCCGGCCTTGAGCTCGATGGCGGATACTGTTTTGACGGTGCAAGGAATATAACTGTCCGAAATGCGGTTATCAATACAGTTGATGCATTCTGGAATACAGAAAACGTTATTATTTATGATTCAACAATAAAGAGCGAGTGCTTTGGCTGGAATTCGAGAAATATAGTTCTTGTGAACTGTACAGTTGAGAGTCATCAGGGAATGTGCTATGTTGAAAATCTCAGCATGAGGAACTGTAAGCTTCCGAATACTGACCTTGCATTCGAGTATTCAACTGTAAATGCAGATATAAGAGGACATATCGACAGCATAAAGAATCCCACCTGTGGTATAATACAGGCAGATTCCATAGGCGAGATGATAATGGAGGAGGACAAGGTGGATGTATCAAGGACAAGGATAATCTGCGGCTGACCTTTCGTATATAAATGCCAGAACAAAAAAGCCTCGGCACAGTAAATGTGCCGAGGCTATGTTATATTGCTTTATTTGCAAATGTATGTTATAATCAAATATGTACTCAGTAACTGCCTTTATAAGGTTATTGCCCTGAACTTTTCTTTATTTCAAGCTCATTTTGCTCTTTTGGTCACTGAGCAGACACTGCTTACAATTACTTTGAAATAAGTCCAAGTGTATCTCTTGCGATAAGGAGTTCCTCATTTGTAGGAACGATCCATACCTCGATCTTTGAGTCAGGTGTAGAGATCTTTGTAAGCTTGCCTCTGATAGTGCGGTTGAGAGCCTCGTCGATCTTGATGCCGAAGTAATCCATGTTCTGGCATACAGCCTCTCTTACTTCCCATGAATTCTCTCCGATACCGCCTGTGAAGAGGATAGCATCAATTCCGTTCATAGCAGCAGCGTAAGCACCGATGTACTTCTGGATCTCGTATGTGAGCATATCTGAAACCAGCTGTGCCTTTGTATTACCGTTGTTGGCAGCCTCCTGGATATCACGGTTATCAGAGCCAACGCCTGAAACACCGAGGAAGCCTGACTTCTTGTTCATATATTCGCTCATCTGTGAAGGAGTAAAGCCGTGCTTGTCAGCAACGAAAGTTACAGCAGAAGGGTCTACAGAACCTGTTCTTGTACCCATAACAACACCGTCAAGAGGAGTGAATCCCATAGAAGTATCAACAGACTTGCCTGCGTCAACAGCTGTAATGGAAGAACCGTTGCCAAGGTGGCATGAAACGATCTTGAGATCCTTAACGTCCTTGCCCATAGCGTCAGCAAGAGCCTTTGATACGAAACGGTGTGATGTGCCGTGGAAGCCGTACTTTCTTACGTGGAGCTTCTCATAATCATCATAGGGGAGACCGAACATATAAGCCTTTGGAGGCATTGTCTGGTGGAATGCTGTATCGAATACAACTACCTGAGGAACATTTGCAGGTATAACGCTTTTGCAGGCTCTGAGAGCGAGAGCGTGTGCATGGTTGTGAACGGGAGCAAGCTCGCGGAGCTCGTCTATCTTGTCGATAACTTCATCTGTAACGAGAACAGACTTGTCGAAAACATCGGCACCCTGCACTATTCTGTGGCCAACAGCAGAAATAGCGTCCATGCTGTCGATAACCTTTGCATCGCCCTTTGTAAGGCAGTCAACAAGCTTCATGAAAGCTTCTGTATGTGTTGGGAAAGCACAATCCTCATCGAGAACTCTGCCGTCAGCAGTCTTGTGATTGATATGTCCGTCAATTCCGATACGGTCGCAGTTACCCTTTGCGATAACGCTTTCATCGCTCATGTCGATGAGCTGATACTTAAGGGAAGAGCTTCCTGCATTAACAACTAAGATGATCATATTATGTAATTTCCTTTCAAAATATATTTTGCATATATTATTATATACTATTTTTTGAAAAAAGCAAGTCCTTTTTTCAAATTTGACCATATAAAATGGGAGAAAAGCTTGAAAAAACGTGCTTTTCGGTACTGCAAAACGCCGAAAACCGCAAATAAATGAATAAATATTCTGTAAAGTTGATTGAAAATTGATGAAAAACATTGAAATTTATGAAAAGAGGTAGTAAAATGAAAGTCAGCGGTATAATATGTGAATATAATCCGTTCCATAACGGACATCTTTATCATATCAATAAGACACGTGAAAACGGTGCGACTCACATTGCAGCTGTCATGAGCGGAAACTTTGTACAGCGAGGAGATACTGCTGTAATAGACAAGCTTGAAAGAGCGCGTTTAGCAGTGCGCTCGGGAGCCGATCTTGTTATTGAGCTTCCGGTTCAATACAGTATAGCTTCGGCTGAGGCATTTGCCATGGGAGCCGTATATCTTCTTGATGCGCTTGGAGCGGTAGATGAGCTCTCTTTCGGAAGTGAATGCGGAGACGTAACAAAGCTACTTGGAGCAATGGAAACAGTGAATACAATAGCTGTATCACATTCCGATGAGATACGGAGCATAATGGAGAAGGGATATACATATCCGCGTGCGCTGAGTTCGGTAGTGAACGGTATCAACAGTGAAGCTGCTTCTATAATCGCTGAGCCCAATAATTTGCTGGCTATAGAGTATCTCAGAGCCATAAAAAGGCTTGACAGCAGTATTCAGCCATATACCGTGAAGCGTATAAATGCTGATCATGACGGAAGAAATACGGAGAACGGCTTTGCAAGTGCCTCATATCTTCGTGAAAGGATACAGAAAAGGGCGGATATCTCCGAATTCACCACTTCCGAGTGGAGATCGGCGATAACATCAGCTATTTCAAAGGGTGAGACCGCAGCACTGAGCAGACTTGAAAGAGTCATACTGTATAAGCTGCGAAGCAGTACAACTGAAGAAATAGCACAGATACCCGATGTGGGGCAGGGGCTCGAACACCGCATATACGGGGCGAGAATGGCAGGCTCTCTTGATGAGCTACTGTTTACGGTAAAGACAAAAAGGTACACAATGGCAAGGATCAGACGTATAATCCTTGCATTACTGATAGGGATAAACAAAGAGGATATGAAGAAGCTTCCGCCGTACGGCAGGATACTTGCTTTCAACGAACGCGGCAGAGAGATACTTGCGCGCGCAAAGGGTACAACAAAGATACCTTTTGCCTCGTCCATAGCAAAGTTATCGCAGCTTGGGGATACTGCCGAGAGATTTGCGGAGCTTGAGATCAGGGCATCTGATATATACGGCCTTGCTCTTGAGACTGTGACCTCTGCGCAGAAGGATTACAGGGCGAAAATTATGATAGATATGGAGTAAGGATATGAAAGGTGGCTTTCCGGTTTTAGCTGCTGTATTGACAGCTGCTTCAATTACACTTACATCATGCGGCGAAGTGACAGAGCTTGCACAGGATAATTCTGTGGATTATTCATACGGGGCAGGAAAACTGACAGAAAAAAAGAACTCGGTAAGCTTTCATAACGATCAGGTATTCGACCTTGATATAAGCATAAAGGACGGCGAGCCTTTCCCTAATAAATATGAGATATCCAACTATAAAGCACTTATGCAGAATCCCGAGCTTCCTACAGGCTGTGAAGTGACTTCATTGTGCGGACTGCTGAATTATCTTGGCTTTGACATAGATAAGGTAACACTTGCCGATGAATTCATGCCAATGGACAATGTCGGCGTATCTACCATGATGCACGCATATATCGGTGATCCGAAATCGGAAGAGGGCTTCGGTTGTTGTGCACCTGTAATAGTACAGACAGCCGATGATTATTTTGCATCGCTGATGTCTCCTTGCTATGCTGTTGATTTGACAGGCAGATCACTGAATGAACTGTGTTATCAGGTGGCACAGGGCAGACCTGTTATAGCCTGGAGCACTATCGACCTTATGGTAATGCCAATGGAGTATTACTGGGACACCATTGACGGTGAGGAAATGTGGTTCAATGGCTTGCAGCATTGTATGGTCATTTACGGATACGATCTTGATGAAAAAACGCTTTCCGTAGCCGATCCGCTGGCAGGAAATGTGAAATACGATCTTGACAGTTTCAACAACGTATATGAATTAATGGGCAATCAGGCTGTACTTATATGTGGAAATTCCGAGACAAAAGGTAAATATGTAGAGCGCAGTGATAAGCCGAATTCTCCTATACTCAGCCGCAATAAGGCTGAGAGAAAGGCACAGGAGGAAGAGGAAGCACGGATAAAAGCTGAGGAAGAGGCAAGGCGTGCTGCCGAGGCGCAGCCTGTGACAGAGCCTGCCCCTGATGAAGCTTCGCCCGAGCAAGATCAGTCATAAGAGCTGCCTGCCGATATAGAAATAGCTGCTGAGGAGGAACAGGAGTAATTTGATAAAAGGCGTAATATTTGATCTTGACGGTACGTTGCTGGATTCCATGACGGTATGGAGCAGTATAGACAGGGAATTCCTTGAAGAAAACGGTGTGAAGGACATTCCGCATAATATATCCGATATCGTTAAGAAAATGACAGTTGATGAGTCGTCACAGTATTTTATAGACCGCTTCGGACTAAGCTGTACCAAGGAATATGTGATACACCGCATAGAAGAAATGGTACGGGATAGGTATGAAAATAAGATACCACTAAAGCCATATGCATCTGAGGTAATGAATTTTCTTGATAGCTGTGGGATACCCTACGGAGTTGCTACAGCTACCTACAAGGGACTTGCTGAAGCGGCACTCAGACGCTGCGGAGTATACGACCGTATTCGTTTCCTGCTTACCGACAGTGAGTATCCGCAGGGCAAGAGCTTTCCCGATATTTTTCTCGGAGGAGCCGATATGCTTGGTACAAAGCCATGTGATACACTCGTTGTTGAAGATTCTCTCCACTGTATAGAGACTGCAAAAGCCGCAGGCTTTCAGATATGTGGGGTATATGATGATACTTCAGAATCCGATATGCCGCGCATTATTGAGCTTTCGGACTTTTATGCAAGATCACTTGACGAGATAATACAAATATTTTAGGGGCGAACTGAGTTCGTCCCATGCTGTTTAAAAGGAGCATACACATGAAGAAGGTAATGGTTGGCATGAGTGGCGGAGTTGACAGCTCTGTAGCCGCAATGCTGCTCAGAGATAAGGGTTATGAAGTAATGGGAGTGACCCTGAAGCTTTTCTCGGACGAGGATATCTCCGAGGCAAAAAAGGAGGGCAAGACCTGCTGTGCCCTGTCAGATGTCGAGGACGCAAGGAGCGTGGCGATAAGGCTTGGCTTTGAGCATCTTGTTTTCAATTTCAGAGAGGTGTTCCGAGAGCACGTTATGCAGCAGTTTGCTGACAGCTATCTCAGCGGAAGAACGCCAAATCCATGTATAGAGTGCAACCGCCATGTAAAGTTCGATAAGATGCTCCGAAGAGCAATGGAGCTTGAATACGACTACATAGCTACAGGTCATTATGCAGTTAATGAATATGATGAAAGCCGCGGACGCTGGCTGCTGAAGCGTCCCAAGGACAGAAGCAAGGATCAGACATATGTGCTCTATTCCCTAACTCAGGAGCAGCTTTCGCATACGCTTTTTCCGCTTGGCGGACTTGAAAAGACTCAGGTAAGAGAGATAGCAGAGTCAGCAGGACTTGTGAACTCGAACAAGCCAGATAGTCAGGACATATGCTTTGTTCCCGACGGAGATTACGCCTCATTTATACGAAGATTTTCTGGCTGTGATATGCCCTGCGGCGATTTTGTTGACATGGAGGGCAATGTCCTTGGCGAGCATAAGGGAATCATAAACTATACTATAGGGCAGCGCAAAGGGCTTGGCATTTCTCTCGGACACCCTATGTATGTTGTCAGCAAGGATATGGACGCAAATACTGTTACTCTCGGACTTGAAAGTGACCTTTACACAAAAAGCCTTATTGCCGATGATTTTAACTTAATCTCTGTTGAGAAGCTGGAAGCTCCCATGCGTGTTACCGCAAAGACACGTTACAGCCAGAGAGAGCAGCCTGCCACTGTAGCATACATTGGAAACGGCGAGTATATGGTGGAGTTTGATGAGCCGCAGAGAGCTGTTACAAGCGGTCAGGCGGTAGTGCTATATGACGGGGATATCGTAGTCGGCGGGGGTACTATAAAATGACAAAGACGACACTTCTTGTTATAGATGCGCAGGAGCTGATAACCAACGAAAAGCTTTATGCTTATAATAAGTACATTGTAAATGTCCGTACCCTTATATCCGAGGCACGCAAAAACGGCGTTGAAGTCATATATGTCCGCCACGATGACGGCGAGGGAAAGCTTCTCTCAAAGGGAAATGATGGCTATGATGTATGCAGGCAGTTCGCTCCCGAAGCAGGTGAGCGTATATTCGATAAGTCGGTGAATAGCCCATTTCGCGATAGCGGACTGCTTGAATATTTGCGTTCAAAGGGTATAAAGAAACTAATAGTAGCCGGGCTTCAGACTGATTACTGCATTGATGCAACGGTAAAATGCGGCTTTGAGTACGGCTTCGAGATGATAGTACCAGAATACTGCAATTCAACCTTTGATAATGAGTTCATGACAGGTGAGCAGACATATAATTATTACAATAACTTCATGTGGAAGAACAGATATGCCAAGTGCGTTTCTATGGCAGAAGTCCTTGACATAATGCAAAAAAATAAATATGAGACAGAAAAAAGTAAGACTAAAAATACATATTTCATAAGAAAAGCGACAAAAGAAGATATTTCAAGAATTGCGGAGATACTTGTTTTTGCAAAACGTATGAAGTATCGCCCTATATTTAAGGATGACAGGTACGCATTTGGTGAACTCCAGGTACTTACTGTAGCTGAAAAATATATTGAAAACGACTTTCTTAACTATATGTTCCTCTATGACGACGGAATTATAAAAGGACTTATACACATTGATAAAGAAGAGATACTTGAATTGTATGTTGATCATTTTTTTCAGGGGCAGGGAGTAGGCTCGGAATTAATAGAATATGCCAAAGAAAACTATCCGGTCAGTTTCCTTTGGACAATAGAAAAGAACATTGATGCTATACGATTCTATGAAGCACAGGGGTTTCATCTTACAGTTAACAGGAAGCTCGAAGAAGGAACTACAGAATATCTTGTAATGATGAAAAGATAACTTTTATTTGTGAAACAAAAAGGAATATTATGGAATACAAATACGAAAAACTTACTGATAAAATATATGTTTGTGCCAGCAGCGATCACCGCTTCGGAACTGATGCATTTTTGCTTGCAGACTTTTCGCAGTATAGAGCAAAGGACAAGATCTGCGATCTTGGCACGGGCTGCGGCATAATCCCGCTGATAATGCAGAAGAAGCTGCCGCCGCAGGTGACATATGCAGTTGATATACAGGAGGGAGCGATAGAACAGCTTCGTCTCGGAATTGAAAAAAGTGAGACTACAGGCATAGTTCCTATATGTGCTGATTTAAAGGAACTGTGGACAGGAGCACCTCTCGGACAACTTGACCTCGTTACCTGTAATCCACCTTACAAGGTAAATAATGCAGGCTTTCAGAGTATTATCACAGCACAGAAGATAGCCCGTCATGAGATCCTCTGTACCATTGATGATGTGTGTGCGGCAGCTCAAAAGCTTTTGAAATTCGGCGGCAGACTATGTGTCTGCAATCGTCCCGAAAGGCTCAGCGATGTTATATATGCTATGAAGAGCCATGATATAGAACCCAAAAGATTACGTTTCGTGTCAAAAAACGCAGAGGAAGCACCGTGGCTTTTTCTCATAGAGGGCAAGAAAGGCTCAAAGCCTTTTATGAAAGTGGAGCCTCAGCTTTATATACGAAGTGAGAACGGATTTTCGGACGAACTGCAAAAAATATATGACACGGGAAAGGAGCAGGCATGAGCGGAACATTTTACGTAATAGGAACTCCAATTGGAAATCTTGAGGATATTACCCTGAGACAGATTGATACACTTGAAAAAGTAGATTTTCTGTGCGCCGAGGATACAAGAGTGACATTGAAGCTCCTTAATCGTTTCGAGATAAAAAAACAACTTGTAAGCTTTCATGAGCACAGCTCAAAAGCCGATGCACAACATATTATCGACAGACTTCTTGCAGGTGAGAGCTGCGGTATCGTTACAGATGCGGGTATGCCTTGTATTTCAGATCCGGGAGAAGTTCTTGTAAAGATGTGTGTTGAAAACGGCATAGATATAAAGGTAGTTCCCGGACCAAGTGCTGTAGTATCGGCGTTAGCTGTATCGGGAATGAGTACAAGAAGATTTACTTTTGAGGGCTTTCTTCCTGTGCCAAAGAAGGAAAGAGCAGAGCGGCTCGAAAAGCTTCGCGGTGAAACTGCGGTTATGGTGTTTTATGAAGCCCCCCACAAGTTGAAAACTACACTTGCAGATCTTGCAGCCTTTTTCGGAGGTGAACGAAAAATATCGCTTTGCAGAGAGCTTACAAAGATACACGAGGAGGTGTTGCGTCTGACTCTTTCTGAGGCTGTTACTTATTATAATGAAAATGAGCCGCGCGGCGAATATGTGCTCGTATTTGAAGGAGCATCGGATGACAGCGGCAGTGAGCTTACCATTGAAGAAGCAATGGAGCAGGTGAAAAAGCTTATAGATATGGGTGAAAAACCTACAGATGCCTGCAAGGCAGTTGCTAAAGAAACAGGCTTCCGAAAGAGTGAGCTTTACGCACTGCTTTAGTAGGAATACTTTATTCTGATAGTGCAGAAAAGTGATAGAAATGTGAAAATTAGACTAAAATACTTGAAATTTGCATAGTATTGTGATATAATTATTAGCGTTATTATTACTGTTAGAGTTTTTTTGTAACCATGTTATAAAAAAAGAGCCTTATCAATACAAATATTAAAAATATTCTGCCGCAGAAATACGGCGAAAGAAGGTTATGTATGATTTGTGATCTGCACTGTCACACGACTCTTTCCGACGGTTCGCTTGGCATAGAAGATGTAATTGCACAGGCGAAACGCATGAATATCGATTGGCTTTCGATAACCGATCACGATACTATGGCTTCTTTTTCAAGAGCTGATGTATTGGGCGAGCGCGCAGGAGTGAAGATACTCCACGGCGTAGAGCTTTCGGCATGGGATAAGGAAAGAAACAGCAAGGTACATATTTTGTGTTATGCTCCCTCAAAGCCCAACAGACTTGAAGGGCTTTGCATGAAATCCTGTGAGATCAGAAAGGAATGTTCGCGCGAGATGATCGAGAAGGTCATGGAGAAATTCCCTATAACACAGGAGAGCATATTAAAACGTACTACAGCATCAAAGAGCATATTCAAACAGCATATAATGCGTGCTCTCATTGATTACGGCTATGCACTGGAGTTTTACGGAGAGCTTGACAGAGAACTGTTTAATCCTGAGGTCGGATCGTGTTATGTTGAGCGTGAATATCCCGATGTTAATTTTGTTATAGACCTGATACATACTGCAAAGGGCGTTGCTGTTATGGCTCACCCTGCTCAGTACAATAATATCGAGCTTCTTGAAGAACTTGCGAAAAAAGGCAAGATCGACGGAGTAGAGGTAGGACATTTTTCTGCTGATGAGAGCACACGAAAGGAGCTTTCTTCAATTGCACAGAAGTACGGTCTTATTGAAACAGGCGGTTCAGACTTCCACGGACTATATAATAAGGTACCGACACATCTTGGAAGCGAGACCACAACGAAGGAAAATCTTGACAGGATCCTCAAGCTTGCTGCAAGTATGAAATAAGCAGCGGTTTAAAAGAGGTATTTTAATGGACATAAAAATAATTCCCGCACTGCTGTGCTTAGGACTTTTCCTGATATTTGCTTTGCCGCTGGGTATGGGCATTATCAATCTCGGAAACTGTGCAGGCATGGGAGTAAGCGGGATATTTATGCTGATATTCGTATTCTGGGGCAAATTCAGCTCGTTTATCGGAAAAAGCTGGGAAAAGCCCGCAGGAAAGGCTGTCATCTCTGTCATTGCAGCTTTTTTCGTCATCAGCATCATATTTGCCGCTATTATAAGTGTATTTATGATAAAAGCAGCCGATGATCCTCCGAAGGATGAAAATACTACGGTAGTTGTCCTTGGCTGCAAGGTCAAGGACGGGGCACCGAGCCTTATGCTAAGCCGCAGACTTGATGCGGCATATGAGTACCTTTCAGGGCATGAAAGCGTAAGCGCGATCGTTTCCGGCGGCAAGGGCGATGACGAGATAATAAGTGAAGCACAGTGCATGAGAGACTGGCTTGTAAATAAGGGGATTGCTCCGGAGCGTATATACATGGAGGACAGATCTGTGAATACGGAGGAAAATCTTCGTTTCTCCAAAGAGATTATATCAGCAGAGGGACTTCCCGAAAAGATAACACTTATAACTGACAGCTATCATCAGCTTCGCGCTGAGATGATAGCTGAAAAACAGGACATAAAGGCGTATAACATTTCAGGTTATACATCATGGTATCTCATTCCCACATACTGGGTAAGAGAATGGTTCGGCGTTGTTTATTACAAATTATTCGGATAGGAGAAAATAACGCTGTGAAATGGATAATCGGGAATATCGGTGAAAATTTGTTTGCGGTTTTGCCGAGATTTTTTGTTTACAATGCGAAGTTTGTGCGATAATTCACAGCGTGGAAGCTTACTGAAGCGTATATTATCTCCGCAGGATTTGATAAAAAGAGTTCGCATCCGAAGAATTGAATTTAAACAGCACTGAAAATGATAAGGCATAATGTAATTTTTATTTGAAAAGGAATGGTTATATTGAAGATCGGATTTTCGACTCTTGCTTGTCCCGAATGGTCGTGGACAGACATCTATTCAATGGCAAAGGATTTCAAATTTGACGGAATTGAGATCAGAGGACTGGGAAACGAGATATTTTCTGTAAAGGCACAGCCATTTACCGAGGCTCAGCTTCCCAATACGATCGCAAAGCTAAAGTCACTCGGACTTGAGATCCCATGTTTGTCATCAGGTGCCTGTTTAAAATTCAAGGATAAGTATCAGGCTGCCGAGGAAGAGATAA
>Ga0310786_10002650_pt1 | contig 27027 bp, 38 predicted proteins | sample AusTroGonzalo_MG_FD_203881 | JGI IMG/M metagenome (GOLD analysis project Ga0310786, IMG submission 203881) | Bovine rumen microbial communities from tropical cattle in Woodstock, Queensland, Australia - Gonzalo_03 (v2) (version 2) | ecosystem: Host-associated > Mammals > Digestive system >...
ATCTTTTAACCCTCCGAAGGGTCAGGGGGTCACACATGAGCGTTTTATTGGCATTCGATGATGCTGTTAAACAGGCGTTGCTTGACGGCAATCTCGACGCGACGAGGCACGGTGCAACCATCGAGGCCGCACGTAAGGTCGCGTCCGTCATGGATGACGAAGACTGGCCTATGGTTCGCGGCAAGATTGACAATGTTTCGCCATCGGTGTTCCTGAAATACTGCGATGCTCTCGGACTCACGCCGGCAGAGCAGCCTAAGAAGAAGCAGCAGAAGCCAGCGAAACTCACGACAATCAGCGCGAAACCGCGATACAAGGCGCAGAATGGCTAGGCTCGGATGTGAAGAGCCGCGCATATACACGCCGCCTCTACGCGAGTTGACGGATGACACGACGCTCGGATTCGATGCTATCGACTTCGCCGAGGGCGTGCTCGGCCTGACGCTGCATCCGTGGCAGAAGTGGCTGCTCGTCCATGCGCTCGAAATCGTAGGCGACTTCGATGGAGACTGGCGTTTGAGATTCGGCACCGTCATCGTCTTGGTCGGTAGGCAGAACGGGAAAACGACGGTTGGCATGGTGCTGGCGTTGTTCTTTCTCTACGTGATGCGCAGCGGCTTGATTCTAGGCACTGCGCAGGACGTGAGCCAAGCCGAGGATACGTGGCAGGAATGCGTTGACATGGCGCAAGCTAACGAGCAGCTTGCCGAGCAGGTCAAGCATGTCTGGTACACGAACGGCTCGAAACGCCTACAACTCGAAGGTAATAGGGATTACAGAGTTAGGGCATCCAACCGCAAGGCTGGGCGCGGCAAGTCTGCCGACCTGGTTCTGCTCGATGAGTTGCGAGAGCATCAGACGTGGGATGCGTGGTCGGCCTTGTCAAAGACTGGCATGGCTAAGAAGTCGGCTCTTTACTGGTGCATGAGCAACGCTGGCGACGGTTCGTCTATCGTGCTCAGGCACTTCCGAATGAGAGCACATGCCGCGCTCGGTGACCCAGACGGGATATGCGACGGTATGGACTACTCGCCGAGCGACTTGGAGGATTCGGCTGTTGGCCTATTCGAGTGGTCGGCTCCACCGAACGCAGACAAGCATTCGGTCGACGCATGGGCGCAAGCTAACCCGTCGATGGGTTACACGATTCCAGAGCGCAACCTTCGCGCAGCTTGCGCAGATGACCCAGATGACGTATTCAAGACCGAGTGTCTGTGCCAATGGGTGACGGCCTCGGTCACTCCGCCATTCCCCATTGGGGCGTGGGAAGCAGGCATCGATGAGCAATCTTCGATAGCCGACGATTCTCTTTTGTGGTTCGGCGTTGACGTGTCCGATGATCGTGGCAGGGCATCGGTCGCAGTTTGCGGCATGAGACCAGACCGCACCTGGCACGTCGAGTTGATTGCCTACCGTTCGGGCATCGGATGGCTGCAATCGTGGTTCGCCGAGAGGGTCATGAACTACCACGGTATGCGGGTTGCACTTCAAGGCAAGGGTGCGCCCGTGTCAGCATTTGCGGAAATACTCGGAGCGATTGACGGCCTGGACGTGATTTTATGCCAAGGCTCCAACCTGACTGGATGGTGCGGACGATTCTGGGATGGAGTCGCAGCTTGCGACGATGACAAATCCCATGACTCCACGCCGATATTCCACATTCCACAACCCGCGCTCGACCTGGCAGCGAACATCGCAGCCACGAAGCCGCTGGGGGATGGTGCCTGGGCATGGGACAGGAAGAAGTCGCTCGAAGACATATCGCCGCTCGTAGCTTGCACGATGGCATACGGGGCAGCAACGAGCATCGAGAGGCCGCAGCGAAGTGTTTACGAAGACACCGACCTGCTGATTCTTTGATTGGAGGGAAATGGGCGTTTTAGACTTGATTAGGCCACGCCAAACCTACGTCCGCACCGTGTACGTCGGCGGCGAGTCAGTTCTCGGCATGTCGGCATCACGTCTGTACCAGACGCAACCCGCGCTCCGCTCGGTCATCTCGTTTCTGGCCGATAACGTTGCAGGGTTACCGCTGAAATGCTACATCCGCAAGCCTGACGGCTCACGTGAGCGCGACCGAGACTCCGCGCTTGCAAAGGTGCTATCGAATCCTAACGGCTGGACAACAGGCCACGAGTTAATCAGGGCGACGGTGAGCGACTACCTGCTATACGATTCCGCGCTATGGTTGACGATTCCTGCTCAGACCGACAGCGGCTGGATGGTTGCCAACATTCCGCACGACTGGGTTAAGTACGTGACCGCAAACGGCATGGAGGCCATCGTTGCGAAAGTATCGAGCCAGTACATGGATGGGCGCACGATAAGCATCACGTCGGACGATTTTATCCGCTTCGCTGGGTGGTCGCCCAATGGAGCCGTGGACACGTCGCCGCGCATAGACGCGCTCAAAGAGATACTGGCCGAGCAAATCAGCGCGTGGAACTTCCGCAACGGCGTGTGGAAGAACGGCGGCAGGGTCACCCAATGGATAAGCCGTCCCGCTGGCGTTGAGTGGGGCGAGGGCGCACGTGACCGCTTCGCAAAATCCTGGAAAGAGAAGTTTTCGGGCGAGAATGGAACCGACACGGGCGGCACTCCGCTGCTCGAAGATGGGATGCGGCTCGAAACCACGGCGTTCAACGCACGCGAGGCACAGTGGGCAGAGGCCACGCGCTTGTCCCGCGAGGACGTGTGCGCTGTCTACCACGTGAATCCTGGACTCATATACCACACGGACGCGACCACGTATGCGAGTGCGAAAGACAACGCACGAGCTCTGTACTCCGAGACGCTTGCGCCGCTTATGGACTACCTCGAAGAGCGAATCAACGCTTTCCTGGTGCCGCGACTCGGCCTGGACTCGTCGCATTACTGCGAGTTTGACCTGGCCGCGAAGTTGCAAGGTTCCTTCGAGGAGCAGGCCGCTGTCATTTCCTCGGCAGTCGGCGCACCGTGGATGACTCGCAACGAGGCGCGTGTCATGCGCAACCTGCCACGCATCGACGGCGGCGACGAGTTGATCGTTCCTCTCAACGTGCTCGAAGGTGGACAGGCATCGCCGCGTGACTCGGTTGCAGACGCATACCAGCTATCAGCACCTGCACCGATGGCTAAATCTGAGCCGAAGCGACTCAAGTCTGAGCCGATGGATGCTGACGCTGCCGAAATCGCCGACATGCTACGCAAGTTCTTCAAACGCCAAGGCCGCGCTGTGACCGCGAGACTCGCAAAGGACGAGGAATGGTGGGACGGCGAAAGGTGGGACAGGGAATTGTCTGATGACTTATATCCCATACTCCAACGCCAAGCCAACAAGACAGGCCGCGAGACTTCACGCGAGGCATTCGACGGCATGTACGACGTTGACCGCACCGTGGCATACATCACGACGATAGCGAAGAACAAGGCGCAAGCAATCAACAACGTCACACGCGACGAGATAGAAAAGGCACTCGACGGCGAAATCGGCGAGGATGCCGAGGGTGCAACCGTCGAGGGCGTGTTTGAAAAGGCCGAAGAGGTGAGAGCCGAAACGTCCGGCAGAAGTTTCGCAACCGCAATAGCTGGATTCGCAATCCTAGAGGCGTGCAATCAGCGAAGCGCAGGGCGCAAGGTGACAAAGACGTGGATTGTCACGTCTGGCAATCCGAGGCCAGAGCACGCCGCGATGGACGGCGAGACAGTGCCTTACGATGCTGACTTCTCGAACGGTGCGCGTTTCCCTGGCGACCACGTGCTCTTACCTGAAGAAAGCTGCAATTGCCTCTGCCAAGTTGAAATAACTGTGTCATAAAAAAACATCTGTATCTAGCCGCCTCAGGGCGGCTTTTTTATTGCCCAAGAAAGGGGGAATCATGCCAGTCAAATCGTTTGAACTGAAAGCGGACGATAACGGCTCCATTTCGGGATACTTCTCGACCTGGACTCGTGAGCCTGATGCAGTAGGCGACGTGGTAGCCAAGGGCGCGTTCGCCGAGTCGTTCGCAAAAATTGAAGCCGAGGGCGGCAGCGTGCCGTTCCTCTGGAACCACCAATCCGAAGACCTGAAAGCCTACATCGGCACGGCCTACAACTTCAAGGAAGACGATCATGGCGCGTACTTCGAGGCCACGTTCGATGCGACCGAAGAGGCGCAACGCGCACGCGAGTTGGCCGCTGATGGGCGACTGTGCAAGTTCAGCTTCGCATACGACGTGGTTGAACAGGCAGACGTGACGCTCGAAGACGGGCGCAAGGCCAACGAACTGCGCAAGTTGAACCTTCACGAGGTCAGCCTCGTCATGTATCCAGCGAATCCCGACACGTCAGTTATCGACGTGAAGTCAGGCCGTCGCAATTCCGCGAAGGACGCGAAGTCCCTGGGCGAGATTGCAGAAGCGGCCAAGCAAATCCAATCCATCGTCAACAGCCTACTGGCTGACGAAGCCGAAACGATGGGCGGCGAATCCGAAGACGAAGCGAAAAACGCCGAGGGTCAGACGGTTCAGGCCGAGTTCGTGGAGGCATACAAGACCGCAAAGAAGAGACTGTTAGGAGTCTAAAATGAGCAAGATTGAAGAGTTGGCGGCTCAGCTCGAAGCCGCCGAAACCGTTGAGGAAATCAACGAAATCTCCGAGGCCATCGAAGCCGAGAAGTCCCACGAGGCCGCAATCGCCAAGAAAGCCGCCATCCTCGAAGGGATGAAGGGCGCAAAGGCCGAGCCGAAGACCGAAAAGGCCAAGTCCCTGGGCGACTTCGCCATCAAGTCCCTCGACCTGTCCGCTGTCCGCGCTGGCTCCGCTAAGAGTGCCGGCACTGGCTTCGGCTACAAGGCATACACCGACGCGCAGGTTTCTCAGCAGATGCTCGTGACCTCTCAGAACGTCGTTGATACCGCAATCCGCGACCTGGCCGTTCGCAACGCATTCGGAGCCGAGTCCATCAGCGGCAACGCGCTCAAGTATTTCATCCTGGGCGCACGCGAGGACAACTCCGCTCCTGCACCTGGCAGCGTGAACGAGGGCGCGGCCAAGCCTCAGTTCCACATCGTGGAGAGCACGGCCACCGTTACCCTGCAAAAGATTGCTGGCTGGTTCTACGAGACCGACGAACTGCTTGAGGACAACGCATTCCTCAAGAGCGCACTCGACGCACGTGGTCTGTACGAACTGGACGCACGCATCGAGGCGTATCTGCTCTCTACCACGCTCGGCACCTCTGGCATCGGCGCAGCCACCTACACCCACGGCGGCAACGTCTCTGCCGATGACGTGTTCAAGGCCATCATGAAGGTCAAGAACGACTCTGGCCTGAATGCCGACACCATCATCATGAATCCCGCCGACTACCAAATCGTGCGTCTTGCCAAGGACGGCGGCTCCCAGTACTACGGCGGCGGCTGCTTCTACGCACCGTATGGCAACGGCAACGTCGCCTTGCAGCCGAGCCTCTGGGGTCTCAACACCATCGTCACGCCGAACATCACGAGCGGCACCATCCTGGTCGGCGCGTTCAAGCAGGGCGCATCGGTCATCACCAAGGCTGGCGAGGGCGCACGCATCGAAGTTGTCACTGGCGACCATGACGATGCCATCTACAACCGCGTCACGGTTGTCGTTGAAGAGCGTCTCGGCCTGGCAGTTCGTCGCCCGGCTGCGTTCGTCAAAATCACCGAGGCCGCTTCGTAAGAAGCTCAACAAGGAGGCGGCGCAAAGCCGCCTCAGACTAGGAGTCAGCACATGAAAATCTACGAGGTAAACGGTTCGCTCTTCTGGTTCAAAGAGGGCGAACAGCCTGATGGCGCAATCGAGTACAAGTCGGCTGCGAAACCTGCCGACAAGTCGAAGAAGAAACCCGCCGACAAAATCGAAGAAGAGGGCGTAAATCATGAGCAGAACACCGTGGGGATATGAGACCGAGGGCGAAGTTCCCGCTATGGTCACCGTCGAAGAGTTCCGCGAAATGTTCCCCAATATGTCATCGAGCGACGAGCAAATCGAAGACGCGCTGGACTCCGTGTCCGCTGCCATACGCGACTACTGCGGCTGGCACGTCACGCCTAACCTCGCGTGCAAGTTCGTCGGCGACGGCGAAGGGCGCATCCTGATACTCCCAGCGATGGGCGTGTCATCCGTGGAATCTCTCAGCATCGACGGCGCGGATGTTCCATTCCAATGGAGGGACAGCGGCATCGTGCGCCTAGAATCGGGCGTATTCCCCGACAAGTGGCGTTCTGTCGAGTGCCACTATCACGCGGGGTTCTGCTCTTCTGCCGTGTCTCAGGCCGTGGCTCAAATCGCCGCAAACTCAATCGTGGCATCGCCTGGCGTTTCTGACGAACGCGCTGGCAACGTCCAAATCACGTACAACCGCACGGGCGACGGCATCACGGGCGGCGTGTCCTTACTCGCACGCGACCGCCAAATCCTCGCACCGTACAAGCTGGCAAGGGCGTGGTAGCCATGCTGCCTAGTTTCTGCACCGATGACGTGATCGTGACGCGACCTGCTCTCAAAGCCGAGCGAGGCACGCAGGTTAACGACTGGGCGAACGCCACGACTCACACCGTATCTGGGTGCTCAGTCCAACCCGTGCAAGGTTCGACCGCATGGACAGACCCGCGTCAGGCCGTCACCGTCAGGGCGGTGCTCTTCGCTCCACCGAACGCCGACATTCAATCAGGCGACCGCATAGAGTACGCAGGGCAGAAGTTCAGCGTGGACGGTGCTCCAATGCCGTGGAAATCACCCACGGGCGCGGTGAGCCACGTCCAATGCTCACTCGTTGATTGGCGGTCGTGATGACCACCAAGATACGCATCGAACTTGACCACGCTGGCATCCAGGAACTGCTCATGTGCGACGGCGTGTCAGGCGTATGCAGACAAGAGGCCGAGCGAATCGCGGCTCAGGCTGGCGACGGCTACGAGGTGATTCAACGCACTCCGAAGAAACGCGCTTACTACTTCGTTGCGCCTGTCAGCCAGAAAGCCGCCGAATCCGAGGCCACCGACAAGACGCTTTCTAAGGCGGTGAGGTAATGCAACTGGTGAAACCAATCGACATCGAGGCCGCGTTATCGGCTGACCTTGGCGAAAAACTCTCAGGCGTGACGTGCTGTGCGCCGCCAGCACCTGATGACCTCGCATCCGATACCGTGTGCGTCACGAACGTCGGCGGCGGTGCTCAGTCGCCTGTCTCATACGAGCACGACGTTTCGATTGATTGCTGGGCGGCGACACCTGCCGCTGCGATGGAGTTGGCAAACAACGTCGCCGGATACGTCGCAGCGTTGCCAATCCTCACGTTCACGAGCGGCAGATGCTACGCCACCTCGGAGATAAACGCGACTCCATACCTCAACCCAGACCCATACCGACCGCTCCTTCCGCGTGCCACTTTCAGGGCATCCGTTGGAATCAGGGGCGCAAACTTCCTAAGTTAGGAGCGTGATTAAATGGCTGGCCTGAATCCCAACCATGTCTACCTGCCGACTCCTGACCAATCCACGACGGTTGGAGCGGTCAACTCGGCACCTACCTCCACGACGGCTCCGACCGATGCATCGACCGCGCTGCCCAACACCTGGACAAGCTGTGGATACGTCGGCACCGAGGGTCTGTCCATGTCCATCAACAAGACCTTCACGGAAATCCGCGACTGGTCTCAGTCTCTCGTTCGCCGCGCTCTCACGGGTTACGACGGCAAGCTGTCGTTCAACGTCATGCAGCTTGACGAGGATTCTGCCAAGCTGATGTTCGGCACCTCCAACGTCACCAAGACCGCTGCCACGACAACCAAGGGCGAACTGATTAAAGTCAGCGTCGGCGCGGACGTGCCTCCCGTGCAGTCGTTCTGCTTCAACATGAAGGACGGCAACGCACGCATCCGCGTGTACGTCCCGCGTGGGCAAGTCTCCGAGTTCGGCGACGTGTCCTTCACGCCTGGCGCGGCTCACCAGATTCCCGTCACCATTTCCACGTTCGATGACGGCACTGGTCACAGCATCTATCTGTTCTACGATGACGGCCAGACCACCTCGGCCTAAAGGAGCACCATGTACGAGATAAACACGGGCGAAACCTCGACGTTCGATTTTAGCGTCGATGGGAAAGCCTATTCTGTCCCAACGTTCGAGTCCATGCCATACAAGACGCTCAAAGACTTCCGCGAGTTCACACGCGGCGACGTTTCTGGCGTTGATATTGCGGCCTGGGCGGTTGAGCACGTCTTCGAGGCGTATGCGCCTGGATGCACGGAGAACCTGACCGTGGGGCAGTTGTACGGTCTCGTTGATGCTTACACCAAGTCCCAGGACGAACTGGGGGAATAATCGCCCTGCTCGAACTTGACGAAGAGACTAACGGCGCACTCGACGCTGACATGATGGAGCGTCTTGGCATTCCAATCACGCGAGGCCATCTGTTCGGCTGGCATCACGTCTGCGTTTGGGTGCGCCATCTCGGGCAGGGTACTCACACATGGGCGGCACTCAACAGAGAAGAGGCCGCATACGCTAGCCAACTCCACCTAGCAGCGCAGTTGGCTGACTTGTACGACCTCATCGCCACGGCGCGATTCGGCGAGGATGCATGGCGCATCCGCTATCCGAGGCCGTGGGACGAAGGCCGCGAACACTTCGGGGAAGACCCGATTCCAATCTCTGAATTTGACTCATGGTATTACGGAGGTGAGACATGCCAACAGTAGCGACCGCTTATGTTCAAGTCATGCCTTCGATGGAAGGTGCGACCGAGAACATAACAAAGGCCATCGCTCCACAACTCACGTCATCGGGCGATGCAATCGGCACGGCGTTCGGCTCGAAGTTCGCCGCGAGTGCTGGCGGCATACTGACCAAGCTGGCACCTGCCGCGATTATCGGAACCGTGGCCGTCAAAGCCGCCGATGCAATCATGGACATTGGCAAAGAGTTCGAGTCCATGACCGATACAATCGTCATCGGCACGGGCGCATCGGGCGCGGCTCTTGACTCGCTCGTTGACTCTGCCAAGGCAATCGCAACCACCGTGCCTACCTCTTTTGCAGACGCTGGCGACGTGGTTCAAAACCTCAACACGCGACTCGGCCTCACGGGCGAGGCGTTGGAGCAGGTAGGCTCACGCGCAATAGAAGCTGGCAACCTGCTCGGCCAGTCGGTTGACCTCGACAAGCTGACGGGCGCGTTCAACCAATTCGGCGTTACTGCCGACGAAATGGCCGACAAGATGGATTACCTGTTCAACGTCGGACAGGCAACGGGTATTGGCTTCAACGACTTGACTGGCATCCTCGAAAAGAACGCACCGATTCTAAAGCAGCTAGGGTTCAGCTTCGAGGAATCCGCGAACATGGCTGGCATGATGGACAAGGCTGGCATGGACGCATCCTCTACCATGTCCAAGCTGTCCAAAGTGCTCCAAGAATCGGTAGACCAGGGCATCCCAGCGCGTCAGGCATACGAGGGCATCATCCAGCAGCTACAAGATTACCTGGCCGTGGGTGACGAAGTTTCCGCTCTAAACCTGGCAGAAGAGGTATTCGGTGCTAGGGGTTCTGCCCAGTTCCTCGACGCTGTGAAGCAAGGCACGCTCTCGCTCGACGCTATGAAGGACGCTGCCATCGGTGCCGGCGACGGCATCATGGGGACGATGGAGAAAACCGAAGACTGGCCTGAGAAGTGGACGCGCATCAAGAACCGCGCAGCCGAGGCGTTGTCGCCATTGGCTGGCAAGCTGATGGACGGCGTAAACAAAGCGTTCGACAAGTTGGAGAAGTTCATCGACAAGAACGCTGGCAGCTTCGAGAAGCTGGGCACCATCGTCTCAGGCGTGGCCGAAATACTCGGCGGCATCCTCGGCGCGGCAATCGACGGCGTTTCTGCTCTCATGGAGGGATTCGAGCCGATTCTGCAACTCGTGGCCGATGCTGTGCAAGTGCTGGGCGACGGGTTCAAGTGGTTGGGCGACAACATCATCCAGCCGTTCATCGACACCATCGGCGCGGCAATCCAAAACTGGGCGGCTGGCGTTGACAACAGCTTCAACACCATCAGCAACGTCATCACGACAGTGGGAAACACAATCAGCACATGGGGCAACAACGTAAAGGGAGTGTTCGATTCCGTCACGTCGTTCATACGTGACACGTTCCAAGGTGCGCTCGACTTTCTTGCTGGCATCCCTGGGCAAATCATCGGCTTTTTCAGCGGCCTCGGAGGGATGATTACAAGCGCAATCGGTAGTATTCACTTCCCAACGCCTCACGTGACGTGGGAAACGCTCGAAATACTGGGCATGAGCACGCCTGTCTCGTTACCTCACGTCGAATGGTACGCCAAGGGCGGCATCGTGGATTCTGCCACGATCATCGGCGCGGGCGAAGCTGGGCGCGAGGCAATCGTGCCGCTCACGCAGCCGAACATCAAGCCGTTCGCCCAGGCTGTCGCATCCGAACTGTCAACGGGCGAAATCGTCACGCTCTTACGCGAAATCGCCGCGAAGGACTCGGCAATCTACCTCGACGGCAAGACACTCGTCGGCGGCATTTCGTCACGCATGGACGCATCGCTTGGCGCACGCCAGGCCATGACCGCTAGGGGATTAGCATGACGAGAACGATGACACTCACTTTCAGCGACGGCACGAACACGTACAGCATCGCAACATACGGCGGCATTCTATCTGCCGTGCGCTATACGCCTCCGCAACCAATTCAGCAGTTCGTTGACGTGCCTGGACGCTCAACGCCAATAGACATATCACGGACGGCGACGGGTTACATTGGATTTGGCTCGGCTGTATACGAGTACGACGTTGCAATTGTCGGATACGACAACATAGCGCAGAACGACGCGCAAGCAAGCAATTTGGCAAGTTTCCTGAATGGCAACTATCTTACAGTGTCAGACGCTCTCAGCAACTCGTACAATGGCGAGGTATCCATCACCAGCTACACGTTTCTCGGTGAGTACGTCATCATGACGATTCGGGTGGTGGTCGTGTGACGTACTCGATTTACTTCACCGATATTGCCCAAGGCCACGAGAGCCAGTGGGTGATGCATCCAGACACGATGGCAACCCGACCAGTCGTGTCAGCCACGCTCACCGATGCGGTGAACGCTGCCAGCGTTTTGGAGTTCACCATCCCACGCGACCATCCCGCGCTTGCGCGGATGATGGAATCAATAGCTGACCAGGCCAACGTCAAGTATTACGTGCACCGTGACAGCGCAATCATATTCGAGGGACGCGCTTACAAGTATTCACGCGACGATATCACTGGCCTCGTGACGTTCATAATCGAGTCCGAGTTCGCACGCATGAACGATGTGGTTGTGCCTCCGTATCACTTCACAGGCACGCCACGTGAATACCTCGAATTGCTGCTCGACAACGCTGTTGTGATGAATGTTGGCAACGTGACGGTGACAGACCCGAACAACTACATCGTCAGGAGCAACGAAGAGCCATCAATCCTCTGGGACGAAATCGCCGACAAATGCATCGGCTCGTCGCTGGGAGGGTACATCGAGACCGACCAGTCCGGCACGTATGTCTCATGGCTTGCAACGCCATCGGCAAGCGGCGACCAGACCATCGTCAAGGAAATCAACCTCCTGGAAATGACCGACGAAGCTGACGCATCGTCTGGGTTCTCTGGCGTATACGTTTACGGTGCTGAAACTGGCACCGAGAACGAGTACGGGCAAAAGCAGTATGTGAACCTCGACGGATACAACGTGCAAGCTGAACTGCCGTCAGGGTATTTCTACAACTTCGGCGTGATTTTCAGTCCAACGCTAGAAGACAGGTACGGCGACAACAAGCGCATCCTGCACTGCGACAACGTGACAACGCCATCCGTTTTAATACAGCGTGCAATTGCCTATCTCGAATCGCAGGAAATCGCAAAGACCATCACCGTATCTGCATTGGACATGGCCGACCTCGGCGACGAAGTGGACAACTTCGATGCTGGGCAGACCGTAACCGTGACGGCGCGAGACGTGACATACAACGCGATGATCACGCGCATATCACGCGACTTGCTTGACCCGTCTAATACCACGTTCGAGTTCGGTGCGACCGACAACATATCTGGCAGCGGCTCGGCATCTGGTGGCTCTGGCGGCGGCGGCACGGCAATCTCGCCATACTTCTGGCATACAGACGTGGCAAACAACCAGTGGACACCAGCAGTCGATGAAATGTTCACAGGCTACTCGACCCAAAACCTCGAAGACGTGCTCACGCCAGTCGTTGGAGGGTACAGCAGCATCGCCGGCGGTGCCGTATGGCTACGATACACGCCGCCTCACAACAACGTATCGTACAGCACAACGAACATGCACATGAGGGCGAACGGCCTAACCACTCGAATTACGAGCGCATCGATGCCGCTCTACGAGAACACATTGGGCATGACGGGCATATCTGCCACGCTCTCAGGCAAATACTCGAACACCATAAACGCGCAGGTTCAGGTTGACGGCTACAACTCTAACGTTGACGTGACGGGCAGCTTGCGCGTGTTCAATCAGACAGCAAACACCGTCCTGGCCGCTCCGAACGGCTCAAATGGCACGGCGACGTTCAGACAGCTTTTGCCAACTGACACCAAGGCGGCGACGAGCACCGATTACTTCGACAACAACGTATCGTCGGCGGTATCCGTTGCGAACGTGACGGCGACGGCTACCACGGGCGGGACGGCCGTCACCAGCTTCACGCTAGGCAAGGGCATCTGGCTCATATCTGCTGGCGTGAACTTCGCCGCCAACGCGACTGGCATCCGAAAGGCCGTCGGCTCAACAACATCTGGTGCTCTTAGCACAACAAACGGCGCGGCATTGGCCATGCAGGTGAGTGCGGCAAGCGCGGGACAAACCCGCGTGCAGATATGCGGCATCGTGCTCATATCGTCCGACAACACAACCTATTACATCAACGCAGGGCAATCGAGCGGCAGCGCACTCGGCGCAACGTGCAGGGCGCGTGCCATCCGACTGGCAAGCAACTAGGGGGCAATCATGGATTGGACTTTGTTGATTAGTCCGCTGGTATCCGCGCTCGTCGCGGTGTTCGGCGCGTATCAGGCCGTAAAGCGCACGGCAGACGAACGCGAGAGGAAGTACGCCGACAGCATAGCAAGGCTAGAGACGAAGCTGGACATGCTCTCCGACCGCGTTGAGAAGCATAACCAAGTGGTAGAGCGCACCTATAAGTTGGAGACGGAAGTCGAAAACCTCTACCACCGATACGACGAACTGCACGGCGACTTCAAGGACATAAAGATTGGAGGCACGGAATGAACGAGTTTCTGACCAGCAACGAGGCCAAGTACCGCCTCTTGCGCACAATCTTTCAGGGCATCATCGGCGTGATTGTGGCGAATGTTGACCTCATCGTTGGCTACGTGGTTTTTGACCCGTCATCGCGTGCGCTCATCGTCGCACTCGTGATGGCCGTGCTCTCGCCAATCATGGCAGAACTGGGGAAATCCGATGCAAATAGAGAATAGGTTTGTCTTCTGGGGACGCGGCGCGAATTTCCCGCAATACCTCATCATCCACGAAACCGCAAACCCGGGCGCGACGGCTCTCAACCACGTCAACTACTGGTCAACGGGCAACCAGCACGGCGAGGCGCACTACGTCACCGACTGGTATGGAACTGTCTACCATACGACACCAGATAACCTGGCATGTTGGCACGTCGGCGGCAACGCCAACAGTTGGAGCGTGGGCATCGAACTGTGCCACGCCGAGAATCAGGCCGACTTCGAGAAGGTATGGCGCACGGGCGTAGAGTTTGCGGCCTGGTACCTAAAGAGCCAAGGCTGGGGCATCGACAGGATGCTGAGCCATCGAGAGGCAAACGAGACGTGGGTCACCTACTCAGACCACACCGACCCAGACGGCTATTTTGCCGAGTTCGGCAAATCCTGGGAGCAGTTCGTTGAGGAAGTAAGACAAGCGATGGAAGGAGAGCAGGACATGGCAACGCCAGAAGAAGTCTGGGGGTACGACTGGGAGAACACAGCACCTCAGGGCAATATGTACAACTGCACTGTCGGCATCTACAAGATGGTCGAAGAAATGGAGCGCAAGGTTGACTCGCTCTCCGCGAAACTCGACAAGGTTCAGGCCGGCAACGTTGACTATGCGAAGCTGGCCAAGGCCGTCAACGATGACGCGGCGGCTCGTATGAAATCGTAGGTGATTTTATGCGCAGGGGTACAACACCAACCATCACCGTGACGGTTGACGCGGACATTTCCGACATGACGATTTACCTCACGTTCAAGAGCGGATGCACCGAAATCGTGAAGTCTGACGATGACCTCACCGTGACCACCGAGACGGCGCAAAGCGGCGACGTGTCCACGATCATCGAGACAACGCTGACCCAGGAGGACACGCTGGCGTTCAAGTCCGGCAAGGACTGTGAAGTGCAAATCCGCGCTGTCAAGCAGGACGGCGAGGTGGCCGTCGCCACGACCATCGGCACCATCCCAGTGAAGCGGATACTGCAAGAGGGGGTGCTTGATGGATAACCTCACCATAACGCTCCACGTCGATGGCGATAGCGAAGCGCGGCTCCACATCGCCGACGTGGGCGACGTGGGGCTTTCCATAGGCACTGAATACATCGACGGCCACGCCGAGGAATACACGGGCGAGTACGAGTTCACGCCGACTCAGAGCACGCAGACCGTCGAGATAAAGGACAAGCTGGCGACCGATAACATCGTCATCAATCCCATCCCAAACTACTACGGCCTCATCACGTGGAACGGCTCGGTTCTGCGCGTCAGTTAGGAGTAAGACATGGCCAAGAACGTCATCATCAACGGGGTAACGTATTCAAACGTCCCCTCCGTGGAAATTCCCTTGTCCGCTGGCAGCGGCAACGCCGAGTTCTTCGACACCTCGGACGCTACGCTCGACAGCGGCGACAAGATGCTCAGCGGCAACACGGCGTATGCCAACGGCGTGAAGTACAGCGGCAGCATCGTGAGCAAGTCTGGCAGCGACCTCACGGCATCGGGCGACACCGTGACCGTGCCAGCGGGTTACTACTCGTCTCAGCAGACAAAGGCCGTGGCAAGCGGCTCGGCGACGGCACCCGCGACCATCAGCGGCACGTCCGCGAGTTTGTCCACTGGCACCAACACGCTCACCTTGTCTAAGACCGTATCCGTGACCCCTGTTATTTCGACTGCTGGCTATATTACGAGCGGAACTGCCACGAATTCCAGCGTCTCGCTGACGGCAAGCGTCACGACTAAGGCCGCTGCGACCATCACGCCTGGGACTAGCGACCAGACCATCGCGGCTGGCACGTACCTCACGGGCGCACAGACAATCGCCGGAGACGCTGACCTCGTTGCCTCCAACATCAAGAGCGGCGTGTCCATCTTCGGCGTGGATGGCAGCCTTACCAGCGCGGTCATAAGCCAGGACGCAAGCACGAAGGTACTCTCCATCAGCTAAGGGGGCGCATATGGCGCAAGACGTAACCGTGGCGGGTGCCATCTACAGCGACGTTCCTGCCTTGGCATTACCCAAAACGGGTGGCGGAACCGCCATGTTCTACGATGCTTCTGGCATCAACTACGCATCGTCGCCCACAAGCGGCGGCAACGCGAACATGACGAACGCCATCCTGTACGGCGCGGTGGACTCCAATAGCACGGCGACCGCGTTCACTGCGACCGTCGCCGGACTAACAACGCTGGTGGACGGCACGACCATCGCGCTGCGCAACGGCGTGGTCACTTCGGCATCGGGGTTCACCATCGACGTGAACGGCCTGGGAGCACTGCCCGTCTACAACAACATGGCGACGGGCAACGCAATCACGCCAACGGCTCCGACCCGCGACACGACCATCTTCAACATCAACTACACGATGCTGTTCACGTACGTGGAGTCCGACATCGTCGAGGGCGGCTGCTGGATATGCTGGCGTGGCTACGACGGCAACACGAACACCATCGGCTACCAGCTGAGGGGCAACAGCTCGACGCTGCCAGCTTCGGACAAGGGTTACAGGTACAGGCTGTGGTTCACTTCGGCTGACGGGACGAAGTGGGTGCCAGCCAATAAGAGCACGTCCACCAACGCCACGGCGTCGAGAACTCCGAACACGACCCCCATCGACCCGTTCGGTCCAATCGTGTACTACTCGACGAACGGTACGACCAATGCGGGCGCGAACCTCACGGCGACTACCATCTGGACGCAGTACACGCTCTCGCTGGGATATTCGTTCAACACGACGGGCGCGGCCCTCGTGATGACGTACCCAGCGCCCGTTTACGTGAAATGCACGCCCGCTGCCAACGGCTCGGCAACTCTGGACGGATACGTTCAGGCGCTACCGAGCACGAACGACGGCAAAATCTACATATTCCTCGGCAGGGCGTACAATGCGACCAACATCGAGCTGTTCCCAGAGCATCCAGTGTACTACCACGACGGCACTGGTATCAGGCTATGGACGGGCGCTGAAGGCGGCGGCTCGACCGTCACCGTCACGCAATCTCTCAGCAGCGGCACGCAAGTCGCCAGCATCAGCGTCGACGGCACCGCGACGGCGCTCTACGCTCCAACACCGCCAACGGCATCGACTACCACGCCCAGCATGGACGGCACCGCGAGCTATGGCAGCGGCACGAGCTACGCACGCTCGAACCACGTGCACCCCACGGACACGTCACGCCAAGCGACGCTGGTATCTGGCACGAACATCAAGACGATAAACGGCAACAGCCTGCTCGGTTCGGGCGATTTAACCATCAGCGGCGGTTCGTCCTCATGGGATGACATTACGGGAAAGCCATTCTCGACAGCTCCTGCAATATCTGCCTCGTTCTCGATGACGCAAACCGAGGCCGACGACAACGGCCACGTGGTAACGACTAGCTGGGTTCCAACCGTGGGCGAGACGTACAGCGCGATGAAGGACGGAGCGGCGTATACGCTTAATTGCATCGCGAGGGGGACTGGCAACAACGCGAAGCCGTTCCTCGTCGTCAGCGGTTACACGTACGCAACGTCACCATGGACTATATCCTGGCCAGGCTACTTCATAAACGTCGAGCAATACAGGGACAAGACGGGGTACTACAACAATTCAAGCTACGAGGCGGAGACCGTTTCGTCGCTGACCGTCGGCAGCTCCGAGACGATAAACTCGGACGCCATCCCGCCAGCCACGGCAACGTCGCTCGGCGGCGTGAAGGTCGGCAGCGGGTTGGCGATTGCCGCAGACGGCACGCTGTCCCTCGACGTTGCTAGTGCAAGCGGGGTGAGTTTCTAATGGCTGGAGCAATAGTAATATATTATAGAAACTACGATTCTTCAGACACGACAAAAACGTCGAGCGGAAGATACACCACCAGCGACCCGATACCTACGATTGACGCTATTGGGTGGACTGCTCCGAGCGGATACCAGTTCAAGGAATGGAACACGGCACGCGACGGCTCAGGGACATCGTTCCAACCTGGAGATACGGTGCCCTCCAACGATTCCAATAAGTACGCCATCTGGGAACCCATCCCAGTTCCATATCTGGTCACGAGCACGGACTTGACTTCCATAGCCGATGCAATCCGCACCAATGGAGGCACGTCGGCTGCGCTCGAATGGCCCGATGGGTTCGTGGATGCTATCGACGCGATACCGACTGGCGGCGGTGGTGGCGGCTCGTCGCATAGCGTGAACGGACTCGCAAACCCAACGCCCCAAGTGTTCGACTACGACACGATGGCATGGACGCACAGTTCGACGTATTTCGCCGAGGGAACGCCCGTTGTCGCTGGCGTTGAATCGGCAAAATCGGCGTTCAGGGTGATACGTTCCGACACGAGCGCAGAGGTCACATCTGTGCAAATCAGCAAGAACACATCGACGGGTTGGCAGAAGGTGTTCATCATGCCTGACTGCGACGTGACCATATCGACAGCGAGTGGTATCCCAAAGTAATCCTTCTAGACGATTTGCAATTCTGGATAGACGAGAGAAATCAGCAATGCTAGATGACTTCACGCCAATCATCCATCACCTTCCCGGACGAGATACGCGAATCTACGCTATTGGCGACACCCATATCGGGGCCAGGGAGGCAGACATCGAGGGGCTCAAGAAGTTCATCGCGAAAATAGCCGAGGAGCGCGATTCGTACGTCGTGCTTCTCGGTGACTTAATAAACAATGGACTCAAGGACTCCAAAACTAATTGCTACGAGGAAATCGCAAGTCCCTCAGCCCAGATTGATATGGCTGTCGAGCTGTTCACGCCAATCAAGGACAAGATTCTCGGTGCCGTCGGAGGCAATCACGAAGCTCGCACCAAACGGGCCGCAGACCTCGATCCTGCCTATGCAATTTGCCTCATGCTCTCAATTGGAGAACTCTATAGGCCAAACCTCGCCGCAATCAGGGTGATTCTCAAACGTGGGAACACCAAGAACCGCTACGCGCTGCTGCTGGTGCATGGCAAGACGGCGAACAAGAAGCGGCAGTTCTCGTATGCTACCGATGGATTCGACGCGATCATCAGCGGACACACGCACAGCGGACTCGTGGAGAAACCCGCCAAGCTGGTGTTCACGAGCGGCAACAAGGTCGTGGTGAAGCCTGTCATATCGCTCACGGCAACAAGCTGGCTCAGCTACGGAGGGTACGCGGCGGCATCGCTCTACACTCCGAGCGCAACCTCGTCGCCGCAAGCGTTGGTTTTGGAGTTCAGCGGCACGAACAACCACAACGGTGATATTCGCGTGGTTTGGTGATTTGGAAGAAATCAGCCGAAATCGGCGCGAGTTTTTCCCGAAAACAATGCTTTTCGGTGGCAATTTGGCAAAAACTCGGCGAAATTGGCGAGAGTTTTTCAAGGAGGAACCGATGACAATCTCCGATGCATTCAACGAGATAACCGTCGCCCAGGGCGGCACGGCATCGAAAGACGGCACAATCACGGGCGCAATCGACGCGCTCAACGATGCACTCGCCGGCAGCGACCAGGAACGCGCAGAGACAATCGAGGATGCTGTCAGGCTGCTCGGTGCGCACATCGGCGGCGGTGCTGGCGATTGCAAGATGTACGTCATATACGATGCAAACGTGCTCGGTTATCCGTTTCCAACGATAACGATAGGCGACGAGGCGTTAACGCTCAGCGACGACACCATCACAATCGGCCAGACAACATACGACTGCAAGTCGGCGACGGTCGCAAACGGCTCGGTGTTTTCATGGAACGGTACAAGCTATCAGGCAGAAGAGTTAGTGATACTGTCTACTTCGTTACACTTCATCCTGTCTTACGCATCATACTATTTCTTAGCACCTAACTCAGACTTTGCATTCTTTATTCGGGCGGCTTAGTAGATGTGTGTGTGCTTTCTGCCATGTGACAAATATGTGACCAAAAACGGGTTTTGGTCACATGGCTAAAAGGTATATAACGCCTGATGAAAGGCGGTTTTTGCTGGTGGAGGCGCGGAGAATCGAACACTGAGGAACACGCCTCCCACCTGCACATACGTCACATCATGTGACCATGCCTAATCGGGATACGGTATTTTAGCCAATCCCTCACGAATGTTCGCCAAATCGGGTCTTACGTATCTTCTGTACGTCGTGTTTATGTCCGAGTGACCTAACATGCGCGACAAATCCTCGACGTTCATGCCGGCATGGAGGCACGACGTGGCGAACGAATGCCTCATGTTCTCCAACGTGATGGGCGGCAGTTCTGGATGCTTCGAGAGGTATCTCGCCCACATCTTGCGACCAGTGGACGGACTCAGCCTCTCCCCCTTCGAGTTGACAATCCATGCGCCTGTCCCGTTCGTGTCGTAGTAGAACCAATCCCAGAACGCTCTCGGCATCGGAATCGTGCGGTGGCTCAATTCCGTCTTTGTATCTTTCAGTTGATTGCCGCCAAACTCTGCCGAGGCCGATACATACGCCTGATTGATCGTGACGGTTTGGCTGGCGAAGTCGAAATCCTCGTAATCAAGCGCGTATCTTTCCTCTGGCCTCAATCCAAGCATCAGACCGCTCATTACAAGCCTTGTAATGGCCTCAGAGCCGTCGTTTTGCACTACCGCGATAAACTGCCCTATCTTGTCGAAATCTGCCAGAATCAGGCCGTTGTCGCGCTTCTTTCCCTTCTTCGGCATGGCGTATCTCGCCACGGCAGGATTGCCCATAATGAAGCCGTCGCCTACCGCCTCGTTGAGTATCGTCTTGAGCACTCCGAGCGACTTCCTTCCAACGGCCTCTGTCGGGCATGAATCGACCATCGCCTGAATCTTCTGCCTGTCCAGTTCCTCCAACGCGCAATCGCCGAGAATCGGCTTGATGCGCTTGTCTATCTCCCGTTTGTATGTCTCTAGCGACGTGGCCTCCAACCGCCTCGAAGTTATCGGCCAGTAGAATCGGTCGATGTACTCCCCCAACGGAGTCTGGCCTGTCCTGTTTCTGAGCGCGGCTCGGACTCGTCTGGCCTTTTCCTCTTCGCGCTCGGCCTCTTTCCTCGTGGCGAACGTCTTGCGCCGCCGGTCGCGTTTCCCATCCTTGTACCCATACTCGATGGTCACGTCGTACACGGTGCGGCCATCTGCCAGCTTTCTCTTGCTGATGCTCATTATCTACCTGCCAGGTAGTTCAAAGACACATTAAGCGCACGCGCTATCTTCACTACGTTAGTAAATCGTGGGTCTTTCGTGCGACCGTTCACAATCATCGCAATAAGTCCAGTCGATAGGCCAGTCGCACGCGCCAAATCAGCCTGTGTCATGTCGCGCATGTCCATAGCGGCCTGTATCCTCTCGCCGAGCGTTTCGGGCATAACCATATTGAGCACCTACCTTTCTTTATTGCAAAAAAAATCTAGCAGATTATTTCATGTATCTATTGAAATGCGCTAAATTTTGAGTAACATAAGCATTGCAATACTCAAACAATTGAGTAACGAAGGGGGTGAGAAAGTGGCAGAAATCACTAGCGCGATTGACCATGCTATCGCCTTTTTCATGTTCGAGCAGAAGTTGACTGTCGAGAAAATGGCGCAGCTTCTAGGCATGACCGCGAACACCCTGCGTGCGAAGCGCAGCGGTGAGAGGGATTGGACGTGGAGCGAAATCTTGCATCTGTCCGACCTTCTGGGCGTGACTCCGAACGAACTTGCAGGAATCAAATAGCCCAACTCGCACCTTGATAACCGCATACCAGCATCCACTTGTACTCGCTTTGTGCGATGAGGCGACCTGATTCAAGGCGTGGAGCGACTGTCGAAAGTAGGGCGGGATGCTGGACATTAACAGACCATCGGGCATTTCTGGGCACTCTAGTGGCCATCGGCTCCACGCGAAAAAGCCGATATTCCCTTCCATGCGGGAACCTCCTTTCTCCACATTTGCTGCAATCACTACAGAGTGCCCTCTGATGCCCGATGCGACAAGAAAGAGGAAACATGGACAAGAAAAAGGCGACGCGCCAAGTGCGGCAACACCAGGCGCGTCAGTTCGCAGACGGTCACACGAACGCGAACACTATACCAGATTACGACAAGGCACTCACATTCGTGTCTCTTTTGCTCGGTGCGGCATTCGGCATCATGTTCGGAATCGGGTGGTAAAGATGACTCCTGAACAGATGGAGCAGCGCATCGCCGAGTTGGAAGAACGCATCGCGCAGTTCGAGGCCAAGACGGGATTCATGTCTGCGGACACCATGAAAGCCAACGCAGAGGCGTGGATTGAGCGCAACCCGAAGGCGTGGGCATTCGTCAAGAACGACGCACGGGCGGCAGTACGCGACAAGACGCGATTCAGCATCAAGAAGACGCTCGAAAACCTGCGTTCGCTGCCAGGGTTCGTCTGGCAGGGCGATGACTTCAAAATCAGCAACAGCTACTCGTCGGTGTTCGCACGCATCCTGCTCAAAGAGGTGCCTGGACTTGACGAGGTGATGACGGTCAGACGCTCTAAAGTAGACAGGTTATTCCGATGAGGTGGTACGAAGTCTCACCCATCCCGATTAAGCGACGCGCAAGGTTCAGGCGCAACGGCACGGCGTACACCGACCCACGGACGAAAGCCGACCTTGGGCGAATCGCCGACTCGTGGGATGGTTGCTTGTATCCCAGCGACGTGCCTCTCGCATTGATCGTGGAAGTCTACCAGCAACTGCCGAAGTCCAGGGCGCGGCGGCTCATGGAGCCGTTCACGTTGAAGCCGGACGTTGACAACATCATCAAGGCCGTCATGGATGGACTCAACGGTGTGGCGTTCGAGGATGACAAGCAAATCACGTTCGTCTCGTGTCACAAGCGAAACCGAACGACCGACATAAAGGGCGAGTACGTCAAGTACGCACTTCTGCCCACAAAGGAGTTGAGGAACATTGGGTGACATAATCCCGCGTGCTCTTGACGATGACGAACTACTCGCATTTGTCGAGGCACTGAAAGAGGAATGCAAGCGGCTCACCGACCAGTCGAATCCCGAATCGCTCAGGGCATCGGTAGACCGAAAGATGCGCCAGCGTTACGAGTCAGACGATACGGGCGAAGCCAAGAAGACCACGCCCATCAGAATCGGCGACATGACCGTTGGATACCATCAGTTGAAGTATTCCAAGCCTAAGTACCGCGAGACCGTCTACCAGCTACAGGTCGAGGATTACGTCGGCCTCGCGCAGTGGCTCGTGAGCGTGCCTGACAAGTACAAGCGCGAATACATCGAGCGCGACCTAAAGTCGTTCGCTCTGTGGTACTTCGGCGAGACTGGCGAAATGCCAGACGGGTGCTATATGGGCGAGTTCACGACCTACGAGCAGCCATCGGAGTACATCGGCTCGGCCATAAAGGTGAATCCCGACGATGTGCTAAAGGCGATGCAGAAACGCCTACCTGAATCGCGGAATCTGCTCAGATTGCTAGGAGGTGCATAGTGACGGCACTAGAGGCATTGGTCAGCATCCAGAAAGAGTTGAAGGCACCGAAAGACCAGAACGCTGGACGCTACCGCTACCGCAACATCGAAGACATTAACGAGGCCGTGAAGCCATTGGCGGCGGCTCATGGGTGCGCGGTCGTGTACTCGGACACGTTCACGGAGGGGTTGTGCGTATCGACCTGCACGCTCATGGCACCTGATGGAAACATCAGCGCACAGGGCGTGTCAGTCGTGAACACGTCACCGAAGAACATGAGCGTCGAGCAGTCGTGCGGAGCAGCGTCAAGCTACGCGAGGAAGTACGCGGCTTGTGGCCTGTTCGCCATCGACTCGTCGGAGAACGACCCAGACCGCACGAACGCCACAACAAAGGCCGCGAAACCCGCTCAGAAACGCCAGAAAGCCGCATCCGCATCGGACGCGCTCAAAGACGCGCAGCAACGCATCACGGCTGTCTCGCGGCGGTACGCAGAGCGTGAGGGCATGACCACCGTCGAGTGGTACGAGCAGAACGTGAAGACCCGCGCAGACTACTCAGGCGAAGCGGAGACGTTGAACCGCATCGCACAGGAATTGGAGGAATCTTATGAGCATTAACCGCGTGACGATCACGGGCAACCTGACCCGCGACGTTGAACTTAAAGCCGCAAAGTCCGGCATGGAAATCGCCGCGTTCACCGTCGCAGTGAACGACCGCGTTAAGGTTGACGGCGACTGGACGGATTACGCAAACTTCATCGACTGCAAGATTTTCGGAAAGCGTGCTGGTGCGCTTGCGCCGTATCTCGCCAAGGGGACGAAAGTAGCCATCGAGGGCAAGCTGCGATGGAGCCAATGGGAGAAGGACGGCCAGAAGCGCAACCGCATCGAGGTCATCGTTGACGAAATTGAGTTGTTCAAAGGCCGCGAGGCCAAACGCTCCGACGATTCGCTGTTCGATGACGATTGCCCGTTCTAATGAAAGCCGACAGATTCTTTAGCGTGCATTACGACATGCGGCACAACCCGAAGGTGGACATGCTCAGAGACATGGGAGGCGGCATCGTCGCGTTCGGGCGATTGGTTGCTCTCATGTCCATACTCTACGACTCGGACGGCCTCGTTGACGTTGGAAACGACGCACGGCGACGCTATCTCATGCGTGAGTTGGAGTTGGACGGCGACGGGTTGGACGAGTTTCTTGCCCAGTGCGCAGAGTGCGACCTGATACAGCCTGAAATGCTCGAAATGGGGCATGTCATATCGCACGGCGTATGCTACGAACTTGACTATCGGAAACAGAAATCAGAGGCAGGGAAAAAGGGCAACGAGAAGCGGTGGAAAGGTGCGAATCGCTAGTGCGAGTCGCAGGTGCGAATCGCAAACCTAATCGCCTCTCTCTCTTTCTCTCTCTATAAAAACCTATACGCGAATCGAGGTGATTATCACGGGCGAATCAAACATCGTCTCGTTCAGCGGCGGCAAGGACTCTACGGCGTTGCTTCTCATGATGCTCGAAAAGAACATCCCAGTGGACGATGTTGTCTTCTTCGACACCGGCTGGGAGTTTCCACAGATGCACGACCACATAGCGAAGGTCGAGAAGTACACGGGCGTGACGGTCATGAAGCTGCATCCAAAGATACCGTTCACTGAATTGATGCTGAACAACCATCGGACACGCGGCAAGCGCACCAAAATCAAGGGCGGCTATGGTTGGCCTACACCTCTCGCTCGTTGGTGTACGAATTGTAAAATACAAACGATTGACAAGCACTGCAAACAATACGACAACCCAAAACATTACATCGGAATCGCCGCTGACGAGGCGCACAGATGCAAGCAGTACGACTACCCATTGGTTGAGTGGGGCATCACTGAAAAGGACGCACTCGAATACTGCAAGTCTCACGGTTTCGACTGGGGCGGCTTGTACGAGCACTTCGACCGAGTTTCGTGCTTCTGCTGCCCGTTGCAAGGATTACGTGTACTTCGCAATCTTCGCAGGTACTACCCAGAGCAGTGGAACGAACTGGTGCTCATGGACTTGGCAGTGAACCGCAATTGCGAGTCGCAAACTCGGTTCAGAGCCGATTACAGCATCCCACAGCTAGAGCAGCGTTTCAGGGACGAAGACAGGCAACTAAAGCTGTTTGGTGATGGCCTATGAACGTCGTATTAATCGACGTTGACAGCAAAATCCCAAACATCGCTCTCATGCGTGCATCGACTTACCACAAGCAACGCGGCGACAGAGTGAAGCTGGGATACGAGCCGCTATTCGATGACCCACAGCTTTGTTATGTGAGTAAAATCTTCGACTTCACAGATGAACCGATGTACTTGCCAGAATGCGAAACGTTGAAGGGCGGTACTGGTTACGACCTTACAGCGCGTATGCCGTTCGATGATTACGATCGAATCATGCCGGACTATTCGTTGTACCCAGCATTCGATTATGCAATCGGTCGATTCACGAGAGGATGCCCGAATCGCTGCCCGTGGTGCGTTGTGCCGAAGATGGACGGAAACGAGGTAAGGCATGTAGCAGACCTCTCAGACTTCTGGGCAGGTCAAGAGACCGTCAGGCTGCTCGATGACAACATCATGGCAGATGCTGACGAGTTTTGCCGCGATTGCGAACAGCTACACAAGGCTGGGGTAAGGGTACTGTTTGATGCGTTAGATGCGAGATTGGTGACAGACCAGACGGCTGCTGCACTTGCCAGCGTGAAGCATTCCAAATGCATCCACTTCGCATGGGATGGGCATAGCCAAGACGAAGCAGTGCCACGGAGCATCGAGATACTGAAACGTCACGGAATCCAACCTTACAGGCTGATGTTCTATGTGCTCGTTGGGTTCAACACGAGCAAAGAATACGACCTGATGCGGATATACACGCTCAGAGACTTGGGTGCAAACCCGTTCGTCATGCCATTCGACAAGGCAGACAGATACCAAAAAGACCTCGCACGTTGGTGTAACAACAAATACATCTTCAAGAGCACACGAAGATTCGAGGAATACAGGAAATGAACGAACTACTAAGGCCGCTCATGTCCGCACCATCAATCGACACGCCATACTGCCCGTTCTGCGGCAAGAGGGCGACGCAGAGGCACCACATCGTAGCACGCTCCCAGGGCGGCACGAACGGCCCGACCGTGAACGTCTGCGGCCTGGGTAACGCATCAGGTTGCCACGGGCGGCTTCACAGCCACACGTTGCATCTGAGGTATATCGACGGATGGGAGTACCTGGAAACGGACGAGCCGACCAAATACCAGACAGCATTGGAAATGGACGGGTGGCGAAAACTTCGCTGCCCGTTTTGTTAGGAGGAAACAATGGCATTCATAACTCAGTACATGCCGGACGGCGCGAGGGCGCAGTTCGAGCGCACCATCGAGGAACAGCACGAGGAAATCGAGCGCATGAGCCGAGTCTACGAAGATTACGAGACGCTTGACGAAATCCTCGCCGACATGGCCGAGGCCGTTGAGGAATTTACCTCAAAGGCGCAGGAGCTGATTGAGAGGTACCGCAATGCTTAGCGCGATTATGGCGGCATACCTCACAGCCGCGCTCCACAGCGTCAACGTGGAAGTGGACGAGGCCGTGCGCTGGGAAGTTCACGCCGACGTGATGGAGCACAGGGCGGCGCAAGAGGCCGAGGATACCGAAGATTGGTATTACGAGCCTTGCTACTACGATGCGGGCGTTTACGAGGATTACGGCGGCTACTACGAGCAAGGCGACGGCCTCAACGCTTTCAGTGGCGTGAACTACCACGATGGGCGAACCGAGACGTTCTATTCGTCACAAGTCCTTTACCACTATCGCACTAACGAATGGTGGTTGGATGATGAAGGGTTCTACCGCACGGACGAAGGTTACTACGTGGTCGCTGCATCAGACATGGAGCAGGGTACCACATTCGAGGGTAGCAAGGGTACCTGCATCGTGCTTGATTGCGGGTGTGCCGATGGTGTGACGGATTACTATGTTGGGTGGTGATTGGAGGTATGACACATGGAATCAATCGACAAGCTGCGCGAGTACGGGCATGACTGCTGCGCACG
>Ga0310786_10002652_pt1 | contig 26998 bp, 13 predicted proteins | sample AusTroGonzalo_MG_FD_203881 | JGI IMG/M metagenome (GOLD analysis project Ga0310786, IMG submission 203881) | Bovine rumen microbial communities from tropical cattle in Woodstock, Queensland, Australia - Gonzalo_03 (v2) (version 2) | ecosystem: Host-associated > Mammals > Digestive system >...
GTCCCCCATCTCCAATCCGCCCTCCCCCCATCCGGCCCGCCCCCACCACTCCCTCCCGCCCCCGGCATCCGGGTCTTGCAGCGGCCGCGCCGCCGGCCGCAACGCCAGCCCACGCATCCCCACCCCGCTTGTTCTCGCCCCTACGGCTCCCCCGTCCCCGCCTCAAAACTCTTCCGAATGGAACCGCCCCGCGACCGGTTCCGTCTCCCCCGGCCCCGGCTCGTCATCCAACGGACGCGGCGCCATGCGGAGCCCGTAAATCGTCCCGATGTAGGTAATCAGCAGCGACAGCCCCCCCAGTATCGCGATTCCCGCCACCAGCCAGAGGGCCAGAAGCAGGAACGTCGGATCCGTCGGATACGGCTCGTGCGCCTGCAAAATCGCCCCCGAAAGGAAACTCGTCACCGAACAGACCGCCAGCGCGAAAAACGCGAACCGGAAAACCGCGATCCACGCCAGCAGGCGCAGCGGCACCGCCCCCTCCTCCTCCGCCACCACGGCCGCCGAGGCCCGCAGCACCCGCAACGCCGGATGGACCGCCCCCGCCCCGAGCGCGAACAAAAACGCCGTCACGCCCTTGCCGCCGAATCCCGCCCCCCCGCACAGGAACACCAGCGCCAGCACCGCCAGGAGCCACCCCGCCGCGTAGCGCGCGGCGAAATGCAGCGATGAAAACCCGCCCGGATCGTCTTCCTCCCCCGCCGGAGCCCGTCCCGCCTTCCGCCGCGCCGCCGCCAGCACGCCCAGCGCCGCCAGTCCCGCCCCGCCCGCCGCCAGCGGTTGCCACAACCCTCCCGCCGGATAAAGCCCCCCCGCCGCCAGCACCCCCGCCGCCCCCACCGCCACCAGTAGCGACGCCACCGTCTGCGCCAGCTCCACCCCCGCCCCCGGTCCGCGCGCCGCCAACCGCGGAAATGCCGCCCGGCGCCCCATCTCACCGCCTCCAGAACGCCGGCATGAACACCGCCAGCACCGTGTAGAGCTCCAGACGCCCCGCCAGCATCAGGAACGCCAGCAGGAATTTGCCCCCCGCCGGAACCGCCGCGTAGTTCCCGATGCCCACCTTCCCCAGCGCCGGCCCCGTGTTGCCCAGCGCCGAAACCACCGTCGAAAACGCCGTCTTCCCGTCCGGTACGAACAGCAGCATCGCCAGCGTCCCCAGCAACGCCAGCAGGAAGAACAGCGCCACGAACGCCAGCACCCCGACCACCAGCTCGTCCCCCAGCGGCTTCCCGTCCATCCGCAGCGGCAGCACCACGCGCGGCTGGAAGAATCCCCGCACCGCCCGCGCCAGCGCCCGCAGCGACACCCAACCCCGCACCACCTTCAGCCCCCCCGCCGTGCTGCCCGCGCAGCCCCCGACGCACATCAGCACCAGCAGGATGCCCTGCCCCACCGCCGGCCACCGCGCGAAATCCGCCGTGCAGAAGCCCGTGGAAGTCATGACGCTCGCGCACGTGAAAAACCCGTCCCGCAACGCCTGCCCCGCCCCCGTCCCGGCCAGGCCCCACAGCGCCCCCGCGCACCCCGCCACCGCCAGCGCGAACAGCCCCAGGTACGCCCGGTTCTGCTCCGACCGCCACAGCGGCCGGAAATCCCCGTGCAGCGCCCGCACGTAGCACGCGAAATTCAGCCCCGAAAGCAGCATGAACACCCCGATCACGATCTCGATGTAGACGCTCCCGAACCCCGCGATGCTCGCCGTCCGCGTCGAAAAACCGCCCGTCGCCACCGTCGTCAGCGCGTGGCAGACCGACTCGAACCACGTCATCCCCCCGAACCGCAGCAGCACCAGCAACACCCCCGCCAGGATGCCGTAGCACATCCAGATCATCTTCGCCGACGACGCCATCCGCGGCTCCGTCCGGTCCTTCAGCGGCCCCGTCGTCTCCGCCCGGAAAAGCTGCATCCCGCCCGCCCCCGTGAACGGCAGGAACACCATCACCAGCAACAGCACCCCGCCACCCCCGATCGCCTGCATCAGCGCCCGCCACAGCAGCAGCCCCTTCGGGCACACCTCCACGCAGGCCAGCACCGTCGCCCCCGATGTCGTGAACCCCGACATCGACTCGAAAAACGCCGACGGGAAATCCCCGATCGTCCCCGCCAGCAGGAACGGAACCGCCCCCGCAAGCCCCGCCGCCAGCCACCCGAACGCCACCACCCCGATGCCGTCCCGCGGCGACAGCATCCCCCCGCCCCGCGTCAACGCCCCCGCCGCCGCCCCCAGCGCCGCCGCCCCGCCCCCCGCCAGCCACAGCGCCCGCGCCGCCGCCCTCTCGCCGTAGCCCCACGAAACCGCGCCGCACAGCCCCATCAGCAACCCCACGCCCCCCACCAGCCACGCCAGCACGTGCAAGACCGCCTTCGCGTTCACCGCCCCGCCCTCCACGCCGTCCGCCGCTTCACGCCCACAAGTCCGCCGGATACACCCCCGCCTCCGTCAGCGCCGCGATCCGCCCCGCCACGTCCGCCCGGTCCTCCCGGTACGTCACCCCGAACCACTGCGCATCCGTTTCCAGCAGCTCCACCCGCCCCCGCCCCGACCGGATGAGCCCGTCCACGACCGCCGGAATCGTGTACTCCGCCTTCAGCGCCTTCTCCCCCCCCGCCGCCGCTTCCCGCAAAAATCCCGCGAAATCCCGCTCCAGCTCCCCGAAAATCGAAGGATGGAACCCCCAGCAGTTCATCGAAACCGGCTCCTCTCCCGACAACGCCTTCGCCTCCCCCCCCTCCGGCTCGTCCCACAGCGACCCGTCCGCCCGCCGCGCCACCCGCGTGTGCTCCTCGATGGCCCGTAGCCCGCCGTCCGCCCCCCGCAGGCACACCCCGCGGCTCACGCTCCCGTGCGCCGAAAGCGTGTTCCCCAGCCGGTACGCCACCATCGCGTGCACCCCCTCCGCCGCCCGCGACTCCAAAAACCCCGCCAGCGCCCGGAACGCCCCCGCCCCGTAGAAATCGTCCGCGTTGATGGCCGCGAACGGCCCCCGCACGGCCCGCCTCCCCGCCCGGATCGCGTGCGCCGTGCCCCATGGCTTCGCCCGCCCCTCCGGCACCGCGAAACCTTCCGGCAGGTCGTCCAGATCCTGAAACGCCAGCTCGCAGTCCACCTTCCCCCGCCATTTCGCCACGACGCCTTCCTCGAACGCCTCCGCGATGTCCCGCCGCGTCACGAACACCACCCGCCAGAACCCCGCCCGCAACGCGTCGAAAATCGAATAATCCAGCACCGTCCCGCCCCCCGGCCCCATGCGGTCCATCTGCTTCAGCCCGCCGTATCGGCTCCCCATCCCCGCCGCCAAGATCAACAATTCCGGTTTCATGCCCCGACCATACCCCCGCCCCCCCGTCCCCCGCAATCCCAATCCCTCCGTCCATGCCCGGTTCCAAAAAGCATGGCGGTGTCGCTGGAAAGTGTTGGGTCCACCCCGAGTGCGGAAACCCGCAAAGATTGCTTTCGAGGTCGCAACCCGCATGGAGTTGAATCATGGTGGGGAGGGACTCGCTTGTAGCGTCCGGGAAGCGAGGAATGGACATGCCCGCCAAAAAATGGCGACCCCGACAAGCGGAGCCCTCCGGAAACGCAAATCCTCGTGAAAACGCGGCCCGTGTGGGAGGAAACACAGGCATCAACACCTTTCGTCCACACAGCCCAAGACCTTTTTCCATCCGGGCAATCTCTCCCACTCCCCCCTTCCCAGCGAGAATTCTCAAAGTGCGAGAACAAGGAAATTCCTTGACTTTCTTCCTCTTTCCCCTTGAAATCCCGCACATGAAATCCCCCTCCCGCTCCTCCCGCCCTGCGTTGAAATCCCGCATTGCGCAACAATCCGTCGCCGCGCGAAAATCTCCCGCCCCCCGCTCCCCCCATGGTGCACGGAATTCCCGCCCCCACGCGTCCTCCACCGCCCGCCCATGGACGAAATCCCGCTCCGGCAAACCCTTCCGCGGCGGCAATCTCACCCTCGCGCAGGCCCGCGCCCTCGACAAGGCTTGGGAAGCCGCCCGCGTCGGCGACGACATTCCCTACTCCCTCATCCCTCTCGTGGCATTGCTGGATCTCCTTTCCATTCCCGCGTTTTATTCACTGATGATGGCCCAACGCGGTGCCCGCGCGCTGATGGCCGGCATTCTCCGCTCCGTCCAGAAACGGGAAACCGCCCCCGCGCCTTCCCTGCGCGGAACTCCGGACGCCAACGACATCGACACCGCGTGGCGCATCGTTCCCCGCACACTCCAGGATGCCCTCCGCATCGGCTCCCGCCTCCTCGACCTCGAACCCGCCGTGGACAATTCCTTCGTATGGAAGGAAAACCCCCGTTCCGGCCGTCGCGAAATCGTCGCCCGCCATGCCGGAATCAAGGGGTGGCTGCAACTGCATTGCCCGACCGTCCGGTACAAAACGGCCATGCGCTACAAAAAGCTGGCCTCGCGCCTCCGCACGATTTGCGGCGTTCCCGGAAACGTCCCGCTGGAATGGCTCCTGCCGGACGCCCCCGTCTATCCGGCTGGCGGCTTGGATGCCAAAACGCTCGCGGCCATCGAAAAAGGCCGGAAGGAATTGGCCTCGATTCTGGCGGAAACGTCGAGCCTCCGGGGATTGGACCGCGTGGCGGCGCAACGGATGGACATCGTGAGAATTCCTCGAGGAAACAAAGAAATTTCCTTGGTCTCGCACAAGAAACGGACGGGGAAATCCCGCGTACCGGGTTCACGGGGCTGCAAGGGCGATTCCTCCCCGGAAAAAAGTCCTGCAGAGAGCAAAACGCCTCATTCCGGGCCCTCCCCAACCGCTTCGCGCCAAAAATCGGGCCCCAACGCGGTTCCTCCGGGCACGGTAGCGGACAAACGAATCCGCGCGGCGTTGGAACAGGCTTTTTTTCGCCCGGAAGGCCGGAAAATCCTCTCCCTCTGCCACCGTCTTCTCGGCCGCCGGGACTCCCCTACTTCCCCGCGCCATCTGCCGGGCCCGCAACCACCGGGATGAAAACGGAAAACCGCGCGGCCTCCCGTGCGCGGTTCATGGGCGGTGAGGGGCTCGAACCCCCGACATCCACGGTGTAAACGTGGCGCTCTGGCCGACTGAGCTAACCGCCCGTTTCTTCTTTCCCCCTATGCCCTTTTTCCCGCCCCAACGCAACAAACTTCTCGTCCTCCGGCCACAGCGGCGAAAAATCGAACCACTGGCACGGATTCCGCCGGATGGCCTCCTCCAGCCCTTGCACCACCCGCGCCTGCATCTCCTCCTCCGAAAGCCCCTCCGCCGGGTCCAGCGGCGGTAGCATCTTCAGCAGGAAGGTGTCGTCGTCCGCGCGCGTCACGAACCCCATGCAAATCGGGACGTTCGCCCGCCGCGCCAGCCATACCGGCCCCCGCGGCAGCCGCGTCTTCCGCCCCAGGAATTCGCATTCCGTCCCCGTCCCCGTGAAATCCCGGTCCGCCAGCATGGCCACCATCCCGCCGTTCCGCAACGTCTTGTAGGTCGCCAGCGCCGCCCGCTCCCACGGAATCAACCGCAACCCCCGCAGCTGCCGCTCGAACGCGAACAGCCGATCCAGGGTCTTCGACGCCACCGGCGCCGCTACCGCGTGGATTGGCAACCCCATCGACGCAATGTACGCCCCGCCCAGCTCCCAGTTCCCCACGTGCGCCGTCAGCACGATGCATCCCCGCCCCGACCGCGCCACCCGCTCGAACGCCTCCCACCCTTGCACCGACACCGTATTTCCCATTTCCCCCGGCTTCAACCGCCCCATCCGGAAGAAATCCGCCAGGTACTTCCCGTAGAACTGGAACGTCTTGCGCGTCAACCCGTCGAGCGTGCGGATGGAAGGCCGGATGCCCTGGTGTTGCAGCACCACCGCGTGGTGGTGGCGCACGATGGCCCTCGCCACGCGGTTCCACCGGTACGCCATGTCCAGCGCCCTCAACCCCAGCCAATACGTGAACGCCACCGGCAACCGCCGGAAGAAAAACCCCACCAAACGCAGGAACCAATAGAACACCCCCCCACCCTATCCTTCCTCCCCCCTCCCTGCAATCCCCATCTCCCCCCGCGGCGGTTTTGCCCGACCGAACCGATTTCCCATCTCCCCCGCAAAAAACGGCCCGCTCGGAAGAGCGGGCCGTTGCAGGCACGGAAGCGCTACGGCGCGGCGGCGGGCACTTCGCCCACGCGGAAGAACCGGATGGAGGGGAACGGCTCGATCTCGATGGTGAACGTGCCGTCGGCGTTGGTGGTGACCGGCCCTTCGTAGCTCGTCCAGGCATCCGGCTCGACCCGCAGTTCGTCGGTGTACCAGATGTTGCCCGCGAGCTCGTCCGGATAGCCTTCGCCCGCCAGCGTCACTTTCCCTTCCGCCGCATCGACGGTGATGGAGGTGGTCCGCGCCTCGTACCCCGGTCCGGGCTCGCCGCCGGTGACCGTGACATCCGAAGTCCCGGACACCGTGTTCCAGTTGTCGGTGTCGGCCGGCGTGTACGTCCACGCGGCACCTTCGTAGATTCCGATGTCGGCGTCGGTGAACACATGCGAACCGTCGTTCCACGCGAAGCCGTCCGGCAGCTCCACGTCGGACAGCGACTGTCCCACGGTCGCGGTCAATCCGGTGGGCGCGTTCACTTCCGGCGTGCCTTTGGCGACCGTGACGGTGGCGGAGGCCGTCGTCACGTTGCCGGCCGTGTTGGTGGCCGTGGCGGTGAAGACGAACGTGCCCGCAACGGACGGGGTGTAGGAAATCGCCCCGGCGGTCGCGTCGTACGCGAAGTCCGCGAACGCTTCGCCGTTGGCGGTCGCCGCGATGCCGTAGCCCGTGGCGTCGCGGATGGCCAGCGACAGGTTCGTGGCGGTACCGCAGACGGCATTGGTCTCGTCGCCGAAGACGATGGCGCTCGCAAGCTCGATCTTGAGGTACTGCGCCAGCGCGCCGTCGTCGTACATGTTGCTCCCGTCGCCGGTGGCGAGGTTCACCCAGATGCCTTCGTCGAGGATTTCGGCGCCGGTCTTGGTCCAGACGACGTCTTCCGCGACCGTGGCCGCGAGGTTGCGCGCGGTGTAGCTCTTCCCGCGGGAGATGCCGAGGCGAGCGGCCACTTCGTCGGTGATGGCGTACGTTTCGCTCGCCGCGTAGTGCCCTTCGCCGGCGTTCATGAAGCGGGCGAAGGCGATCACGGCGTCCTTGCCGTTGTCCGCGGCACCCTCTTCCTCGTACTTGGCGACGGCGAAGATGGAGTTGTTGTCGTACGTCCCGCCGTACTGCCAGTCGTCGTTCACAACATAGTCGTAGCGCCCCAGGTAGTACTGGTTGCCCGACCGCAGCGCAGGCGAACGCAGGCGCGCGGAATTGATCCGGCCGTACCACTGCGCCATGTTGCGCGATTCCTCTTCCGGCTTCTCGGCGCCGCTGGCCCAGACGCTGCTGGGAGGCTCGTCCCAGATGCGCAGCTTGTTCCAGCTCTTGAAGTGCGGAACGAGTTTGCCGAAGTTGAGTTCGTGCCAGGTGAACCCGGAGAGAATGCTCCCGGGAGCCTTCCAGCCTTCCGCCTGGCCGGTGGTGTCCACGCCGCGGAGCGGAACGATGCCCTGTTCCTGGCCGTTGAACATCATGGGCAGCCCCATGAAGGTCGAGTTGACCGCGTGGCGGGAAGCCGTGACCCACGGATCGTCGTAGGGCATGATTTCGTCGTGGCTCGTCTGGTTGAGCAGGACCGCCCCGCCGTTGTAGAGGCTCTTGCGGCTTTCGACGACATTCTGCAATGCGGCGGGAGTGCCCGCGCCGGTGGACTGGAAGACGAAGTTTTCGTTCAGGATGTCGAAGTGGCGGTTCGAGCGGTAGCTGACCACGCCGCCGTCGAGGCTTTCGGCCATGAACATGAAGTTCCACTTCTCGGAGCGCGCGCGGTTGATGCAGTATTCCCAGAACTGCGGCGGGAGACCCTGGCCGAAGTCGCAGCGCAGCCCGTCGATGCCGTAGTCGTCGTAGGCCGCGCCGTTTTCGTCGAGTTCGCCGAGCTTGCCGTTGCCGAAGTCGTGCCCGGTCTTTTCGAGCCAGAACTCGACGTAGCCGCCCATGTAGTCCCAGAGTTCCGACGTCGGGGCGGCGGTGCCGTCCGCGTTGGTCATGCACGACCAGTCGAACCAGTCGCTCTCGTTGAGGTAGTTGCCGTTGTCCTGGTCGTTGTGTTCGACGAGCGCGGCGTAGCGGCCGTAGAACAGCTCCGCCGTGTCGCCCCACTTGCCGAAGTCGCCGCGGTCGGGCGCGGTGGCCACGTTGTGCCAGTTGGGCGTCCAGAAGAAGTTGGCGGACGCGCCGTAGTTTTCGAAGTTGGCGTACCAGGCCGGACGGACGTGCCCGATGGGCGTGTCGGCGGTGATGGGCTGCGTCTGGCCGTTCTGGTCCACGTAGGTGGTCTCGCCCTTCGCGGCGAACATCGCGACGCCGCGTTCGCCGAGGATCGCGTCCCAGCTGGTGTGGTTGAAGACGCCGTCGAGCATGATGTTGACGGTGCCGACGTAGCCGCGGTTGGTGAGGTCGCAGTATCCGCGGTCGCAGGCGGCGACGAAGTCGTGGAATTCGGAAAGCGCGTTCGTTTCGGTTTCGCCCTTGCCGAACCAGCGGGCGACGGCGAAGTAGTTCTTCGCGGCGTACGGCGAGCCGGGGCCTTCGTCGAAGTCGATGCCGGTTTCCGTGGCCGGGTGGATTGGCTGGAACCAGAGGCAGTTCGCGCCGATCTTGTTGAGGTAGTCGATGGAGAATTCGTCGAACGTGTCCTGTTTTTCCGCCGACGGGTTGATGAGGTCGGCGAAGGTGGAGCGGCCGGAGCGCGAAGCCTCGGTGGCCTTGACGGTCAGGGCGTTGAGTTCATAGACGTTCTGCGCGAGCACCTTCTTCGGCGAAACGACGACCGCGTGGTCGCGGATGCCGCTGCCGCTTTCGGAGTAGTAGTGCCAGGTGTCGGCCGCGGTCGCCTTGTAGCGCGCCGTCAGCCGGTAGGCGCCGGTCTTTTCGAGCGGAATGGAGAGCGTGTACTTGCCGCCCACCCGGTCCATCGCCTGCGCGAGGTAGTATCCGTTGGTGACCTCCGTCGTGTAGAGATCGCCGTCCGGAGGGCAAATGGCGTCGGGAATGTGGTTTCCGTCGATGTCCGCTTTCCAGAAGTCGCGGCGGCCGACGTTGCTGAAGACTTCCACCGCGTACGCATTTTCCACCGGCGGGGCGTAGACGACGTTGATCACCGGCGCAGCTTCGGTGCCCGCGGCAATGGCCGCCTCGTCGATGAAGAACTTGCTCGTCGTGTAGTCGGCGTTGAGGCCGTTGACGGTCAGTTCGTTCGCCCCGGCGGCCCACATCGTGTAGTAGAACCGGTTCGTCGCGCTGCTCGTCCGGTAGTCCGCGTAACGCTCCACCCCGTTGCCGCCGCTTTCGGCGGACTTCCACGCCACGATTTCGTATTCCATCCAGTTCGTGGACAGAAACGCGTCGCTCTTCACCGTGCCCATCCACCACGTCGCGTTCCCGTAGGAGCTGGAATCCTCCTCCACGTGGTCGCGCGAGAAGGCCACCGTCTCGTACGCCGGCCCGTCGTCGGCCATCGACCGCGACGCGGCCCGCATCCGGGAGCGCGACGAAATCCGCGCGGACGTCTCCGCCGGCTCCTCGCCGTCGCCCAGGAAGCGGTAGTGCATTTCCACGTGGTCAGCCCATTCCTGCGTCTCGTTCGTGTACCCCACCTTCACCCAGAACTGCACCATGTTGGTTCCCGCCGCGACCGCGTTGCCCGCGTGCCAGAGGTAGCCCGGTTCCGCGCCGGAGTCGTCCACGAACGGGCAGTCGAACGGCTTCGCCTGCGCCTCGGCCTCGCTCGCGTAGGTCTTGTACATCGCCCCGCTCCCGTCAGAGGCCAGCCAGGTCGTGTCGCGCGCCGGCGACAACCCTTCCGCCGAGAGGTATTCCACCTTGAAGTAGTACTGCACGTTCGTCGCCGCCGGATACGTCCCCGCCGGCAGCACCACCTTCCAGTACTTGTTGTCCCCGGCACCCTTCCAGGAGGAATTTTCCCAGTCCGGATTTTCGAACACCATCTCGTTCGAACTCCATGCCGTCTCGCCCGCCCCCTTGTGGTACAGCCAGCCGCCCGTCATGTTCCCCGGCGTTCCTTCCGCCCCCGTCGCCTGGTTCCCCACGAAGAAGCAGACCGCGTCGCCCGCGAAAGGATAGAGCTTCTCGCGCATCATCGACCCGGTCCACGGCTCGTAGTTGGCCGGCACGTGCCAGCAGTTGCCGAGGTTGTACACGCGTTCGCCGCAGGTCGCGGTGAAGAGCGCATCCGTTTCCGGATTGACCGCGTTGGTGAGGACGCAGCCTTCGGCGCCGTCGGAGATGATGTACGTCGGCGCGCGTCCCTCGACGTTGGCCACGAAGTAGTAAGCAAGCGTGCCGCCTTCCGCGATGCCCGACGTGTCGATGTCGTACTTCCAGAACTTGAGCCACCCCTCGTCCCTGGCGTTGCGCATGTCGCTGTCGCTCCAGGCCAGATTGGTGGAAACGAACGCCCCGCCGTTGATGGCGTAGAAAATCTTGCCGCCGGTCATGTTCTCGCCGTCGCTGTCGGCCTGGTAGGTGCCGACGAACACCGCGACATTCGTGACGCCTTCGGTGAGGGCGAGCGGATTGCGCATCGGGGTCGTCCACTTTTGGCCGTCCTTCCCTTCCGGCTCATCGGAGGGCTCGTGCCACACGTGCTCCGCCAGCGGCAGCACCGGTGCCGCGCCGACCGTGTAGGAGAATGGCGCGGCCAGCGCATCCGCTTCCGAGAACGATTTTTCGCAACCCGTGGCGCCGTCCGAATACACGAAAGTGTCGCGGCACGTGGAGTTCGTGCACTCCGTCGCGAAATAGTACTCGACCACCGCGCCTTCGCTCGCCGCAGGCAAGGCGTTCGTCCAGTAGGCGTTGCTCCGATACTGTTCCTCGCCCTCTTCCGACGCCTTCTGTTCCCACGCCATCGCAAGCGAATTCCACTCCCCGCCGTCCACGCGGTACTTGATGGTCGCGGAAGTCAAGTACGTGTCGTACCCCTCGCCGGTTTCTCCGGCGTTCCCCAGCCGCAGGTACGGGGCTTCGCCCTCTTTCGGGGCCAGCGGCTCGCGCATCTGCGCGCTGGCCCACGGCTCGTAGTTCGTCGGGAAGTGCCACGCGTTGATCAGGTAAACCGACGGATCGACTGTCCTGAACGAGTAAGACGAACCTTGGGCTTCCGCTTCGTCCAAAGTGGCATGCCCGATGAGATCGAACTGCTCATCAACACCACAGCGCAGATATGTCGTTCCCAACTTCGTGCTGTTGGTGAAGAGGATTTTGAAATAATATTTGACCGAAACGTCCTTGGGCATCACGGGGAGACTGTTCGTCCAGTAGGCGAAGTTGGTGTACGCGCTGTTCCACGTCCCGTCCGAAGGCATCGGAGTCATCTCGATTTCCGCCCACGCCCCTTCGTCAATCCGGTATTCAATGAAAGCGGCCGTTGCCTCCGCCGTGCGATCCGTCACCCGCAAGGGAATGGGAAGGCCCGCATCCACCCACCATCCCGGCGTCTCGCGCATGTGGGAGGCGGGTTCGTTCGTCCACGGCTCGAAGCGTCCGGGGGCGTGGTCGACGTCACCCGGCTGCAACGGCGCCGGGTCGATGACCACGGAGAAGGGATTTTCCTTCGCGGCGGCGAGCGTGGGATATTTGACTTGGATGTCCTGGTTCGTCGTGCCGAGGTAGGTCGTGTCGTGGTCGGAGTAGTCCACTTGGATCACGTAGGCGAGTTCGTCCCCTTCGACCAGGGCCGAAATGTCGAGTTCGCACGACCAAATCTTGTCGCAGGGGTAATACCCGTTGTTGCCCTGCGAATTGAATTCCATATCTTGGTTGGTCCACGTGGTTCCGTCCGTCGTGAACCAGACGGTTCCGGCCGTCATGTTCCCCACGCTTGCCGATTCCTGGTAGTTGCCCACCGCGAGGAAGAGGTTCGTGGCGCCTTCCGCGGGCGTGACGGGAGAACGCATGGAGCCTTTCTCCCAGAAATCCGGCTTGTTCGTCGGAATGTGCCAGCAGTTGCCGTAATCCGGTTCCACGACGGGTGCGGCGCCGATTTCGACCTCGTAGGGATTCGCCTTGGCCGCGGCGAGCGTGCCGTACTTCTCGCCATCGATTTGGTTCGTCGTGCCGAGGAAGGTCGTGTCCTTCCCGGAAGCCTTCACCTCGATGGCGTATTGGACTTCGTCGCCCTCTTCGAGAGCGGAAATGTCCACGCGGCATGCCCAGAATTCGTCGTCGTAGATTTGCGAATCTTTCGCCAACGCATGGCTCGTCCACGTGGCGCCGCCGTCGAAGGAAACGTACACGGCACCGCTCGACATGGCACCGTCCTGCGTGTAGTTGCCCACCGCGAGGAAGAGTTCCGCGGCACCTTCCGCAGGCGCGGGGGGCTCGCGCATGGGAGTATTCCAGCCGGGAGGATATTCGTCCGGCTGGTGCCAGCAGTTGGCGAAGTCGGGCGCGGTAACCGTGAGGGTCGCCGTGTTCGTCGCCGAAACGCCGCCCGCCGTGGCAATGACCTTGAGCGTGTAGGCGCCCGCGGCTTCGGGCGTCCAGGTGAAAGTCGTCCCGGTGCCGCTCGCGGGAGCGACCGCCGCCCCCGTGGCTGTCGGGGAAAGCGTGTATGTCCAGGCCGGCGTACCGGTAAAATTCACCGCCGTGTACGCGAGGGAGAATGCCGAGCCGAGCTTGACGGTGGTATTGCCCGTCGGCTCGGTCACGGCCGGAGTCAGCGTCTTGGCCGTGACGGTGTATGAATTGTTCCTGCCATCCGGATAACGAGTCAACGTGACGAAATCGGCCGTCGGGATGCTCGTTTCGGTGCCGGAGTCGGACCAGACGGTGGCGATGGCGTTGTCCGTCAGATGGGTGGAGGTCAGGGTGAACGTGGAGGTGAACACGTAGTACTCGACCTTGGTTCCGGCGGTTTGCGCGGGAATGGTGCCGGTGGCGGAAGCCGCGGCGGTGCCGGTGCCTTTCGTCATGGCAACGAGAGCGCGGTTCGTCCAGTTGTTGACGGTGTAGACGATGTAGACCTTTTCCTGCGAGCTCGGCGCGGTTTCGAACGAAGCCGTCACGGTGACCGCGTCGGTGAATTGCGAGGCGTGGTTGTCGGTCGCGCCGGAGAAGGCGACCGGTTCGGCGTCGGTGGACATGATCGCATACCGCCGGGGATTGCTCAGATACCAGCCCGCGAGCCGGAAGGTGTAGTACGTGCCTTGGGTCGCCGTGAACGTGAGGTCGCCGCCGCCCTTGCTGGCGGAGCCGATGGTGGAATCGGGTGTGGCGGCCGTGCCCGCGCCCCACGCAGTGCCCCAATTGCCTTCGAGGTCGAATTTGAGGCCGTTGCCGGAGGCAGTGGCCTCGCGCGTGACCGTGTAGAACGTATTGCCGGCGTTCGCGTCCATGGGCGCGGTTGTGTCCCACCCGTTGAATCCGCCGCGGGCGAAATCGGCCGAAGCGGAAACCGCTCCCAGCAGGAACAAAGAGAGGAAACAAACGGCGGATTTGAATTTCATGCGGTACCTCGCGGGTTGGGTGTGGCGGCGCGGCCGGAATCCCGGTACGCGCCGTCTCCGACCATACCCCCCCCGGCTTTCCGTCAAAAGCCAAAACTCCACTCCGGGGCTCCGACATTTTTAAACATTCGCTGACATTTTTGGACAATCCGTCCCCGGCCGCCTCGCCGCGGTTCCGCCCGGGCGGCCCGTTCCGGCTTGTCTTCCGGACGGGAAGTGCGGTATGGTGCGCGGCATGTCCGATGTTTCCCAAAACGGGCGGCCTTCCCTGTCGGTCGTCATTCCCGTCTACAACGAGGAAGCCAACCTCCCCGAGCTGCTCCCCCGCACGCTCGCCGCGTGCCGCGCCATCGGCTGCCCCTTCGAAATCGTCTTCGCCAACGACGGTTCCCGCGACCGCTCCCCGGCCCTCCTCGCCGAAGCCGCCGCCCAACACCCCGAAATCGTCGTCGTCAACCTCAACCGCAACTACGGGCAGCACAACGCCACGTTCGCCGGCTACGCGGCCGCGAAGGGCGACCTCGTCGTCAACATCGACGCCGACCTCCAGAATCCGCCCGAGGAAATCCACAAGATCTACGAAAAGCTCTGCGAAGGTTACGACGTCGTCGCCGGCCGCCGCATGGCCCGGCAGGATTCCCCCCTGCGCAAAATCCCCTCCTGGCTCGTCAACCGCATGATCCGCCGCTCCACCGGCGTCGACATGCACGACTACGGCTGCATGCTCCGCGGCTACACCCGCGAAGTCGTCCAGGCCATGCTCGCCTGCGAGGAACGCACGCCCTTCATCCCCGTCCTCGCCAACTCCTTCGCCAGCCGCACCTGCGAAGTCGACGTTGCCCACGCCGAACGCTTCGCCGGGGAAAGCCGCTATTCCTTCCTCCGCCTCGTCAACCTCCAGTTCGACATGCTCACGGGCATGACGACCTCCCCCCTCCGCCTCCTCTCCACCTGCGGGCTCGCCGTCTTCCTCCTCGGCGCCGTCCTTTCCGCCTACATCATCGTCCTCCGCGTCCGCCTCGGCGACGCCTGGTCCAACGACGGCGTCTTCACCCTCTTCGCCATCCTTTTCTTCCTCGTCGGCGCCCAGTTTCTCGGCATGGGCCTGCTCGGCGAATACATCGGCCGCATTTTCAAGAACGTCGGCGCCCGTCCGCGCTATGTCGTCAAACAAATCATCGGAGAAAGCCCCCTGAAATGAACATCATCAAGAAAACCAAACCCATCCGCGTCCTCATCCTCGGCGTCAACGGCTTCATCGGCAACGCCCTGACCGACCGCCTGCTCCAGGACGAACGCTACATCGTCCACGGCATGGACCTCCAGAACGACAAGATCCAGCGCCTCCTTTCCCGCGACCGCTTCGAGTTCGAAGACGGCGACATCTCCATCAACCGCGAGTGGATCGAATACCACGTCCGCAAGTGCGACGTCATCGTCCCGCTCGTCGCCATCGCCACCCCCAAGGAATACGTCCGCAACCCCCTGCGCGTCTTCTCCCTCGACTTCGAGGAAAACCTCCGCATCGTCCGCTATTGCGCCAAGTACCACCGCCGCATCATCTTCCCCTCCACCTCCGAAGTCTACGGCATGTGCACCGACGAACGCTTCGACGAGGACACCTCCCCCCTCATCGTCGGCCCCATCCGCATGGAACGCTGGATCTACTCCGCCTCCAAGCAGCTCCTCGACCGCGTCATCTACGCCTACGGCGAGCACGAAAACCTCCCCTTCACCCTCTTCCGCCCCTTCAACTGGATCGGCCCCCGCCTCGACTCCCTCGATTCCGCCCGCCTCGGCTCCTCCCGCGCCATCACGCAGCTCGCGCTCAACCTCGTCGAAGGCACGCCCATCAACCTCGTCGACGGCGGCGAACAGAAGCGTTGCTTCACCGACGTCACCGACGGCGTCGAATGCCTCTTCCGCATCATCGAAAACAAGAACAACGCCTGCGAAAAGGGCATCTTCAACATCGGCAACCCCGACAACGAAGCCTCCATCAAGGAACTCGCCGAAATGGTCGTCAAGGTCTTCGACGAGCACCCCCTCCGCGACCGCTTCCCCAAGTTCGCCGGCTACCAGGTCACCAAGTCCGACGACTACTACGGCAAGGGCTACCAGGACGTCACCCACCGCAAGCCTTCCATCCGCAAGGCGAAGGAACTCCTCGGCTGGGAACCCAAGGTCTCCATGCTCGACTCCGTCCGCACCACGATGGACTTCTTCATCCGCGAAGCCGCCGGCGAACCCGTCGACTGATTCCGTCCCCTCCCGCAAGCCGCCGCGTCCCCGCGGCGGCTTTTTTTTGCGCCCTCCCGGCGTCGCCCTGCCGCCGCCGTCATCCTCATGGTTCCGCTCCTGTTCGTCCTCCGCGCCTTCTTTCCCCGCAAATCCGCCGCCTGATTCCCCCTCCCCCGGACAAAGGACGCGCCTCCCGGCGCGTCCCTTTCTTTTTCCCCCGCCCGCTTCATCCGGGCTTGCCGCGGGCGGCGGGCGGCGGCTACTATCCGCCGGAAATGGTCTTCAGCACCCCGTTTTTCCTGACGTTTTTCCTGCCGCTGGCGCTGGTCCTGTGCTGGGCGGCGGGTGCGGCGGGGCATGGTCTCCCGGCGGCGCGGCGCTGGGGGCCGGCGAACGCGGCCCTCTTCGCGGCCAGCCTCCTCTTCTACTTCTGGGGCGAAGGGTGGGGCGTCGGGTGGCTGGCGGCGAGCGTTGTGTTCAACCACGCGGCGGCGCGGACCCTCTCGGCGTTGCGGCGCCGTGCGGCGAAGCGGGCGGTGCTGGCGGCGGCGGTAACGGGAAACCTGGCGGTGCTGGGCTGGTTCAAGTACGCGGGCTTCGCGGCGCGCTCGCTGGATCTCCTGCCGGGCGTGTCGCTGCCGGTGCCGGATGTTGCCCTGCCGCTGGGCATCAGCTTCTACACGTTCCAGGCGCTGGCCTACGTGGTGGACGTCTACCGCGGCGGCGCGGCCCCGGCCCGGTCGTTCCTCGATTTCGGCTGCTACCTGACGATGTTCCCCCAGCTGGTGGCGGGACCGATCGTCCGCTGGGCGGACGTGGCGGGGCGCGTGCGGGAGCGGGACATCGGCCTTTCGCGCGTCGCGTCGGGCCTGCGGCGGTTCCTGGTCGGCCTGGCGAAAAAGGCCCTCGTGGCCAACACGGTGGCGGATCTGGCGGACGCGGCATGGGCGCAGGCGGGCGCGGGCCATGCGATCCCGACATCGCTGGCGTGGCTCGCCCTGCTCTGCTATTCGCTGCAGATCTACTACGATTTCTCGGGCTATTCCGACATGGCCATCGGCATCGGGCGCATGCTGGGATTCGACTTCCCGGAAAATTTCCTCCACCCCTACGCCTCGCGCTCGGTGCGGGAATTCTGGCGCCGCTGGCACGTTTCGCTTTCGACCTGGTTCCGCGACTACCTCTACATCCCGCTCGGCGGAAGCCGCTGCGGCGCGGCGCGGGCGTGCTTCAACGGCCTCGTGGTCTTCGCGCTCTGCGGCCTCTGGCACGGCGCGAGCGCGGTGTTCCTCCTGTGGGGTCTTTGGCACGGGGCGTTCCTGACCGTGGAACGGCTGGCCTCCGCCCGGCGGCGCGGGAAAAGCGCGCCCCCGGCGGACAACGGCGGCGTCTTCCGGGCAATCGCGGCGCACGCCTACGTCGTGTTCGTCTTCGGCGCGGGCTGGTTGCTGTTCCGCTCGGAGGGAGCCGCCGACTTCCGGACCATGCTCCTCTCGCTGGCGGGAGCGGGCGCCCCGGCGCCGGAAACGGCCCTGCTTTGGTTGCACGTCCATCCGAAGCTGCTGCTGGCCGTGGCGTGCGGCACCGTCTTTTCCCTGCCGGTCCTGCCGCTCCTGCGGCACCGCCTGGCGCGGCTCCTGCCCGCCGGCGCGTGCTGGACGCTCGAAAGCGCGGCCGCGGCGGCGCTGGGCTACGTCTCGCTCGCCTTCCTCGTGGGAGGCACCTACAACCCCTTCCTGTATTTCCGCTTCTAGGACGGCACATGGACAGACGCGGCTTGGCAAATTGGTTCGGCACCCTGCGAGGACGGCGCGCGGCGGAGGCGCTTTTTTCCGCCCTCCTCCTCGGTTTCCTCCTCTCCTTCCCGGTCCGCACGGCCTTCCGCGGGCGCGTGGCGGAAACGGCCACGCTCGACGGCGAAAACCGCGCGGCAACGCCCTTCCCGGATCTGGCGGCGCTCCCCGCGGAAGAATGGGGCCGCGGCATCGAAGCGTGGTACGGCGACGCGATGCCCTCGCGGAACCACTTCCTGAAACGCGCCCGCAGGTGGCACCTCGGATTGCTCCTCTCGCCTTTCGGCACCTGCGTTCCGGGACGCGGCGGACGCATTTTCCGCACGGGAAGGGAATGGCCCGAAATCGAGGACTATCTCGGATCGTTCCGCCTTTCGGAGTCCGAGCTCGACCGCTGGGCGGATCTCTTCGCCGGACGCCGCGCATGGGCCGAAGCGATGGGATGCACGTTCGTGTCCGCCATCTCGCCGGAAAAGGTGCAGACGATGCCCGGCGCGCCGTTCCCGTGGCTGGCGCGGCACCGCGGCGAATGCCTGTTCGACCGGTTGGAGGCCCGTCTGGCGGAACGCGGCGAAACGGCGAACGTGCTGTCTCTGCGCGACGCATTGCACGCCCCGTCCGGCGGGCGGCCCCTGTTCCTCGCGGACGAAGAAGACCACCACCCGGACGCCGAGGGGCTCTACCGGATGTACGCGGCCATCGCCTCCGCCATCCCGGGTTGCGGCGTGGTGCCGTGGTACGGCGGCACCCCGCCGCCGGACACCGCCGCGGGCCGCGCGCCGGGTTGCTGGACCGACGGGAAGCGCCTGCGCGTCTCCTCGCCCGGCGCGGAAACCTTCCGCCCGGACATCCTCGCGCTGGCGCCGGAGGCCAGCCCCCTCCCCAACCAGCGCGGCGCTTCGGTCCGGCGCGAAGGCGGCGGACTGCATGTCGTCATGGCCCACACCAGCTACCTGCGCTACACGTTCGCGTCCTGGGACGACCCCGGCGAAGCGGTGCGCTTCCCCTTCGACGCCTCCGTCGCGCGCGTGGATTCCCTGCCATGGAAATTCCTCGGCGACGGCGACCTCGACCGCCTCTCCAACGACGCCGTTCCCGACGCCATCGTCCAGGAAATCAACGAATGGCACCTCTCCCAGTTCCCGACCGGCTACACGGCGGCCAAACGCAACGCCGCCGCCTTCGCCCGCGCGGAACCGCCGGAAGAAGGCAAGCCCGTCCCGCCCGGAGCGGAAATCTGCGTCCGCGCCATCCTGTCGGACGTCGAAGCCGGCGGCTTCCGCGGCGTGCCGCTCGAAGGCAAATGCCCGTGCGCCACGGCAACCTTGCTCCGCGACGGCATCCCCGTCGCCGCCGAGCCCGTCAATCCCGGCTTCCGCCGCCCCGTTTTCTTCCCGCCCGTGGCCGGCGGCGGCACGTTCACCGTCGAAATCGGCGGCGGCACCGCCACGGTCGAATCCATCGTTCTCCGCTTCCGCAAGCCCCCCGCATAGCGCGGTTCCGGGCGTCGCATGGCCCCGGGGCGTATCCGCAAGCATCCCTCCATTGGAAGGCCGCCGGGCGCCCCCCCTTCCCCCGTGCCGGATCCCGGAATGCCGCCACCGCCGCGCGGCACGAAAAAAGGCAGGGCCGCAAGGCCCTGCCTTCGTTGCAAGCGGAAGGGAACTTTACTTCCCGCCGGGTTTGCCGATGGAGATGTAGAGGTTGCCTTCGCCCATGTCGAGGTCCTTCAGGTTGACCATGCCGGCGGAAACGATGACGGTCTTGGCCTTCGTCCACGGGGCGGGGCCGCCGTCTTCGCCGACGAGCGTGTCGGTCGTGTACACGTCGATGCTCGTTCCGTCCGGCGCGTCCACTTCCGCGGTGAACGAGAGCGTTCCGCCGGCGGAGTCGAACCGGATGCCGGCCGGCGCTCCCGCCGTCACGTAGATGTCGCCCTCGCCGTTGTTGTAGACCAGGATGGCCTTGGCGGTCTCGGTCTCGTACACCAGCTGGCCCAACTGGAGGTTGTCCACGAAGACATCGTAGTTCTGGCCTTCCGATTCATCGCCCTTGTTCGAATAGCTCCACGCGCGGAATGCGTTGCAGGGTTTCTCGAACGCGCCGGTGATGGTGCTTTTCACTTCGCCGTCCAACTCGAAGGTCGCGGTGAAGTTGGTCGTGTCGTCCATCATCAGGGTCACGGTCATGGGAGAGTTGGTCCAGCCGATGGCGGTGTTGCCGTACGGCGTTTCGTACACTTCCTGCCCGCCGTTGAAGTAGAAGCGGAAGCCGCAGTCCTCGTCGATTTCATCGCCATCGACGACGCAGACGCCCGCGCCGACTCCCGGCTGGGTGCCTTCGGCGTACCGGGCGACATCGCCGTTCCTGAAGGTGAAGGAAAGCACGTCGTTGGTCGTCAGGTTGCGACCGAACGGACGGTAGATCTTCGTGGTGTTTTCCTTGCCGAAGTATTCCCACATGCCGAAGCCGCCGCGTCCCGTGTTGACGAAGATGCCGCCCTGCGCACCGGCGGAACCGGCCGCGACTTCGCACTCCCAGTTCTCCTGGGAACCGGCATTTTCCACGACTTCATAGTAGTGCAACCACAAGTTGGCGCCGTCGTTGAAGAGGAATGCGAGCCGCACGGCATCAGAGGGAACCGCAATCTGCGCTTCCCACGCGCCGTCGGTTTCCGACCACGTCATTTCGTCGCCGTGATCCGCTGTCCACTCCGTGTTTCCGCCCGCGTCGGTGGCACCCCAGTAGACGCAGACCTTGCTCACGTTTCCGGGGGCGAGCGCAGCGGCGGCGTTGTTGGCGTAGAACTTGACGGTCGAGGTGCATCCCTGTTTCGGTCCGGGGGAAAGCACGACATAGGCAAGGTCCGCGTCGGGCGTGTCGTTGCCGCCGCCTTCACCCGCCGGAATGGAGGTGATCCACGGCTGGAAGCCGGTGCCCTCGTTGACTCCCGTGAAGTCGTCCCGCACGTAGTTGGTGGACGAGTCTGCGGCATAGCTGTCTTTGTCCGAAATGGTCTCGGCGGAGAAGACGATTTCGTTGGTCCCGCCGGAAAGCGTGACTTCCTGGCTCCAGAGGGGACCCGCCTCGAAGGTGCCGCCGACGCCGGCCGCAACGTTGGTCCAGGTGACGGGGCCGACGATGTCGCTGCCCGCGGTACCGAGGATGACCGCCCTGGGAGTATCGACGGTGGTAATCTCGGTCGGAGTGGTGACGGCGAGGCCGTCGGCCACCGCGGCGTAGTTGGTGGACAAATCGAACGGCCAGTTGTTGCTGTCGTTGTTGTCCCACGTCGCGCCGCCGTCGTGGAAGCAGGCGATGATGGCGGTGCTGCCGATCCCGGGCGTGAAGTCGTAGGTCCAGAACCCGCCCTGGTCGCTCATCGCGTGGCTCGTCCAGTTGGTGGCGTCTGCCGTGGCGACGCCCATGTGGACGAACACTTCCTTGGCCGCCGCGAGGTTGCGGCCCGCGGGGTTGTAGCCGAGTTCGAGCGGCGCGTAGGGCTGAGCGGCGAGGTTCGTGAGCGCGCAGACGCCTTCGAACCACGGCGTCGCGTACTGCGTCCCTTCGACCGCGAAGGTCCAGTTCTTGCTGTCGTTGTTGTCCCACGTCGTCCCGCCGTTGTTGAAGCAGAAGACGAGGCTCGCCGCGTTGGTGGGCACGTCGAACGAGCACTTCCACGCGCCGTCGGCCTGCGAATACGTCATTTCGTCGCCGGGCGCGACCGTCCAGTTGCCGTCGTTGAAGCCGTGGTGGATGAAGATGGAGGCGGCTCCGGCGAGCACGCGGCCCGAAGGATAGTAGAACACGGTGACCTTTTCGCCGGCGCGCGCGGGGTTCGGGGACGTTTGCACGCCGTTGATCGGCGCTTCGCAGTCGGCGATGGAAACGGTCCAGTTGGCGCCGTTGCGCGATTCGTAGTTGGTGCCCGAATTGAAGAAGACGGCGAGGGACGGGGAGTTGTCGAGGAAGGGAGCCGTCCTGGCCTTGAAGGTGTACGTCCAGACGTCTTCCACGGAGGTCTTCTCCATGTCGACGGTCGTCCAGTTGGAAGCCTCGTCGATGCCGGTGAAGTTGGCGCCCATCTTCACTTCGGTCGCGCCCTTGAGGACGCCGTCGCCCGCCTTGAAGGTGACGGTGATGTCGCCGCAGTCCGTCGGGGACGCGGGCGTGAAGCTGGCGGAAGCGGAGGAGCCGCCGCCACCGCCGCCTTCGCCGGGGGCGGTGCCGTCGTCGTCCACCCAGACGTGCTGGATGTCGGAGTGGGTCTTGTTGCCTCTGGAATCGGTCGCTTCGACGTAGTAGTCGACGAGCTTGCCGCGGAACTGGGTGACCTTGGCGAAGTAGTAGTCCGCGACGGCTGCGGGCTCGTATTCGTAGTTGATTTCACCCGGATTGCCCGCTGCCGCATTGAGCTGCTCTGTCGTGTGGGGAAGTTCCTTCCGCGTCATGTTGATCGAAAACCATTCGCCGACTTCGTCGCCGCCCGCGAAGGTTTCGTTCTGGATGGAATCGACGGGATTCTTGCCGTCCTTGTCTTCGCGGACCCAGAGCTTCACGCCGTCCTCGGGGATGCCGGAAAGGTCGTAGACGTGCGTCCAGACGTAGAAGTCGGACCCCATTTTCTTGCGGTAGGCGCCGTTTTCGCTGGTGGCGTTGAACCAGCCGAAGGTGTAGCCGCCGGGGTTGTACGGGAAGCGCTGCGGACGGAACATCGTGGGCGCAGTGCGGTCGTTCGCGGAAAGGGTGTTCTGGTCGCAACCGTTGCCCTTGAGGTACTCGATGGCGCGGAGGTTGGCGAGCGGGGGCTTGCATTCGTCGTCGTTGCTCAAACCGCCGTAGTAGTTGAAACCGCTGTCGAGGCCCGCAAGGTAGATGTGCCACGCCTTTTCGGCGGCGTTGGGGCTGGCGGTGGCTTCGTAGGGGGCGGCGATGCGCCAGGCGTCGGCGCGGCCGCAGAAGGCTTCCGCCGTTTCGCACCAGTTGGCGGCGGCGACGATGGGCGCCCAGTCCCAGAACTTGAGGGCGAAGCCCGGCGTTTCGAGGTCGACCATCGTGCCGGGATAGCACTTGTCGAGGTTCTTCGCGTTGCAGGGAGGATCGACCCACTTGAGGAAGTACGGCGAGCCGTAGTCCATCTCCGGGAAAATCCACGCGCCGTCTTCGACGTGGGCGAGGGTGGCGTTGTTGCTGTGGGCATTGACGAAATTCTGGATGGAAGTGTTCGCCCACCCGCGTCCGGCCGCCTGGCGCGTGAACCCGGGCCAGGATTCCATCCACGAGGAGTCGCCGCCGCCCCAGGCGTTGTCGCCGTCGGTGGCGGGCAGGACGATCACGGGGTTCGCGTCGCTCGCGCCGTAGGAAATCTTCTCGGCGTACTTCAACTCGGCGCCGGAATACCCGGCCTTGTAGGAAATCACGTCGTCGGAGGGAACCGCGATCATCGTCTTCCGTTCGCCGTTCTCCGGGTTCACGTACTGGACCTTGTGCAGCTGGTAGGCGAAAGGCGCGACGTTCCACGCGCAGTTGCCGGGGTTGGGGGAATCGTACCACCAGCCGTCGGTGGGCGACGGGCCGTTCATGTCGGCCTTGTTCGGTTCGGAGGAGTTGATGTTGTAGTTGCCTTCCGCCGTGCCGTTGTTCAGATACGTCGGGCACGTGCGCGAGAGGTGGTGGGAGGCGACGATGACCCAGTCGTAGCCTTCGTCGCGGAGGACGTCGATCATTTCTTCGGAAAACGCCATTTCCGTCGGGAAGAAGCCCTTGGATTTGACATACGACCCTTCCGTGCCGTCGGGACTCCACACCTTCCAAGCGGTTTGCTTGAGCATCTGCACTTCCTTGCGGAATACGGCTTTGGGGAGCACGGGACCGAGCGCGTGGTGGTAGCAGAAGCCGACCATGTCGAGGCGCGAATTGCCGCGGTAGCCGTTATTCCAGTCGGGGGAGTAGTTGAACATGTAGGAATTGCCGAGGGAGCGGACGTTGTCGATGAGGGAGCCGGAGTAGCTGATGGAGTACCCGGAGCCGTCCGCGCAGGCGCTCACCGACTGCGCCGGACCGTACTGGTAGGCCTTGACGCGGTCGTACTTGCCGAAAATTTCCTCCAAGTCGTTGGACGGATGGCCATTTTGGTCCCCCTTCATGTCGTGGGAATCCTTGGCGTACTGCACGTGGCTGCCGTCCCTGTTCCAGTCGGGCCAGTAGATGGGCTGGTGGTTGTGCCAGAAGCGGGAGACGTACACGCTGGCGGCGCCGGCGGTCGAAGCGGAGAGGAACACCGCACAGACGGACAGGGCCGCGAGAAACAGCAGGGAAAATCGGATTTTTTTCATGGCATCACCTTTTTTTGACGTGCTGCGGACCCACTCCGCGACATTTATGTCCATTCTGCCACGGTCCGCCCCCGCTTGTCAAGTAAAGCGGTTTACCGGCCCTGCGCCCGACTTTTTCCCTCTTCTCCGCATGCTTTCGCGGCCCTCGGACGAATTTCTCCTTCCCGTCTCCCCCCGACTGTGGGAAGCTGGCGCCACCATGAACACGAACCCTTTCCCCACCCTGCCCCCCGGACTGATCCTCGACCGCCGCCTGGCCTTCTTCGACCTCGAAGCCACCGGACTGAACAAGCGCATGGACCGCATCGTCTCCATCGCCATCCTCCGCTACTCCCCCGGCAATCCCTTTCCCCTCCCCATCCACTACCTCGTCAACCCCACCATCCCCATCCCCGCCGAAGCCACCGCCATCCACCACATTACCGACGCCGACGTCGCCGAAGCCCCCACCTTCGCCGAACTCGCCGGCGCCATCGCCGGCGACCTCGAAAACTGCGACCTCGCCGGCTACAACATCCTCGGCTTCGACATCCCCCTCCTCGCCGAAGAATTCGCCCGCGCCCGCGTCCCCTTCCCCCTCGAAGGCCGCCGGATCCTCGACGCCCAGCGCATCTACTTCAAGCGCGAACCCCGCGACCTGACCGCCGCCCTCCGCTACTACTGCGGCGAAGACCCCACCGCCGCCCACGACGCCATGGGCGACACCATCGCCACCGTCAAGGTCCTCGGCGGCCAGTTCGCCAAATACGGCGACCTCCCCACCGACGTCGCCGCCCTCGACGACTACTGCAACCCCCGCGACCCCGGCTTCGTCGACCGCGGCCGCCGCCTCCGCTGGGTCAACGGGCAGGTCGCCCTCAACTTCGGCAAGTTCCAGGGCCGGCTCCTGCGGGACGTGATCCGCGAGGACCGCGGCTTCATCAAATGGCTCCTCAACGCCGACTTCCCCGAGGACACCAAAGCCATCGTCCGCAACGCCGAAAAAGGCTTCTACCCCACGCCCCCCACCGCCTGACCCTTTTCCCGCCTCCCCCCGGCGGTTTTTGCCCGTCGAACCAATTTGCCCGTCTCCGGCAAATTTGCCAAACATTGGCAAAAATGCCCCGTTTTGCCAAACCTTGGCAAAACGGGAATATCAGGGAAAACGGATGTCACGGCGGCGGCGCGCCAGTCCCGCCGCCACGCACCAGGCCGCCAGCACCCCGCCGCAAACCATCCCCACCGCGTCGCCAATCCGCCCGTAGCCCGTCCGCCACGGCGATTTCGGCACCCGCACCGCCGCGTGCAGGACCCCCGGCTCGTCCGGAGGTCCGTCCAACGCCGCTTCCACGCGGCCCAGCGGCGAAACCACGCACGAAATCCCCGTGTTCGCCGACCGTACCAGCGGCACCCGGCACTCGATGGCGCGGAACATCGCGTTGCGCAGGTGCTGGAGGCGCGCCGACGAGGGGTCGAACCAGGCATCGTTCGTCAAGTTGACCAGCAGGCGCGCGCCCATCGCCACGTCGCGCCGCGCCAGACGGCCCAACGTGTCCTCGAAGCAGATCAGCGGCGCATACGGCAGACGGTCCGCCCCCGCGCGGAAAACCCGGCCCGCCGTCCCCGGCGATATGTTTTCCGGACAGCCGACCGCCGCGCGGAAGCGGTCCGGCAAAAGCCCCGTGAACGGCAGGTATTCACCGCCCACCACCAAGTGCCGCTTCGCGTAGGCCCCGGTCAACCGTCCCGCGGCGTCGAACTGGAATGCGGCGTTGAAATAGCGCACGGATGTCCCGTCATCGCCGTATTCCGTGTCCAGCGACCCCGCCAGCAACGCCCCATCCGCGCCCATCCCCTGCGCCGCCGACTTCGCCAGCTTCGCGCTCGCCGGACTGAAACGGACGTCGTCCGGCAACGCCGCTTCCGGCCATACCAGAAGCGTTCCCCGGCCCTTGGCCCCGATGCGCGCCGCTTCGCTCAACTCCCGCAACCGGGCAAGGATGCTCTCCACTTTCGCCGAACTCCATTTCTCGTCCTGCGGAATCGCCGTCTGCACCAGCGCCACCGGCAGGATGTCCTCCCCGCCCGCCGACAACCACGCCGCCGCCCGCGCCTCCAGCCCCCGCCCTGCACCCCACCCCGACGCCAGCAGCAGCACCGCCCCAGCCACTCCCGGCCCCCAGTTCCGCCAGCCCCGACGCCCGCGCAACCACTCCCCCGCCGCGTACGCCAGGAACCCGTTCGCCGTAGCCAGCACCAGCGACACCAGCCACACCCCGCCCCATTCTGCCAGCTGGCCCAACGGACCGCCCACCGCCGCGACGCCCAGGGGATTCCACGAAAACCCGCCGAAAAACACGTCCATGCCCCGCAAATACTCCCCTCCCGTCCACAACACCCCCGTCCCCAGCGCGAACGCCATCGTCCCGCCCCGACGCCGCCTCACGCCCCACCACGACGCAAATCCCAAAGCCCCCAGCCCCGACGCCGCGCAAAACGCGCTCACGATCAGCCATCCCCAGATTGTCACGTGTCGCAACCACACCAGCTCCAGCGCCCACCCAGCAAACAACCCCGCCCCGCCGATCCGCAACGCCGCCCGCATCCCGCAACGTTGCGCCGCCACCCAAAGCGGAACCAGCGCCACCGCCGCCAGCCAGCCCAGATCCAGCGGCGGGAACGCCGCCGCCAGCGCCGCGCCGGACAGCGCCGCGCCCGCGGCCATCCCCCATTCCCCCGGCGCCGCTTCGCGCAGCGCCACGTTCCGCCAAACCTTCATTCCGTCCTTATACCCTCCCCGTCCCCGCCCTGCAACGCCGCGTTTTTCCCTCGCTTATCCCGATTATTGTCGGGATGATTTATCCCGACAACGCGTGGAGGGCCGTCAGCATTGGCTGATATTTTTTCAAGGCCCCCTCCGGAACGGGGCCGGACTTTTCCTGAAAGCCCGTTTTGAGCCTTCTGGAGGGTCCGATTCCTCCTCGCGCGGGCGTTGCCGGCGGGTCCTGACGGGCGTTGGGCGCACTCCGTCCGGCGTTTCCAGCGGG
>Ga0310786_10002653_pt1 | contig 26978 bp, 13 predicted proteins | sample AusTroGonzalo_MG_FD_203881 | JGI IMG/M metagenome (GOLD analysis project Ga0310786, IMG submission 203881) | Bovine rumen microbial communities from tropical cattle in Woodstock, Queensland, Australia - Gonzalo_03 (v2) (version 2) | ecosystem: Host-associated > Mammals > Digestive system >...
CCGTGATCAACATATCCTTCACTATCTTCATAATCAGCAATCATCTTGGTATATGAACCATTCTTGACTGCATCAGTATCATTCTCCAGATAGTAGCTGTTCACTATCTGAATCTTATCACTGGTGGATCTGCTTGGATTGCCGAATACAGGTCGTGATGTCTTGGCTACTATTGATGAAGTGCTTATCCAGCTGTTCTCAATATAGCCGGTACCGCTTTCTGCTATACCAGCACCAGTGAATGTACCGGTTACACCCAGGTTATAGACGTTACCGCACAGGTTCTGGAACAGTGAATTTGTCAGTCCTGTTATTGTGTAACCGTCACCGTGCAGCGTACCCTTGAAGCATTCATCCATTTCATAACCTATAGGAGTCCATGTACTGTCTGAATGGTCTATGTCTGTACGTAGTATGAACTCAAGGTTGGTTCCGCCACGCACACCCTTGGTTACGATGGTGCCGTTCATGTTCTTGGTTTCAATGCTGTTGTTGAGCAAAGAATGACCTTGCAGGCTGCCGGCAGCAGTAACCTTACCGTCTGTAACTCCTGTGGAATTATTGTCGAGTAAACTCAAGTCAAACAGATCCTTCAACAGGTCAAGACCGTTCTCATCAGCGCCGCTGTAGTCATTGATGTAGATCTTGCTGTCACGCTTGAGCTCAGTGCGGTCATAATCCACATACATATGGTGATCCTTGTCATCCATCACCTCCTTAAGGTCATGGTAGTTAGCCACGCTTACAGGAACAGCGTTGGAGTAGGTCTTGCCTAAGTATGTCTTAGCGTAGTAAGCTAAGTAGTAACCGTCCTGATACCAGAATAGCGGGTCTGCGGCTAAATAATTAATACCGTTGATGTGGCTCTCAGCGTAAGACGGTTTCTCAAAGAGCTCCCATCCGCGTTCTATAACTTCATATGCACCAGGAGTTACATCAGGAGTATTTAATGATACGCTTGTACCGGGCAGTACGATGTCCGGACTGGTAATATCATCAATTGTAGGAATACCGCTCTTGAACTGCAGGTGGATGTTGAGTACATGGCGCTCACTGATAGGTGTGATGTTGTTACCTGACTCATCACTCTCCTCATAATCATACTGGTAGATAACGGTTATGATCTTGTCGCGGCTCAAGTCAAATATGTCGGAGTTACGGCTCACATAGAGCGTACTGGTCTCAACAGGTGCCTTGCCTATAATGGAGAAGTTTGTCTGCTTGTTGATAAGGCTGGTATAGCAGTTTTCGTTGTCGTTCTGTTCACCTTGAGCAATGATAACGCCTACAGGAACACTGTCTCCAAGGTTATAAATGTGATCTGGTGTTATGCCCATAATATCCTTGACTGACCGACCTATAGCAGTAGAGTCAGAAATGGTGTAACCCTCGCGGCAGAAGTAGAGTCTCTGACCTATATATTCTGAGAGTCCAGACAACTGCGTGATGTAATTAGTCTTCATTGAATCAGGCAGATTATCATATGTGCTCTGTTCAATGGTCTGTCCTACGGCATACGGTTCAAGATAGGTGAACTCAGTATTCACTACGTAGTATGGACCTGCGTTTTGAATCTTGATTGGAGCATAATGCTTCTGTTCATTGGGTAGGCGTTCAAACTCAGTACGTGTAAGTACAGTGCCGTTTGTGGCGATGGAGTCTGTACCATCATCTGTTATGAATTCCAATGACTCAGCACCGTTGTACCTGGCCTCATAATCAATAGGCGTGGTCAGAGAGTAGGTAGCCTTGTTCTGCTTTGCCTCATGGAATGTGCCGTACTCAGAGTCATACTGATATTTATAACCTTCTCTCTTTGAGTAGGTGGAATCTATAAGCAGGTCAAGTGCATCATAGTTGAACATGAAGTGGCTGCGGTCTTCCTCAGACATAGCGCTCCAGGCATTCAGGGCACGGTAGTTGTTGTCTTGCTGATAGTAGTTTCCGCCATAAGGCCTTATTGTGTCACTGGTGCAGTAGTATGCGGGAACAATATATTTATCAATATCATTCCAGATGGCCGTAAGTGTTGCTATATTGCTGCTACCCGGAGTAAGACGGCTGATACGGGCATTCAATGTATCCTTATATGCTTTTATTTGAGCAGTGTCCATCACATCACCGGCGGTGATGTATTCAGCCTCAGCCAGCCTGATGGTGCTGGTGCATATGAATGCCGGGGCCACTTTACCGTCAAGTGCCGCAGGGCTGTACTCTGATAAAGCCAAGCATGCACCTTTTTGTAAATGTATGAGTCCGGTTCCGTTGCCGCTTATCTTTGTGGCATCAACAGTAGCATTGGTAATGTATGCGCGCTCAAATGTGGCTTGCTCAGGCAGTGCGGCTTTCTCAGTGTCGTTGAGTCGGCCATAAGCAGCTTTGTATGTGTCATATATATCCTTGCTTATGATTTCTGCCGGACTGTAATTACGCTGTCCGTAGAGGCCGGTGCTCAATGCTCTGTATGTTGGGCCGTCGTTGTAATTCAACTTCACGTCAGCAGCCAGTTTTGAATAATCAGTGCTGGTTTTCTTATCGGCAGTAGAACCTTCAATAGGTGTGTACCACTTGTTCCATACCTCCGGATTGTCAACATTGTATGTCAGTATGTAACCGGTGTTATGACTTATGTTGTTGGACAGACGTACCAGGAAGTCAAAGTCAACGGTATCATTCACTACAACTCCATCAACCAGTTTCTGTTGAGTTACAACGGGCTTGCCGGCTTTCAACGCCTTATACTGTTCCTTAAGCAGAACGGTATCAGCCTTGAATTCCATATTACCTATCTTGCAGTCATCAATTACCACATAAGTTGAATCAACAAACAGCTTTTGCTCAGCTTTACTCAACTTCTGCCAATCCCAGTAACTGATAGGATCATTCAGCTGATACTGGACATCATTCAGAACCAGTTTGTTATTTGCGGTAAGAGGTCTGGTTGTTGTTCCATTGTTAACCTGATAATATGCATAGAGATTGGGCTGTACATTAAGCAGTTTCAGCTTACCGTTGGCTCCGGCTGAGATGGTAAGTGGGATATTTACTGTCTCGCTGTATGCGTTAGGTGTTCCGGTATATGCTGAGATATATTGATCATATACGTATATCTGACCTTTTATGAACCAGTAGTGGGCAGGTACAGAGTCTTCTCCGTAATACCTGCCGCTTATGTTATAGCAGTCATCAATGATGGTCTGTGTGCTGTGAACAAAGTTACCTGAAGACTGCCACTCATTGGTGTTGGTGGTAGCCACAGCCTTTGCATATTTATATCTCTTGTTTGTTTCAGCACCGTCATTGAGCGGTGAAAGGGTTGTATGGGTTTTTCCGGTTAATGAGCGTGTACCATGAACGTTCTTGGCATATACAAATCCGCCTCCTAAACCGGTAGATACGTTGATGAGGTCAAGTTCAATAACACCAGTAATAATACCCCAGTCTTTATCCCTTATATCATAAGTGGTTGTGGTGGCCTCCTCAGATTCTTGCTCCTGTTCAACCTTCTTTTTCTCATTGGTCAGTTCCAGATATACGCCTGATGCCAGAGCCACCTGGTTGTAGCTGTTACCATTGTTACGCGTGCGGTCTGTCTTATGATATTTCTTCCAGTTATAGAAAGTGGATCCGTTCTGTCCATATACATAGTCCTGTCCTCCTATGTTATAGGTGGCCCGATATGTTGCATGATCAATATTGTCAGATGTACGGATGGCACCATTATTGTATTGATCACCAAAGTCAACGTCACTGGTAAGAGCACCCAGATAATTCACAACGCTGTAGATACCAAAGTAGTTGCCGTGGTATGCAGCATTCTCATCTTTATACAATCCAATGCTGTCAGCAGCAACTAAATCTGCTGATGTATATCTTGCTGAATCAGCAGCTATGTTTGATTTTCTCTTGTTGAGTGATACCTCACGTACGCGGTTGATTGTATAATTGGTATGATCCATTACATCAACTACACGGTCACGTGCACCCTGCATCACTAAGCGGCTGCCGAACACACCGCAGAAATCAGCTCTCTGAAGGGTGTTCAATGTACGTCCGGGAGCACGCAGCAGCACACCGCTCTTTTGCCAATATTCCTCTCTGGGTGTTGACATGTCAGCGTTCAGAATTGTTGTTCTGCCGGCAAACAGAGAGAGTAATTCTTCTTGAGAAAGAGTAGAACCTACCTTGTAAAGAGTGCTGTCATTGTCAGAACATTCTTTCTTACATGTGTATTTCAACTCATAGTAGGCTTTCTCACGGTCAGGCAGTGCCTCATATGAATCAATTTCAATGTTCTCATCGATATGGTAGAAGTCAGTACCGTAGTTGGTTATGTTGAGTTCACGGTAGCCATCTACGAATGTGAGGTTACCGTCACCGTACAGTCCGCCCACGCGGCCGGTACCTACGGTTACCAGGTCACGGTGATAGACGTCATTGATGGCTGCGGTGGCATTACCGTAAACAGTGGTGATATGGGCACTCAGGTCAGTACCTGATGATACGTTACCGCCGGCGAATACGGCGTTGTAAATAATCACGCCTCGCTCCTGGTCCTTATTGCCGGCATCCAGTTTCTGCCAGTCATTGTTCCAAGTAGAATTTTTAGCTTTCTTGGGCAGGAGATTCAGATATGATGTGGGTACATAATCCCACTGACTGAAGACAGAATCTCCGATGGCCAGGCTGCCGGTGGCAGTATCCTGAAGCCAAGGCTCTATCAGCACTGCGCAGTCTTCTGTCATTATCTTCTCACCACTGCTAAGTACAAATGAACTGCCGTCATATTCATAATAATAGCCCTCATCGCCATTATCATACCTTTCACCTGATTTCTTGCCTGATGCACTAAATACAAAGCCCTGATCGCCGCCTCCGAATACGTTGCCGTAACCCTTGGCCAGCCCCTCTGGCGTACCTATTACGCCGCCATGGATATTGACCTGAGTCTTTCCGAATACATAACCGTTAGTGCCAAGGTTATGGGTACCTCCATAACCAAGCTTGTTATATCCCTTACCGCCACCGAATACGTTGCGCAGCACGTTACCGCTATACATATAGACGTGTGCCTCACCCGGATGGTCTATATTGACCTTTCCGCTTACTTCCGTGCTTGAACCGCGGCCAACGGTGGCAATCTCACCACCGCCGAATACGCTGTTACGGACAATACCGCCATACAGTATTACATTTGACGTATCAACTGAACTCATGTCATCATATCCGCTACCGTATATGTTACCGTAGTCTTCAAGGCGGTCTTTACCTTTCCATTTCTGTTCCTGAACGTATGTCTCATCATCAACCTTAGGAACATATCGGGCCAGAGCGCCAGGGGATGTGATAATACTTCCTGTATCGCTGAGAGCCTGGTTATCATCAAGATGCAGATAACCTATGTGTCCGTTGTTCAGAATGATGTTGGCTGTACCAAGCACGGCACCGCCCTCACCGCCGGCGTATGCGTTACGCTGGATTGCAGGATCACCTTTCAGGAATGTGGTGTCAGCCCCGGCCAACTCACGGCGTATGCCCAGTATGACGTGTGTCTCACCGGGTGATGTGTCATTACCTACATTGCCTTTCCATCCGCCGCCATAGACGTTACGTGCTGTTCCACCCTCAATATATGCTGTGGTGCCGGCTGTGTATCCGTATGGATTCTGGTTGCTCTTCTGGCCCACGCCGAATGCATCATAAACTCCACCGGTGGTACCGGCTGCAAATATATCCTTTGAAACAGTTCCTCCCAGAAGTGCTAAATAGGTTGTGCCATAAATGTCGCCGCTTCCGATCTTGCTGTCGTGTCCCAATCCGCCGCCATAAGCATAGCCATATACCTGAGCACCGCTGTTTATTATAACATTGGTGTTGTATCTGCCATTATCATATTCTTTACGTGGAGTAACCAGCGGGTTGTCAAGGTTAGTGTATATATTCTTGACGTAAGTGCTGTCATTTCCATCATAAATCCTTTCAGGTTCATAACCGTTGTCAATGGTCCAGCTTGCTATCCATTGCGGATCTGATACGCTGTCCAGACCTTGAACACCATACAATGTATTGATGTATCTCTGAATACTGGGGGCATTGATTACAAGACCGTCCTCACCTCCACCGTAAACCTCATATACTTCTGCATTTGTGTCCAGGTTAACCTCTGTGTATTCAGACCATGTGTTTTCACCGCGGCCGGCACCAAAGATGGTGGCTGTGCTCTTACCGTATTTATAGTTGTACTGGTTAACTCTTGAATTGATGTTGACTTTGCCGTAAACAGTGCGGCGACGGTTGTTGTTACCGCCGTAGATGTTACCGCTCAGAATATCATTACCTACATAGTCCTTAGCCTGTGTGTCATATCTTCTGGGGCTGTATGTGAGCCATGCATCAGAACTGTTATAGTTCACATTGGCTTCATATACATCACAAGGATCAAGGGTAACATTGCCGTATGCTCCGCCGAATATACTGCCTATGTCAATCTTGGAGCCTTGGGGAACATTCACAACGGTGCGGCGGGTAAGACCCTCATTGTAACTGCCGCCGTATGCTGCGCCAACCCTTCCGCTTATGAGGTCAACGATGGCAGATACGCTGTCCAATTGTGCCAGATAGGTGCGGTATGCCTGTTGTGCAGAATCTGATGCATCTGCGGCAGGTTTCTCCATAGGAAGAACTGTTTTTCTCATTCCCATGCCGCTGTAACTTCCGGAGCCATATATCTCAGTAAGGCGGAAGTTATTGATGGTGGTATCGGCAATATCTACAAGTACGTAACTTCTGTCTTGTGCCTTGTCACCATCACGGTTACCTGGATAACCTGTGCTTCCTCCAAATATGGCTTTCAGGGTATTATGCTGTACGTCATCAGGATGCAGGTTAACGAATGCATTGTGCAGATACGGCATATCTACCTGCTGGCCGTCAACGTAGTATTCCGGATCATCATAAGGATAGTTGCCGTATGAACCGCCGAATATGGTATCAACATGTCCCTGCAGGTACTCCACGTATGCCGATGCGTTAAGTACCTCTGCCGTTTTAGTGCTGGAATCATAACCGTAAACCTTGGGCAGCGCAAAATCACTTACATGGCTTGAGAAATCGGCTGAGCCAAGAATACTGCCGCCAAAGTCATTACCGCCATATACTATATCACGTATCCACGGGAATCCGCTGGTGAGTGTGCTGTTCTCATTTATCTGACGTCCGATATAAACCTCTGTATGTCCCAATATGTCAGCATCACTGGCTCCGCCGAAAGCATCGTATATGCGGCCATTGCCCAGATAGACATATGAGTTACCTGCTACATCACCTTCATTGCCGGCTCCGTAAAGGAACTCAGCCTCAGCCAGCTTGTCAGGAACATTACCGGTCTGTGCATCGATGGGTGATGCGCTGGCCAGATTTACAACGGTGCTGAATGCGGAATCATACTCCAGTTCGTCATCGGCGTTTTTCTTACCTATCACACCTGCATAGCCGCCACCGAATATCTGGAGCGTGTAGCCCTTATAGAGATTCACGGTGGCACTACCCCAAATCTCTGTATCTTCACCGTAGCCGCCACCAAATACAGACATGGCTACGGTGTTGACATCATTGGATTGGTTGTCAAGTATCACACCTGTGCGGCGCTGGCCGTCAGGATCAATGATCAGACTGTCAGGATTCTCATCAGACTCAATGGCATCGGCAAAAATCTCATCCTTTACGAGCAGGTCATTTTTGATGTTGATTACGACATTTCCGTTTACGATACCGCTGTTGTAGCAGCCTCCGAAAATGTTACCGCTCAACAGACGTCGGCCGTTATCTTCAGTTTCTGTAGCTGTGTCTGTAGCCAGGAATCCGGCATCTGTTGCATCATCCCATATTGCTGTATTCCATTCCAGTTTGGTGCCCGGCTTAGTTAACTCATAGTAATGGATTTCCTGAGTATGGTTAACTGTGTCATTACCGCCTGAAACAAATTCAGTGGAACGCAGATTTGAGGTGTAGTATTTCTTGCCTTTGGTAAGGACGGTGCCATCGGCCAATTCCGTGAATTCATCATCCCATCTCTTTGGCTCAATTCTGGGGCCCTCTATGTTCATAACCAGACGATTCTGGATCTGGCTGCTGACATCATCCTTGTCAACCCTGAACAGTCCGTCTTGTGCAATTTCTGATCTGGTGCCCAGAATGCCGCCCTTGTAAGAGGCATTGTATATGGTTGAATCCACATTAGCATTGTTGCAACCACCCACTAACTTATCGTAAATGATTACACGGGCGTTCATGTCCATTGTGTTGGTACCGGTGTATGTCATACTACCTACATTACCGCCCCAATAGAATGAACCGAAATAGGTGGAGTAATCCTGATATATGAACCGGTCTATCTCTTCCTGACCGTCAAATGTAACTGTTGGTATGTAACTCATGGCGGCACCCTCCATGTATGTGGCAAACTGGGTGGGGTCTTTTAGGTTTATTTTACTGTAATCAAGGGTGTCAACATTTCCAGCATATAATTTCAGTATGGTTGTGTCAACCATGTTTTCACCATTGTTGCCCATGAATACCTTGTCAGCAATGACGTATGAACCAATCTTGAGTTCTATCCTTGGCTTGTCATTTGTTATTTGGGGCTCAAGTGTGGCACTGTTACCGCCGCAATATAGTGAGCCGCCTATTATGGTGGGAACAATAGAGTCCTGATTGTGGCTGTCTTTTACGGTTTTTCCAATCACGTGTATTGACACCTGCTCTGCGTCAGGGCGAAAATGATTGAGTGCTGTGACAGATTTTATGCCGTCATCCATACCATTAACGTCAACATTGGCTTTTGCCAATACTGTGTCAGGATTATAGTACAGGTCTCCGTATATGTCATGCTTCCTGAGGAGGGCATTGTCAGTGTAGGGGTATGAACCGTTGCCACCGCCATAAAGATTGCCTCTGATGCTGGTGTATAGGCCTACGGCATTACCGCCATATACCTGACCTGTTACGTCGTTTCCACCATAGATGTTGTTTACATCACCGCCAAACACCACTGTACGGGCTGACAGGCCGGCCGGGAAAGATATTCCGTCTTCATATACTTGAATGATCTTGACATCCTCTCCATTCAGTTGTGGACGTACATCGGCCATACGGCAACCGCCGTAGAGGTTATCAATGACGATGGTGGATGAATCAGGGATAGTAAGCAACAGGCCCTCAGGGCTAGTCATGTTGCCGCGGTTTCCACCGCTATATACGTTACGTATCTTTCCGTTTTCCAGATGCCATGTGGGGCGGATGGCCATCTCTGCCACGTTGTTGCCGCCAAATATACGGCCTATCTGGAATTCATCACTGCTGGGGAATGAGAAGCCTGTATTGATGCCCATCTGCTTGAAACGTGCCTCCGTGAGCAGATCTCCCTCAAAGGAGGTTTGGTTTTCTATCCTGTCATCAACGATCCGGTTAACCACATTACTTGGATTTTCTACGCAGATGACAGTCTTTTCAGTGATGGTGGCGTTGTTACCGCCTCCGTATGCGTAGACTATAGATCCTCCGTGTAAATCAATGTAGGTCTTTTCTATGTCCGGTCTGGTTAATTTTGCGGTATCAGAGGCAATTATAGAAGAGTCTTCAACAGACAGGGCATAATATGTGGTTACCTCATCTTCTGTTAGGGATGTGTAGATATACTCTCCGTTACCGCCTCCAAACAACTGGCCGATGTAGATTGACTTTAAGTCTTTATATACTGTCGTACCGTCTGCGAGAGTTGTATCTTGATCTGTCTTTGCATTTGAAATGTGTACAAATGCGTTCCAGGTGTTATCTACACCATCTTCTTGTGCATCCACCATTATGGCTGGTACGGTTTCTGAAGAGCCTATCTTTCCGGCTATGTCGTTACCTCCATAAACGCGGTCTATCAGGATATATCCGTCCTGGCCCTCATTTTCTCCGTCAATGTGCACCAGCGCGCTTCCAACCACATCGGCCATTCTGGCGCCGCCAAACACACTTCCTTCCATATCGCCGGACAGTACATGGACTGTGGTGTTTCCGCCCACCTTACCCATATCACCGCCGCCATATACGTTACCGCCTATGACCAATTGCGCCTGCGCGTATATGGAAATTAAGAGCATAGGTATAAGAAGCAATCCCTTCAGCTTGCAGCTAAAGGGTGACGATGTTTGTATGTGATTGAATATCTTCATCTTAATGCTATGGTGTCAATATGTCAAAATCATGCTCTGCGTCATCATCAATCATCTGCGCTATGTATGAGGGCTTGATCTTAAGTTTAACAATGAAATGATCTCCAGGTTCAGGTGGTACCAAAGCGGCATCATTGCTTCTTCTGAAACTTGTCAGGTCAAATTTGTTGGTCGAAATCTGCCCGCCTCTAACCTCAATGGCTTGGGTAGCCCTGTTATATATGTCATATTCCACTTTGAGCTGTACGGTGGGGTACTCTAAGCCTGATAAGTATGACACAGGCAGGAAACAGAATGATGCGTATTCCTTATAATCCTCAGTAAGTGTGGCGTAGTCCATACCAGAGTCACGGTTCTCATTTGCCGTGGGGCCTGTCATGAGGTCTATCTCCAGCTTCTTAGTGGCAAAATGTGCGGTATTGTCCAGCCTCATTCCTTTTGTGAACGTATAGGTATGGTTACCTGCCAGCTTACCGTTAGTTACAACTATCTTGGCGCTCTTGAGGCGGATGTCACGTATTATGTGATATTCCGGATCAATGGCAAATAATATGGTGCACTTAGAGTACAGATGGTTAAAGGCCATCCACACTTTCCAGGTCTTGTCATCTGACGGTGTTTCAACCTGACCTATGTTGAAATAACCCTTTTGCAGTGTTGGTGTGCTGCTGTTCTCTGATGACTGGCCTGCGGCTGCTATGCACACCATTGGATCTGAAGTAGTAATGATATCAAGATCTGTAAATGAAAGAGCAGCACTGTCAAGACTGAGCGTATCTTGTAGCTGGGCGTTCTTGAATATACCCCAGTTGAAAGTCTGGTCTGTGGCGCCCGGCAGTAATGTGGGTGTTATGGCATATACGCTGAACTCGCGGTTTCCGTCAGCATTCACAGATACTGATGAACGCCATGTATCATTGTTGTATCTGAATGAGCCTGCCGCACGAAGGCTTGCATCGTTGACATTAGGTGCTGCATAGACTCTGATCACGGTACCATTGCCTAAGAAATCATCTGTATAGACATCATTAGAGGCGGCACCTTGCACGGTTACTGTGCCGCGGGTGCGGATTACGTTATCTACATGGCTGGCTATGGCAGGATATAGTGTAACGCCGGTTCCGGTATATTCTTCCAGGTCATTCTGGCAAGATACCAGTATCAGTGCAACCAATGCTGCCATAACCCAAACCTTTTTGAGCCATGCATTGTGTATGTTGCTTGCGTTAGTCATATCTCTGCAAATTTAGTTAAATTCTTTTAATTCTGCAAATATAAATACTTTGTATTTATTTTCTCACCAATTGTAAAGTTCTCTCGTAACATCATGTGTTATCCAGTTCTCTACTGCAATTGATTCTACCGTCACTCCTCCGTTTGATGTGTCAAACAACAAGGTGATGATATATGTCTTGCCTGGCAGGGTATAATAATCATCATGCTCTTTACCCAAGGTAACTGATACTTGTTCAGAGATCTGCCTTTCAGCAGAACCTTCCTTGTAAACAACCTTCAAGCCCAGGTCTTTCCACCTGTGCGGTATCATGAGCCATCTGTTTACTACGGTAGGCTCAAAGTAGGGATCTTCTTCCAGTTCATTCTTGTACGCAATGGTGTCAGCGAAAGTGTCATCATCCCACAATGTGTACATGATGTCCTTGTCAATTGTGTCAGCATCGGCATCCATCTTTTTGGTGAGCAGCACAGGCTTGTCATCATCATATCTCTGCTTGAAATCAGTGGTGCCTCCAATAAGGACGGAATCTATATAGTTATCACTTGCGTCCTTTGATGCGTAAAGCTTGATGCCTTGTACCACAACGCCTCCTGTCAAAGTGGAGTCAAGATATGACCCTATGTAGTAAGCCTTGACTACAAGTTGTGACAGAACATGATGGAATGACATCCTTACGCTGCCAAAGAAGCTGTAATCAGGATTGTAACGTCCCACACTTGTTGCTGTCATTATATCCTTTACTGTATCATTTACCAGTTGCCAGTTAGGTATATGGTGCAGTCTTATCTCCTTGTGCTGGTTCTCGATCGGATCAGGGCGTGCGGGTGCCATTGACGTTACATGGAAACCGTTACCGGATGTAGCTTCACGATACGGCCAGTAGGCTATGAACTGATAGCTTGCCGTCAGATCCCAGAAACGCAATGGAGAATATGACCACGTTGTTGCGGGGCTGTTCTGGTCCGGATAAATAAGCGTGTTGTCAAACAGTTGTGTAGATGTTTCAGAGACCTTCTTGAAACCGTACATTCCGAATCCTGCGTTTTCCTTAAGTTCTGCTCCATCAAAGCACTGGCTCACCATTGCAGTCATTCTTTCAGAAGGCGTTTCACCTTCAACAATGGCTTTTGTGCCGGCTTCCTCTACGCCAATCCCCATAGGAATCCTTTCATTGATGGTCTCCTTCTCGTGAAAGGTGCATGATTGCAGTATGGTGGCGGCTGATACCGTCAGAGTCAGTATTGTCAGTATGTATGGATTACGGATTTTCATCTGTCACAAACTATTTTATAATAGCACACGTCTAAGATGTAAGTATTTTTCCTTACTTGTTAATGTCGTATGTGATGGTGTTGGTCTCTTTCCACTCAGATACTGAAGCAGTGAACTCAATATAGTTGTCCTCAATCTCCTTGGGAGGTCGTATTTCACCTGTATCGGGATCTTTCTGAACTTGTTCCCATTCATCAATACCATCTCCGTCACTGTCACAGAGAACCAGAATGACATCCTTGCCGCCCGGGTTGTTGATGTCGTCACCATCAGTAGGATCTTTGTTGGGGTCATTGTCCAGCAGGGTATCAGTATCACCATCCACATTGTCTATGTGGCCGTCGCCGTTACGGTCAATACCTGCTTCCAGAAGGCCGTCTCCATCAATATCCTCCCATGCTACGGGATATTTGTTCCATGTGTCAGGTATGATGTCATCATCATCGTCAGAGTCCTCAAACACATATATATAATCGGGCTCATCGGGGTTGTATTGCATAACTCCGGGGGTTGGGGTGTCATCATCATAGATGGTATCACCTGTAAGAGGGTCTATCTGTAAACTTCCGTCACCATCAGCATTCCATATGCGGGTTGATTTGTGCGGGTTGATAGCCAGTATGTAATTGTAACGATAGTTAGGCTCCCATTCTGACACCACCTTGTTTGTAGTACCGTTGTTTCCTATAACGCCAGCAAGTCTTAACCCCTCCTTTACAAAGGTTGCCGAAGTCTCGTCTTTGTAAAAAATTCTGAATGCTATATCGAGGGTTACATCCAGTGGCTTTGAATCTGTGCTGAACAGCTTCTGAGGCATCATGAGGTAGTCTTTATAGACTGTGTCAGCCTTTGTCTTGTCCAGATTTACTCCTAAGTCTGTTATGGCAGGAATGTTCATAGTGCCGCTTATATTACTCCATGCACCTTCTGCCTGATTGTTGGCATCCCATCCGCTCTGGGCGTATTTACCGGTAGATTGAATGTTGTTGAGTTTGAGGCTCAGGATAGCTACACTGTCTATGTCAGTAGTCTCAAAGTCTGCACCAATCTTGGTGATTACGTTCACATTGCTCAGGATGTGGTGGAATATCATATCCACGGGGTTGCCTGGCTTGATGCTTCTCTTCTCTGATATCATCAGGTCCGTCTGGTCATCGGGATCGTCGGGCGTGGTGAAAGTGGGGATGGTAACCAAGAAACCGTTATTGGTATCCATAGTGTAGAGAGAGGTTGAGTACGGGAATACTCCATAGAACGTGTAGGTGGATGTGTAGTTCCACTGTTTCTTAGGTGAGTAGGTCCATTTTGGACTTGTGTACGTTACTTTCTGGTTTTTGAAGACCATATCCTCATACTGGCTGGTCTTCTGTACTCCCCAAACTGCCATGGAGTCATTCTCCTTGAAGCCGCTTTTACCTGCAGCCAATGAGGCACGTGTCAGGTTGCCTACGTAGTTGTTGAACTCGATGTAAGTACTGTTTATATCATCAATACCTGATGTGTCCAGGAAGAGATTCTCCTGACATGATGATAAAACTGCGATACCCATCAGAACGCTGGTTCTGAAAACTGTGTTTAAAGTCTTTTTACTCATATCAATTGTTTTTTATTTGTTATTCAATTTATGTTTTTACTGATTCTCTTATCCTCCCAACCTGACTGTCCGCCGTCAAACGTTATGACATCAGGCCCAATTCTGAACGTTATTATGTAATTACATCCGGGCAGGAATCGGTCAAATTTCTCATCCAGCCTGAACGTTGAATTGAATTCATTTATGAATCCGCCGGGGGTGCCAATCTTGTAGTATATCTCTATAATCTGGTTTGGATTGGCTTCCTGCGGAATGAGCAGTGACTCCATCACATAGACTGCGGTATCAGGTACGCTTACATTCTTGGCGCTGCACATGGTGTAGCGGGGCAGGGTATCTACGGGAGTCCATTCTGTAGCCTGTAACTCAGGCGTATTGCTGCTTGCGGCAGTGAAATCACCTTGACGTATGAAATTGTCTATGGTGACGCTGTCAATTGTCACAGTCATCTCTGATTCTGATAAGAACGTACTGCTGCGTTCCACTTTTATGCAAAGCTTGGAGAGAATATGCTGCATGTTGAATGATACAATATTGTGCTGCATTCCTGACATGCTCTGTACGTTGCGGTCAATCATCCAGTCCACATCCTCCACACCCGCAAAGTTGGCCGGAGCCTCTCCTGCGGCAGTGCTTAAGGTATTACTTCCGTTCAGGGTCACGCCGCTTATGCTTATGCGCAAGGTGGTGGGGTCTATAGTGGCAGTCACGCCGGGCACGCTGTTGGCGTGAGGAGCGTATGCACAGAACCTGTATGTACTGTTGTTCTCCCAGTACTTTACAGGTGAATAGGTCCATTTACCCAGAGAACTGTTGAATGTCACTTCCTGGTTACGGAACAGACATTCAACGGTCTCAATGGGTGTGTTTTGCCATCCCCAGACGCCCATGGTATTCATGTGGCGGCTGAGTAAGGGCAGGTCAACGGCTTTTGTTCTGACGGGATTGTCTATGAATCCGTCATTAAAGGCAATAGCCAGGCTCTCATTGCCGGAGATGTTATCATAAACATCTCTGACAGTGTCATCATACACGCATCCTGTCAGGAGTGCTCCTGCCAGGATCAGTGTTGCGGTATGTCTGAACAGCCTGTTCATTTTTCTTTTTTCTCTCTTTTTTTGCCCTAAACCTTATATAAAAAATACATTATATAATTTAGAGGGCTTTACATTCTTTAACTTCAACCAGCCGTTGTACTTTTTATAAATATCATTGGTCCGCGTTGTGTGAGATTATACTCACGCTCTATCGTATTTTTTCTTTTTCAATTTTTTGCTGCCTAACTAGAGAGTTTTTGTTCCCTAACTAGCGGGCAGGTTTTTTTGTTTTTTGGTGACCGTCAGGACGGTCAAGCCCTGGCGGCCTAAATAGGTCGTTCCCAAATTAAGATTATGAATTAGTTATTGGGGTTCTCATTACCCCTCTCAATCTCATATTCTTTTTCTATATTATCTGACCACTCAGCAACATCAGCAGTAAATTCAATTGCTGTAGGATTGATAATGATGTTCAGTGTGTTCTGCCAACCTTCATAGAATGGGAATGTTGTATCATCTCCACCGGCTAAATCAATAAGATCTCCATTGCCATCTTTCTTCTGGCTATTATTGGTATAGCCTAAGAATGCTGCTGCAAGGTTGAAGTTCTGAGTGAATATATCTCCATCAATTGAATATTTGATTGTAAAGAACGGTTCTGAAGGAACATTATAAGCAGGTATGTTAACGGCTTTGGTTTTAGTGATTTTATCAAGTAATGTGTTAAACTGTTCTTGAGTTGTTCCACCTTTACCTTCTAATGCCTGATATTGAGCCAGAGTTTTGACGGTGTATGTTTCTCCATCAATTACGTACAAAGAATCAAATTGCGCTTTAGTTAGTGCCTCAATAGGCATTGATTGTGTGTAGTCTTTCCAGTCAGTATAATAAACTGCATTATCTGCTATTGCATCGTGAGCCAAACTATCTAAGGCTACTCTCTCATACTTAATTGCTTGCGGGATTATGAGGGATTCTACTATGTATTTCTTTGCTCCTGGTTTGCGGGCGGCAGCTTCAGCAGCAGTTGGTAAAGTAATATCAATCTTATTGCTTGAATCATCAATTCCTGTGAGGATTTTTGTAGTTGTGCCAGGGTCATTTAAAGTCCAGCGGATAGCTTTTTTGGTATTAGGAATAGCTGTTGATTCATTAAATGCACCGGCATTTGGCATGTTGTGTATTTCAAATGCCAAAAGATCAACATCATAATTATGATCTGCATCATATAGAGATGTGCTGATTGTGACGTTGAGCTTGCTAAGGATGTGAATAAAGTTGAGATTTACTGCTTGAGGTGTAGCCCTGTTGTAATAAGACTTTGTAACTTCACATGGTGCGGCAATCAGTTTATCAATATCTTTGGTTGTTCCATTTGCAAGTGTGGCACCCTTGAAAATATTCTTAAGTGCATCTGACGCTCCGCCATTGTTTGTACTTTGAAGATTTACTCCATTAAGGGTTGCTGTGGTCGTGAAATATCCAGCGCCTAAAGAAGCATCGTCAGTTATTATAGTACTACCTCCGTTAAATGTCCATGAATCATCGGCAGGTGCAGCAGCATAAAAATGATAACTTGCAGCTGATTTATCCCAGAAACGCGCAGGAGAATAAGTATAAGTGTAACCAGTTGCAGGAGCTGTTGCAGGAGCGACAGTTACTGTCGTTCCATCAAAAATTTCATGAGTAGCTTGTCCGGCTTTACGACCCCAAACTTTAAAAGTCTCCTGGTGATTGTAAAATGTCCAGGTGTAAAGGGCTTCAGAGTTCTCTGCCGTACCTTTGGTGACATTGTCTGCAAAAGAATTGAAGAGAATGGTGCTGTCGTTCTCGCTCTCCGGAGATGAGTAAGGCTCTCGGAGGAAATCGTTTCTTTCACATGCTGCGAACATTGCGGCAGCGGCTGCGATCAGTAATAGTTCCTTTTTCATAATTCTCATTTTTTTAGTTATTTACTTTTTTGTTTGTTCGTTTGTTTTGTTTGTCCTTTTCTCTCTTTTTTTGGTCTGTTTGTTGGTTAATAATATTTTTTAATCTTCTTGTCCAATTACTCTATTTGCGTTTATGTCACTCCAAGTTGAAACATTTGCGTCAAATATGATGACATCAGGATCAATGGTGAAGCTCAATGTGTAGTTGTAACCTTCATCAAATTTTTGGAGATTAACTACATCATACAGATCCAATTCATAAGGATACTCTTCACTGTAGTTGCCCGATGCTGATGTTATGGTGTAATTCATTGTCAGTTTAACCTGATCTTCTTCAATGGTCTGAGGCATAACTAATGACTCAATGAAGAAGAAGGGCTTGCCTATCTTGAATGTGCTGGGGGTTCCGGAATAGGTGCCGTCGTTCAGTACCTTTCCGCCTTGGCCTAAAGTGTCATATTTGAGTGCATAATTGTACGGGTCAGACTTGGAGGCTGTCCATCCGCTTACTTTTGAATCTGAAACGCTGATGTCATAATCGCTCCCATCATATGTGCCTTTGTCTTTTAATCCTGTAATTTCCAAGCCATTGATGGTAACTGTGCAGCCCTGAAGCGCTTCAGATTTGGCAATTGACACATTTAACTTAGACAGAATATGACGGAAAGAGAGTGGAACCTGGTCGGCATGGGTTTTTCCGTTCTGAAGATTGCAATCTGAAATCATCAGGTCAAGGTCTTTGTCTGGGCCGGTGAATCCTTTCACTATTACAGTGTCAGTGGGGGCTGCCTGGAGGTTAGTGCCTTGGAGTACGTAAGCCTCTGTGGTCTTGAACCAGTTGTCTGTAGCGCCTACCAAAGCATTGACAGCGCTGTAGTAATAGCGAATGGGGTTGTTGTCTGATGCGGGAGCGTAAGCTATGAATTTGTAGTTTGCCTGTTTGTCCCAGAAACGTGGATCATCATATTTCCAGTCTCCAAGGACTGCATCAGCTGTGGTCTGGTAGGTGCATGTGTCACCCTCTGGAGCCAATGCGGTGGCTGTGGGCTTTCCTCCAAATACATACTGGAACTTGGTGGCGTCATTGACATTAACCTTTGTTCCATATACGGCAAATGTGTTGTGATAGAACTCCAGATTGTTCTCGCTTTCAGTAGCTCCACGTGTGGATCTCTCAGAGTAAGAAGCAAATCCTATTGCCTCCGGTGTGTCCTGATTGTCATGCAGGAGCTTCTCATTGCTGCATGCTGCCAGCGTGGTGGCAACTGCTGCGATCATGATTAAATCTCTTTTTCTCATAATACCTTATTCTTAATTTATATTAATACTCATTTTGGTTTGTTAAATTCTCTCTGTCTTTTTTTAAATTGTCACTTCAGCATTGACCTCATTTGACCAATCCTCAACGGTTGCATTGAATCCGCCGCCTGATGTTGTGGGCTGCTTGTCCAGGAGTTCCTGTGGAATGGTGGATGCGTCAATGTATATTGTTATTACTCCACCGGTGGGCCTTTCATGCATCGGGCCTGTGATGGAGTCAGTTACGTTCCATGAATATCCGTTGCGTAGGGTAAAGCCTATGCCTATGTAGTTCTTGTCAAGTTCAGGTACTTTGTAATCGGCATCGGCCCTTTTCTTTTCCATTTCCTCTATGGGGTTGATTCCGGGCAGTCCCCATGTGAGCATACGGGCGGCCACTATATCGGCATAAACGGAATCACCCGGGCTGTTGGGGTCCGGGACCTTGAGGTTCTTTATGGGCTTGATATCCTCTGTGGTAATGGAGATGGTGTTGTTGAATGTCTTGCGTGAGAAAAGGTCAACACCTTGTGACAATCCTGTGATGGTGAGTCCGTTCACACCTATAATGCGGTTGCCTTTCTCATCGCTCTCCTTGTTGTTCTCGATGATTATCTGCACCAGATAAATGAAAGAGTAGGGCTTGAGTTCTGCCTTTACTTTATAGACGTAAATTACATTGCCGTCCTTGTCATACTCTTTAGTGTATAAAGTGGGGTCTTCATTGATGACTATATTATCTACCAATGTGCCATAGAACTCATCCGGCTCATTATATACGGCGTATGGCTTGGTGTCATCAGGCATGGTGCTGAACCCGTTTTCCGCGCGCGTACGGATATAGCTTACCTGGTTGCTGGAGCGGGTAAAGGCATTATATTTATCAAAGTCATCTGACTGATAGAAATCAATATATTCTGTTCCGAAGTTATAGAACAGCATGTCATAGATTGATCCTGAGGTCAGTCTGATACGGCCTCCGGTTGAGTCAAACAGCATATAGAATGAACTGTAGCGCTCATGCGTGTGGCTGTCAACGTCATAGATGGTAGTCTTGATGAGCTCAGGCCTGGTGTAGTCTATCTTTCCGTAGTATTTCTCATTCCAATCATAATACCACTCGGCTTTCCAGCTGGCATTCCACAGGATGTTGAGCCCTAAATCTGTCATCTGGATTAAAATCTGCGTAGTGTCAACGCGGAGGTAGAGGTCCTTACGGATGCAAGAGGAATTGACAAAAAGACATAGTGCAAAAATCAGACTAATCTGTATCTTTGCACTAATCTTTTCTATCCTATTCTTTCTTGTCATCGTAATAAGTCCTTCTTTTATTTTTATTCTTGTCAAATATACGCATATATAGGATGGCGTTTTTCTTTTTTTCACAAACAGGTTTCCTAAAAATACAAATCACAAATTATACTGTGGTTGAAATGTTGACAATTCATATTCAATTTGTGAATTGATAGACAAAACGACAATTTACGTTTTGGCTAAATTTTTGCTAAAATGTAAAAAATGCTACTAAATAATGTTGTGGGCCGATTTTTGTGCTATATTTGCACTGAAAACAGAAAGAGGGCTAAAAATGATAGGTGTTTTTATATACCAACTGCCGTTTACGGTTTGCATCGCATGGTTCCTGATAGTGGTTATCAGGGGGTGCAGGCATCATGCCGACCATCTGCTTGCGGTGGTGATGGGGCTGCTTTCAATCGGCTTTTTTAGCGGAGCCAACAACCTGGCTGTTAACCCTAATTTGCGGAGTCAGGTCATAATGAATACTATCCTGGAGTTTACGTCGTTAGCTGTGGTGCCCTTGGTGTGCTTCTATATAAGGTCATTGGTGGATGATGTGTATGAACGGGCTCTCTCTTATCTTATGCTGCTCCCGGCGGTACTTATTACCTCGGCAAATGTGCTCCTGATAGGCATCATGGGGTTGGATAACACCGCTGAGCTTTTTAACGGGCTGTTCCATAATCTCATTTCTCCCGATAACCTTGACAGAATGCAGAAGATATTTGTGCTTGTATCATACGTGATTTACAAGACTGTGTTCCTTGCATTTCTTGCAGCGGCCATGATGTTCATGGTCTTTTGGCTGCGGCTAAACAAGTTCAGGCCGAGGCATATATGGGGGTTCCTTAAGAGGGGGCGTACATCATTTACGGCCAATATCGTGTGTATCCTCTTTATGATTTATTTTGCGCTATGGGGGTTGTGCATTATCTATAACGAGCCATTCCTGAACATATACTCGCCGTGGTCGGTGGCTTGGTCTGTGAGTGTGGCTGTGGTGCTGTTCCTGGTGGGGTACGTGGTTACTGTGCCGTCGCTCCCCGGCGGCTACATGACATTAGAGCGGCTGCGCCATCCGTTCACAGCCATCCGTCAGACTCCCCAGGAGTATCTGGGCACCATAGATACCGGTCCTATTGCTGAGGGCACACAATCGGGCTACGATAAGATTATGGATTCATTCAAGCAGCTTATGATAGTTGACAAGGGCTATCTGGATCCGTCCATATCGGTCGATGAGATATCACGTCAGCTCAATACCAACCGTACATACGTCTCAAAGCTGGTAAACATCTACTACGGCATGCCTTTCCGCGATTACCTGAACCATCTCCGCATAGAGTATGCCAAGCAGCTTATGACTGATGCGCCTGATGCCGTAATAGATTACATATCGGCCAAGAGCGGCTTCCAAAGCTCCACCCAGTTCATCCGCAAGTTCCGCGAGCTTGAAGGCCTAACCCCCACCGTCTGGAAGGCCTCCCTCCGCAAACGCTGATTGCGTTTTTTTTTTGTTAATGCGGTAGGCTGTTTGGCGGAATTGATTAAATTTGCGAGTCTCTATGTGCAAGAGACTTTTTTGGAGAATTATCAATTATAACCTATGAATACCAAAATCCAGGAACTTACCGACATTATTTATAATGAAGGTGTAGCTAAAGGTCAGGCTGAGGCTCAGGAGATTGTGGCTACCGCTAAGGCAGAGGCTGAAAAGATTAAGGCCGATGCCCAGAAGGAGGCTGCTGCCGTTCTGGCTGCCGCCAAGAAAGAGAGTGCTGATAATGCTGAGAATGTGCGCAAGGAGCTTAAGCTCTATGCACAGCAGGCTGTTGAGGCTCTCAAGAGTGAGATTGCTACTGTTGTTACAGAGAAGATCGTATCAGATTCCGTAAAGGGCTTTACGGCTGATCAGAAGGCTTTCAACGAGTTTATCCTTACTCTGGCCCAGGAGTGGGGCAAGAACCAGAGCATTGAGATCAAGGCTAAGGATGCTGAGCAGCTCAGGCAGTATTTTACGGCCAAGGCCAAGCAGTTGCTTGACGGCGGCGTCAAGATTACTGAGGTGAACGGCCAGGCAGCCGATTTCTCCATCCAGCCTGCTGACGGTGCCTATAAGGTGAACTTCGGCACTGAGGAGTTTGAGAACTGGTTCAAGTCAATACTGCGCCCGCAGTTAGTTGAGACTCTTTTCTGATCTTTACTGGCCAAGATGGGCAATTACTATTACCTTATTGCCGGGCTGGCAGATATAAGCCTTGATGACAGCAAGGTGCCTGCCTCTGTAGAGTCACTGCGTACTGAGCTTTATGATGCTCTTGACGCGGCTGACCGTAAGGTTATGGATATGCTCCTGATGGAGAATGACTGCCGTAACCTTATAAGCATGCTGCGTGACGGTTCTGTGGCTGCTGACGCTCCGCTGGGCCTCTTAAGCGCAGAGCGTATGGAGGAGCTTATAGCGCAGGTCAAGGCCGATGAGGCTCCCGCCAAGGATATTCCCGCTTTCATGTACCGGTTTGTGCAGGAGTGGCAGGATGACAGTTGGCATGAGTATGCTACATTTGCTGAGGACCGTCTGTGGAGCCTCTTCTATGAGTATGCAATGGGTTCAGGCAATGGGTTTGTACGCCGGTGGTATGAGTTCAATCTGGACTTGAACAATATATTATCGGCCATTACGGCACGTACGTACGGGCTTGATATGCAGAAGGTTATTGTGGGTAGTAATGCTACCGCGAAGGCCTTGCGTACAAGCGGCGCGCGTGACTGGGGGCTGAGCCAGGAGTTGGACTTTTTTGATGATGTGGTGCGTCTGATTGATGAGGATGACCTGGCACAGCGTGAACGCAAGACTGATCTGCTGCGCTGGCGTTGGCTTGAGGAGAACACCTTCTTCAATTACTTTACTGTGGAGAGGCTGTTCTCATACATGGTACGCCTCAGTATGGTGGAGCGCTGGACCACCCTTGACAAGGAAAAAGGCCAGCAACTCTTCCGCCAGCTGATAGGTGAACTGAAGTCTCAGACTGAAGTTCCCGCAGAGTTCAGATAAATTGAAAATTGAAAATTAAAACATAGAACCTGCGTAAGACACGCACCGGATGGTAATTTTCAATTTTCAATTTTCAATTAAATAAAAAAGCTTTCTAGCTTGATTATTTTTAAGATTGAACAAAAAGATAAATATTTAGATAAATGGCTACAAAGGGAATAGTTAGAGGTGTCATTGCCAACATGGTGACGTTAAAGGTGGACGGCCCTGTTGCGCAGAATGAGATCTGCTACATTGAGACAGGCGGCGACAAGCTGATGTCAGAGGTCATCAAGGTGCAGGGCGAGAATGTGTTCGTCCAGGTGTTTGAGAGCACCCGTGGCCTTAAGGTAGGAGCACCCGCCGAGTTTACCGGCCACATGCTGGAGGTTACGTTGGGCCCGGGCATGCTGTCACATAACTTTGACGGTCTGCAGAATGACCTGGACAAGATGACGGGCGTGTTCCTTAAGCGCGGTGAATACACCTATCCGCTGGATAATGACCGCCTCTGGAAGTTTGAGCCTATCGTGAAGGTGGGTGACAAGGTGCGTGCATCGGACTGGCTGGGTAAGGTTGAGGAGAACTTCCAGCCGCTCAAGATCATGGCTCCGTTCCGGCTTGAGGGTGAATATACGGTCAAGAAGATTGCCGCTGAGGGCGAGTATCGCATTATCGATGAAATTGCGGTGCTTGAGAACGCCAAGGGTGATACCGTAAGCGTGAACATGATCCAGAAATGGCCCGTGAAGGTGGCTATGACCAATTACCGCGAGAAACCGCGTCCATTCAAGCTGCTGGAGACGGGTGTCCGTTCCATCGATACTCTGAACCCCATTGTTGAGGGCGGTACAGGATTCATCCCCGGCCCGTTCGGTACAGGTAAGACTGTGCTTCAGCACGCTATTTCAAAGCAGGCTGAGGCCGATATCGTGGTTATCGCTGCCTGCGGTGAGCGTGCCAATGAGGTTGTGGAGATCTTCACTGAGTTCCCGGAGCTGGATGACCCCCACACCGGACGTAAGCTGATGGAGCGTACCATCATCATCGCCAATACATCAAACATGCCGGTTGCCGCGCGTGAGGCATCGGTCTATACGGCTATGGCAATATCGGAGTACTATCGCAGCATGGGTCTGAGAGTGCTTCTTATGGCCGATTCCACTTCACGTTGGGCACAGGCTCTGCGTGAGATGTCAAACCGTATGGAGGAGCTGCCCGGTCCGGATGCGTTCCCGATGGATATTTCATCTATCATCGCAAACTTCTATGGACGTGCAGGTTACGTTTATCTTAACAACGGTCAGCCGGGTTCAATTACCTTTATAGGTACTGTATCACCTGCCGGCGGTAACCTTAAGGAGCCGGTGACTGAAAACACCAAGAAGGTGGCCCGATGCTTCTATGCCCTGGAGCAGGAGCGTGCCGACCGCAAGCGTTATCCGGCCATCAACCCGATTGATTCTTATTCAAAGTATCTGGATTATCCGGAATTTGAGAAATATATCACTGACCGCATCAATGATCAGTGGACCAGTAAGGTTAATGAGCTTAAGACCCGCTTGCTGCGCGGTAAGGAGATTGCCGAGCAGATTAACATCCTTGGTGATGACGGCGTTCCTGTTGATTATCACGTAACGTTCTGGAAGTCAGAGCTGATAGACTTTATCGTGCTGCAGCAGGATGCTTTCGATGAGATTGATGCCGTTACCCCGATGGAGCGTCAGGAGACAATCGTGGACCGCGTGATTGACATCTGCCACACTGAGTTCAAGTTTGACACATTCCTTGAGGTTATCGATTATTTCAAGAAGGTGATCAACCTGTGCAAGCAGATGAACTACCAGCAGTTTGAGTCTGAGAAGTATTTTGAATACGAGAAGGAGCTTAAGGCTCTTCTTGCTGAACGTAAAACCGCTTAACCCGCTATAGCTATGACAACAAAGGCATTCCAGAAGATTTACACCAAGATCAGCCAGATTACAAAGGCTACCTGCTCGCTCAAGGCGCAGGGTGTGGGTTATGATGAGCTGGCCGTTATTGACGGCCGATTGGCTCAGGTGGTTAAGATTGTGGGCGACGACGTTACCCTGCAGGTGTTTGAGGGTACCGGCGGCATTCCCACCAACGCTGAGGTTGTGTTTATGGGCAAGGCTCCTACACTTAAGGTTAGCGAGAGCCTCAGCGGCCGATTCTTCAACGCTTACGGTGATCCTATCGATGGCGGTCCTGCTGTTGAGGGCACTGAGGTTGAGATTGGCGGTCCATCAGTGAACCCCGTACGCCGTAAACAGCCGTCAGAGCTGATTGCAACCGGTATTGCGGGTATCGACCTTAATAATACATTGGTATCAGGCCAGAAGATTCCGTTCTTTGCTGATCCTGACCAGCCGTTCAACCAGGTTATGGCAACCGTGGCTATGCGTGCCAAGGCCGATAAGATTATCCTGGGCGGTATGGGTATGACCAATGATGACTACCTCTATTTTAAGAATGTGTTCTCAAATGCCGGTGCTATGGACCGTATCATCGGATTCATGAACACCACTGAGGATCCTGCCGTAGAGCGTCTGCTGGTGCCAGATATGGCTCTGACTGCAGCTGAGTACTTTGCCGTGCAGAAGGATGAGAAAGTGCTTGTGCTTCTGTCTGATATGACATCGTATGCCGATGCATTGGCAATCGTATCGAACCGTATGGACCAGATTCCTTCAAAGGACTCAATGCCTGGTTCACTTTACTCTGACCTGGCTAAGATTTATGAGAAGGCAGTGCAGTTCCCAAGTGGCGGTTCAATTACCATCATCGCTGTGACAACCCTGTCTGGCGGCGATATCACACATGCTGTGCCTGATAATACGGGTTATATCACTGAGGGTCAGCTGTTCCTGCGCCGTGACAGTGACATCGGTAAGGTTATCGTGGATCCGTTCCGTTCACTGTCTCGTCTGAAACAGCTTGTGAACGGTAAGAAGACACGTGCCGACCATCCGCAGGTGATGAATGCAGCCGTGCGTCTGTATGCCGATGCATCGAACGCAAAGACTAAGGTGGAGAACGGTTTTGACCTGACTGACTATGATCAGCGTGCTCTTGACTTTGCTCATGACTACAGCGAGAAGCTGCTGGCAATTGACGTAAACCTGGATACTACCGAGATGCTGGATGTAACTTGGGGTCTCTTTGCCAAGTACTTCAAGCCGGACGAAGTCAACATCAAGGCCGCCCTGGTAGAGCAATACTGGCCCAAATGACCCAAAGGGAAGGAGGGGCACAAAAGGGACGGTTCTCTTTGTGCCCTTGAGACCGGGTCACTTTAAATACGTGGAAAAGGGGACTGTCCCCAATTTCACATTTTGTAATAAGGGCACAAAAAGAACCGTCCCCTTTGTGCCCCTGGAAACTGAGAGAATATGGCGATAAAGTTCCAATATAACAAGACCTCACTTCAGCAGCTGGAGAAGCAGCTGAAAGTGCGCAAGCGTACCTTACCTATTATTAAGAGTAAGGAGAGTGCGCTGCGTATGGAGGTCAAGAAATGCAAGGACGATCTGGCCAGACTGGAACGTGAGCTGGAGGAGGGTATCGGCCGATACGAATCCATGTTCGCGTTGTGGAATGAATTCAACTCGGGGCTGGTGCGCGTAAAGGATGTGCATCTGACCGTACGTAAGATTGCCGGAACGCGAATCCCGGTGCTCGATGAGGTTGAATTTGAGATTGCGGAGTTCAGTCTGTTCAGTCAGCCCAAATGGTATTATGACGGTATAAACATACTCAAGGGCCTGGCTCACGATGCTATTCTGGTGGAATTTACCACCGCCAAGCTGGGGTTGCTGGAGAAGGCACGCAAGAAGACCACCCAGAAGGTGAACCTGTTTGAGAAGGTGCAGATTCCGGGCTACGAGGATGCCATACGTAAGATAAAACGCTTCATGGAGGATGAGGAGAACCTCTCCAAGTCAAGCCAGAAGATCCTCAAGTCTCTGCTTGAGGCCCGTGAAGCCGCTAAAAAAGAGGAGGAGGCTGAGGTATGATTACAAAGATGAAAAAAC
>Ga0310786_10002654_pt1 | contig 26976 bp, 23 predicted proteins | sample AusTroGonzalo_MG_FD_203881 | JGI IMG/M metagenome (GOLD analysis project Ga0310786, IMG submission 203881) | Bovine rumen microbial communities from tropical cattle in Woodstock, Queensland, Australia - Gonzalo_03 (v2) (version 2) | ecosystem: Host-associated > Mammals > Digestive system >...
GATAGGTCATTTGTTAAAAAAAACAAAAAAAATGTCAGATGGAAAAGTTTGATAAGATGGAGCTGTGGCGCAAGCCCCAGCGGAGTGATAGGTGGTCCGATAGGACCTTGTTTGTAAAAACAAGAAAACTGCCGTTTGGCAGTTTTCCTATCATGGAGCTGATGACGGGACTTGAACCCGTGACCTCCGCCTTACCAAGGCGGTGCACTACCGGCTGTGCTACATCAGCATATTAAATTTTGTTGTGCACCTTGGTGCACTCCCCGGTCGCAAAACCAGTTTGCTCCCCACTTTGGCTACTGATCTTTCACAGAAAGTTCAGCTTAACGCGTCGTGCCGGCTGTGCTACATCAGCATAAAAATAAAATATTGAGGCGAATTTGTTTTTGATAGTGCACCCACAAATGTCTTGGCACTCAATAATTTATCATATCAAGCTTTGCTTTGTCAATTCAATAATAAAAAAAGACTACATAGGCAGTCTTTTTTTGGTTTTTTCAGCTTCGTCTGCAATTCTTCTCATTGCATGAACACTTTCCGCTGGAAAGTTGCCGGATGTTGTTTCTTCTGAAAGCATGATCATATCTGTTCCATCATAAACAGCATTTGCGACATCACTGATTTCGGCCCTTGTTGGACGTGGTTCACCAGTCATTGAGGAAAGCATTTGAGTTGCAACAATAACAGGTTTGTTTGCTTGGTTGCATTTTTTGATGAATTCTTTTTGAAGATATGGAATTTTGACGTAATCGATTTCAACAGCCAAATCTCCACGTGCCACCATGACACCATCTGTCACTTTCAAAATTTTGTCAAAGTTTTTCACTCCCTCTGCGCTTTCAATCTTTGAGATTATTTTCACATGTTCTAATCCGATGCTATCCAAAAATTTTCTTGTTTTTAAAACATCTTCTGGGTAGTTCACAAAGGAGAGGGCAACATAATCTGCTCCCATTTCTTTTGCAAACTGCAAATCGGCCTTGTCAAGATCACTCAAAAATTCCATTTTTGTGTCAGTGCCAGGGAGATTTAGACTTTTTCTGTCTTTCAAAGGACCACCATCAACAACCTTGCAAAGGATGTCAGTTTTGTTTGTTTTTTCAACACGAAGTTCAATTTTTCCGTCATCTGCCAAAATTTTTGTGCCTCTTTTGACCACTTTTGGCAAGTTTTGGTATGATACGGAAACCATATTTTGATTTCCAACAACATCATTTGTTGTCAGTATAAAGACGTCTCCATCATTGAGAAAAATTTGTCCATTTTCAAATTTTTTGATTCTGATTTCAGGGCCTTTTGTGTCAATCATTATTGCCACTTTTTTCTTTTTTGCCTTGCTTGCTTTTTTGACGTTTTCAATAAGTTCTGTGTGCGATTCATGTGTGCCATGGCTCATGTTGAAGCGGGCAATGTTCATGCCATTTTCAATCATCTTTTCAAGAACATCAACTTTCTGTGATGCCGGACCTATCGAACAAATAATTTGTGTTTTTTTCATACCTTTTCCTCTTTACTATGATAGCAACATTGAGTTTTTTTTGCAAATTTATTTGGTATTTTGTCACAAACAAACCCGCTTTTTTGTTAAAAACAAAATTTTTAAGCAAAAAATGTTGTTTTCTTCGTGCAGATATGATAGAATGAATGTGTTTAAGGAGAACGATTATGGAAATGTTGTTAAGTCTCTGGGGCAAATTTAAACAATGGGTCACAGTTGAATGGAGTGAATTGACATTTGCAATCACCGTTGGTGTTTTGGGATGTGTCGCACTTTTGTTGCTTGTTTCATTTTTGAAATTAAACTACAACAAGGGCAAAGCAATCAAATGGGGCAATTTGGTGCTTCTGATTGTCATTTTGGCAATAGTAGCAGTGCTTTGTTTTGCAAGGTTTGCATAAGGGAGAGACTATGAACGGATTATTACTTGAATATTCACCAGCGCTTGTTAAGGCATTTGGAATCGGAAGAATTGTTTTGTTTTGCTTGATTTTGGCATGCGCAATTCTAATTGTTATCACAACATTGTTGCAGAATGAAGATTCTGCCAACACGGATGTTATCACAGGGGCACAAGAAAGCTACTATTCAAAAAACAAGGGCGGTTCACGTGATGCAAAGTTGAGACTCATCACAATCATTTGTGCAATTGCACTTGCCGTTTTTGTAATTTTGTATTTTGTAAGTTTCAAGATTGTGCCAGCAACACAGGTTTAAAAAATGAGTCAAAAACAAAAGATTTTAGAACTTATTGATAAAAATAGTTTGGTTTTTACTAATATCGACAAACTATTTTTATTTCTATCTTCTGCACTTGATTGTTCTGTTGATCAGGTGAAGAAGATTTTTTATTCGCTTGTTTCAAATGGTGATATTTTTGAAATAAGAAAAAACAAATTTATCACAATTCCATCACATGGATACGTGAAAGGAGAATTTTTTGGCACAGCAAAAGGCTTTGGTTTTGTCAAATCAGAAGGTTTTGCAGATGACATTTTCATTCCTGCAAACAAAACCATGGAGGCTTTGGATGGAGAAAAAGTTATTGTCAAAATTTTCTCACAATCAAATGATGGGTGTGATGGTGAAGTTGTTTCGATTTATAAAGAACTTGAAAACATTGTTGGTGCAGTAAATTTTGTTGCCGGAAATTACTTTTTGACGCCAGACAACACCAAGATCAATTTTGATTTGCCTATCATTAAAACTGCTTTGAAACTTGAAAAAAACATGAAAGTTTTGGCAAAGATTATCAGAACGGAAAAAGGCAAAATCAAATGTGCTGTCCATGAAATTTTGGGGTTTGAAGATGATGTGAAGGCCCTTGAACTTTCAATCATTAGAGAACACAATCTTTTTGAGGAATTTCCACAGGCAGTTGTTGATGCTGAAAGAAAACTTCCAAAACAAGTGAGTGAAGCACAGAAGAAAGGAAGATTGGACCTTACAAAAGAAACAATTTTCACTATTGATGGTGCCGATGCAAAAGACCTTGACGATGCAATTCACATCAAAAAAGGTGATAAATATTATGAAGTTGGTGTGCATATTGCTGACGTTGGAGAATATGTAAAACAAGGCAATGTGTTTGATGAAGAAGCATACAAGCGAGGTACGAGTGTTTATTTTCCAACATCTGTTTTGCCAATGTTACCAAAAGGACTTTCAAATGGTATTTGTTCGTTGAACGAAGGTGTTGAAAGACTGACATTATCTTGCATTATGCAAGTGGATTTCAAAGGAAATGTTTGCGATTATAAAATTTGTGAAAGTTTCATCAAAAGTGTTGCAAGGCTGACATACAAAGAAGTGCATGAAGCTCTTGTTGAGAACAAACTCAATGAGAAAACAAAAAAATTGAAAAAAGATTTTGTTTTGATGAGAGAACTTTGTGACATTTTGGAGGCCAACACAGAAAAACGTGGAGCACTTGACTTGGAAATTCCAGAAGTGCAGTTTGTTTTTGATGAAAATGGCATGGCTGTTGACATTGCAAGAAGAGAGAGAAATGAGGCTCACAGATTGATTGAAGACTTCATGGTCTTGGCAAATGAAACAATTGCCAGACACTTTTCAAAACGTGGAGTTCCTTTTGTTTATCGTGTTCACGAAGCTCCAACAAAGGAAAAAGTGTTTGCCGTTTGTGACTTTTTGAAGGGAATTGCTGTGAGATATCCACAAGTGCCAGATGACATCAAGCCAGCATATTTCCAAGAGATTCTCAAAAATGTTGAAAATGAAACCACAAAAGATGTTGTAAACAAGGTTGTTTTACGTTCTATGCAAAAAGCAAAATATGCAAACAAAAATCTTGGACACTTTGGTTTGGCATTGGTTGATTATTGTCACTTTACTTCACCAATCAGAAGATACCCAGATTTGACAATTCACAGAATAATTAAAGAGTGGCTTAAAAAGAGCAATCTTTCCCAAACAAGAAAAGATGAACTTGAAGAGTTTACGTTTGAAGCAGCAGAGCAATCTTCTGCTTGCGAAAGAAATGCAGATTATGCAGAGAGAGATGTTGATGATCTTTGGAAAGCATATTTGATGAAAGATCGAGAAGGGGAAATCTTTGATGCAACAATTTCATCAGTCACAAATTTTGGACTTTTTGTCACATTGGATAACACGGTTGAAGGACTTGTCAAATTGACAGATTTGCCAGACGATGCATATTTGTTCTTGGAAAGACAACTCAAATTGAAGGGGGCATCTCATCTATTCTCACTCGGTGACAGAGTGAAAGTCCAATTAACTTCCGTGAAATTGCAGGCAAGAACTTTGGACTTTAAAATTGTGGAAAACGAATAATAATCACACTTTTTTTGCGTTTTTTTTGAAAAAATATGCTAAAAAATACATTTTTTTGAGATTTTGGTCTTGAAAAACAAAAAGTATAGTGTTATAATAGGAGAGGAAATGAAGGTTATCTCAAACAATAAGAAAGCGTTTTTTGATTTCTTCGTTTCAGACTTGGTTGAGGCCGGAATTGTGCTGGAAGGTTGTGAAGTTAAGTCTGTGCGGGCTGGTGGCGCAAGTTTGATTGATAGTTTTGTTGTTGTCAAAAACGGCGAAATGTTTCTCAAAAATGCATACATCAAACCATACGAAAAAACCACTTCTTTCAAGCCAGACGAAAGACGAACAAGAAAATTGCTTTTGAACAAAAGCGAAATTCAAAAGTTTGAACGTATGGCAAAAGAGAAAGGATTTTCAATTGTGGCAACAAAGCTTTATATCAACAAGGCTGGACTTGTCAAAGTTGAGATTGGTTTGGCAAAAGGCAAAAAACTCTATGACAAAAGGCAAACTCTAAAAGAAAAGGCTGTCAAGAGAGATATTGAAAGGTATTCTTGATGCCACTTGGGGACGATTTTGGTTTCGACAGGGATTTGAGTTTAATATGCAAAGCGTGTGGTGCGGTCATACACCTAAAAATGGGCAAAGCGAATAAACGCAGAAAACAACAATGTTGTTTCATTCAATAGTGCTGCTGTTGCTGCCTAACGTTTGAAACGACAAACCTGATTGAATTTTTCAATCTGCTCACCTTTTGATTTGCCATTGAAAGAATTGAGTATCATTTTAGGCAAAAATTTTGCATCCAGTTGTCCTTGTAAGTGCAAAAAATTTTAAGGAATTGGTTTCAAAGTCTGTTTGTGGACTCTTTGAAAACGAAAAACAAACACAAACTACACACGTAGAAAGATATTAGACAGGATTCTTGGACGAGGGTTCAATTCCCTCCGTCTCCACCAAATTTGAAGCTTTGAGAAAAATTCAATCTAAAAAATAAAGGAAGGTAATTGCTATGTTTAGATCACTTTTGAACGTTGTTGGTGTTGACTCATTGATTCTTGATGTGTTTATCATCTTGGCAGTTGTTGTTGCAGGTTCACTTATTTTCTACTTCTTGTGGGAAGCTATGACAACAATTCTTTCAAACAGAAGCTCTTGGAAAAGAGAAAAGAAAGTTGAAAAAGATGAAGGTCTCAAATTTGAAGAAGAACCAAATAAAGGTCTTGCTTCATTTGATTTGGACGGGAAAAATGAAGAGCCTGTTGTTGAAGAGGCTGTTGAACAACCTGTTGTAGAGGAACCTGTTGTTGAAGAAGCAGCAGAGCAAACCGAAGAGGCTGAACCTTTGGTTGAAGAAAACATGATTGATGTTGACGAAGAAAAAGCCGAAGAAGAAGCGGAACAGGCACAAGAAGAAATCTCCGAGGAAGAAAGAGAAAATGCAGAAAGAAGAGCATATCTTGAAGCAAGAAGACAAGAACTTTTGAGACGTATGCAAGAGGAATCAGCAGAAGAGGAAGAAACCGAAGAGGTAGAAGACGTAACAGAAGAGACCGAAGAGGAAACGGAAGAAGAGGTTGAAGAACAACCAGCAGAGGAAGTTGATGCTTTGGCAGGAGAAAGAGAAGCTTTGCAAGTTGAAAAAGCAAAATATGAAGCTATGGTTGCTGAACTTGAAAAGGCAAAAGCAGCTTTGGCAGAAGCTACACAACCTGTTCAAACAAATGTTCTTGCTGGACTTTCACTTGATGAATTGAAGGCAAGACTTGCTGATGCAGAAGAAAGACTCAAAGTGACAGAAAAAGAATTTAAACAATGCAAAAAAGAATATATTCCACTTCACAAAGTTTGGGCAACACATGAAAAAGACGAGAAGAAGTTGAGAAGAAAAGAAGCATTGGTTGCAAGACAAAAAGTTCTCCTTTATGGAGTGAACAACTATGCTGACATTGATGAAGAAAAGGCAAAGAAACTTTCAGAAGATCTTGACCTTTTGGATGGACTTAAACTTTCAGTTCAACATTGTGAAGAAGTTATGAAAAACAATGAAGAAAGATATCCACTTCTTGAAAAAATGTACAATGTTTTGAAAGACAGAGACGAAGAAATCAGAGCAGATATCGAAAGACTTTCAGCAGAAATCGCAAGATTGGAAGCAGAAAACGAATAATAAAACAAAAGTATTGCATTTGCTTTGCAATACTTTTTTTATTTGATATAATATAAGAGATGGAAAAATACTATACAAAAACGATTGAAGAAGTTATGGAACAAACCCAGTCATCATTGAATGGGATTTCTTATCGTGCCGCAAAGACAAGATTGGAGACAGATGGGAAGAATGCTCTCACTCCAAAAAAGAAAAAGAGTGATTTCGTCAAGTTTTTGTCACAATTCAAAGATGTTTTGATTCTGGTGTTGCTCGCAAGTTGCATCATCAGTGCAGTTATCGGCTCACTTGAAAAACGATATGATGAATTTATTGATGCCGGCATCATATTGTTGGTTGTCTTTATCAATGCCATCATAGGTTTTGTGCAGGAAAAAAATTCGGAAAAGGCGATGGAGTCACTAAAAAATCTCACAAAGCCGTTTTGTGAGGTTATAAGAAATGGCAGAATTGTAAACATCAAAACAGAGGATGTTGTCGTTGGAGATTTGGTCGTTTTGGAAGCGGGGGATATTGTTCCTGCTGATTTGAGATTGATTGAAACAGGTTCTTTAAAAATTGAAGAGAGTTCTCTTACGGGAGAAAGTGTTGCAATAGAAAAGGATGCCACACTCCTTATGGAGGATGCCACACCTCTTGCCGAAAGAACAAACATGGCATATATGGGTTCTGTTGTTGTGTATGGTCATGGCATGGGAATCGTTGTTGCATGTGGTATGAATACAGAAATTGGAAAAATCGCGACAACTTTAAATGAAATAAAATCAGAAAAAACACCAATCACAAAGAGATTGCAATCAACGAGTTTGCTTATCACACTTATTGTTGGAATTATTGCTGCCGCAGTTTTTGTTGTTGAAATCATAAGAGGCGGGGATGTGTTCAAGTCTCTTTCAATGGCAATTGCACTTTCTGTTTGTGCAATTCCAGAAGGATTGCCAGCATGCAACACGGTCACGATGTCTATTGGTGTGAAAAAAATGAGTGACCAAAGAGCTATTGTGAAACATTTGCCAGCAGTTGAGACGCTTGGAAGCACGGAAGTTATTTGCAGTGACAAAACGGGGACATTAACTCTCAACAAAATGACAATTCAAAAAGTGTTTTATTTGGGAGATTTGTGTGATCAACTTAATTCTATAGAATTTGAAACGAGTGTTTCTGGCGATGCAATGAACAGCATTTTGACACTTGATGAGGCGGCGCAAATCAATGCCGGACCATTTTTGGATGACAGAAACTTCAACGAAATTATGAGATGTATGTTGCTTTGCAATGATACGAGAGTGAAACTTGAAGATGACAAATTGCAGACGATTGGTGATCCAACTGAAATTGCATTGGTCCACTATGGATACAAGCTTGGTTTAAACAAAGAAAATTTGGATGGACAATATCCAAGATTGAACGAGATTCCTTTTGATAGTGAAAGAAAACTTATGTCAACTTTCAATGATGTTTGTGGGCAAAAAGTGGTTTACACGAAAGGGGCAATAGACAATATTCTTGCTCGTTGTGACAGAATTTTGGACAACGGCAGAGTGAGAAGACTTACAAATGCTGACAAAGAATTGATTTTGCAAAAGAATTTTGAGTATGCAGATAAAGCATTGAGAGTGCTTGGATTTGCCTTTAAGTATGTTGACAAAATCGGCAGACCAACAAGCAAAAACACAGAATTTGATATGTGTTTTATTGGTCTTGTTGGTATGATGGATCCTCCAAGAGATGAAGTTAAGGATGCCATTAAGACGTGTAAGCAGGCTGGTATCACAACGATTATGATTACGGGAGATCACAGAGATACAGCATTTGCGATTGCAAATGAACTTGGCATTTGCACAGACAGAAAAAGAGTTATCACTGGCAAGGAACTTGATGAGATTGATGATGACAAATTTAAAGAATTGGTAAACTATTATTCTGTTTATGCCAGAGTTAGTCCAGAAAATAAAGTTAGAATTGTCAGTGCTTTGAAAGCAAACAACAAGATTGTTGCCATGACTGGTGATGGAGTTAATGATGCTCCAAGCATCAAGGCGGCAGACATTGGTGTCGGAATGGGAATCACAGGAACAGATGTGACGAAGGAAGCTGCTGATGTGATTTTGACTGATGACAACTTTGCAACTATTGTTGGTGCAGTAAAAGAGGGAAGAAGAATTTACAGCACATTGCTCAAAATTCTCACATTGTTGATTGGAACATCAATGGCAGAACTTATTGCTTTGACAATTATTTTGATGGGATTTGGTGACAACAATTTCTTCTCACCAGCACTTTTGATGTGGATAAACTTTGTTTCAGACACTTTTGTTGCACTTGGATTGGGCTTTGAAAAGGCAGAAAAAAACGTTATGAAGCAAAAACCAGTCAAGGCCTCGGGACACCTGTTTAAAGGGGTCGTTGGACTGAATATTTTTGCATCTGCACTATTTGTTTCCGTTGGACTGATTGCACTTTATTGTTCAACAAGATTTGCATTGAATTTGACATCGGCAGAAGTGACGACAATTTGCTTCATTTATATCTGCATTACAGAAATTTTGCAAGCATTTAATTTGAAGAGTCAAACACAATCCGTTTTCAGCAGAGATATGTTCTCAAATAAAGTTTTGAATTGGAGCGTGTTGGGGTCAACTCTTTTGACGCTTTTCGTTGTGTTGGTGCCTATGGGAGCATTCACAACAGCACTTGGAATCATCTCTTTGAATTGGTGGCAATGGCTTTTGGCCCTTGGCTGTGCATTTTTGATTGTTCCTTACATGGAAATTGTGAAGGCAATTTTGAGACATAGGGCAAACAGAGCAAGAAAATAGGAGTTTGATATGATTTTGGATTTAGAAAAAGAAAAATTAGAGAAGTTTAAGGAAGACTTTATTTTTATCAAGGAGTGTCTTTGACCCGGAGGGACAAAAACAAAAAATTGAGGCGTTGAGAGCCGAACAACTTGAAGAAGGATTTTTTGAGGATAACAAGAAGGTTTCCAAAGTTGGCAGAGAAATGAAACTTTGTGAGTATAAACTTGAAAAAGCAAATCACATTTCTCAAAAGCTTGAAAATGCGGAAGCTGGCATTGAAATTTTGACAGAAGTTGATGATGAGGGACTTTATAGTGAACTCATTTCAACATTGAAAGAACTTGAAATTGATATTGAAAATGCTAAACTTGAAACATTGCTTTCAGGAAAGTATGACAATTATAATGCGATTTTGACAATTCATGCAGGAGCAGGCGGAACAGAAGCACAGGATTGGGCAGATATGCTTTATCGTATGTATTGTATGTATGCAGAAAAGAGTGGATTTAAAGTGAAAGTGCTGGATGCTCTTGATGGAGATGAAGCAGGGTTGAAATCCATATCTTTTTTGGTGTCTGGTGAATATGCTTATGGCTATTTGAAAGCAGAAAAAGGAGTTCATAGACTTGTTAGAATTTCTCCATTTGATTCAAATGCCAGAAGGCACACAAGTTTTGCAAGTGTTGAAGTGATGCCAGAAATTGAAGAGGCCCCAGACATTGTGATTAGGCCAGAAGATTTGAAAATTGACACATACAGAAGTTCGGGTGCTGGCGGACAACATGTCAACAAAACTGAATCCGCAATCAGAATTACACATATTCCAACAGGAATTATTGTGGCTTGCCAAAATGAAAGATCTCAACTTCAAAATAAAGAAACTGCAATGAAAATGCTTTATTCAAAACTTGTTGAGAAACAAGAGGAAGAAGAAATGGAAAAACTTTCTTCAATCCGTGGAGATATCAAAAAAATTGAATGGGGAAGTCAAATTCGTTCCTATGTTTTCTGTCCTTACACAATGGTTAAAGACCACAGGACAAATTTTGAAACGAGTGATGTGCAAGGTGTTATGAATGGAGATTTGCAAGATTTTATTAACGAATACCTTAAAAGGACAAATGTGAAATAAAATGGGATATATCGAAATTGCAAAAGCAAAATTTGAAAAACTGCAATCAAAAAAAGAGGTGCTTATTTTATCTATTGAATCATCTTGCGACGAGACATCAATTGCGCTTGTAAAAAACGGAAGAGAAGTGCTTGCAAACATCGTTTCTTCCCAAATTGATATTCACAAGTTGTATGGAGGGGTTGTTCCAGAAATTGCGTCAAGAAATCACATCAAAAACATCTCTGGTGTGCTGGATGAGGCATTGCAAAGTTCAGGAAAAACACTCAAAGATGTTGATGCTGTTGCAGTGACCTATGGGGCAGGCCTTGTTGGTGCGTTGTTGGTGGGTGTGAACTTTGCAAAGACTCTCGCTTATGCTTTGAAAGTGCCTTTGATTGCCGTGAGTCACGTGCATGGACATATTGGAGCAAACTACATTTCTTATGCTGATTTGACTCCACCATTTTTATGTTTGATGGTCTCTGGTGGGCACACTGCCATCATTGATGTTCAAGATTATTGCAAATTCAATCTGATTGGCTCAACGGTTGATGATTCTGTTGGCGAATGCTTTGACAAGGTTGCAAGAGTTTTGGGATTGTCTTACCCTGGCGGGCCAAACATTGACAGATTGGCAAAAGAGGGAAAAAATATTGTCAAATTCAATTACAAACCACCATTTCATGGGACATACAATTTTTCTTTCAGTGGACTCAAAACAGCTGTTGTAAACTTTGTGCACAACAAAGAACAAAAGGGAGAGGAAATAGTCAAGGCAGATGTTGCATGTTCATTTCAAGAAATTGTCACAGACGAACTTTGTGACAAGGCAATCAAAGCTTGCAAAGAGTTTGGAAAAGACAAAATTGTCATTGCAGGCGGAGTGGGAGCAAACTCATGTTTGAGAGCAAAAATTGCAACCGAATGTGAAAAAAATGGTATAAAAGTGTATATGCCTGTGCTCAAATATTGCACAGATAATGCTGCAATGATTGGTTCTATTGCCTATTATTATCTGCAAGCTGGCATAGGTTTGGCAGATTTGACACTGACAGCAAAACCGACTATTGGAATTTAGAATTTTAGACAGATAATTTGACTTTTTGATAAGTATGATGCTATTTTAGTTTAGAGGAGAAAAGTGGCAAAAATAAACATAAACAACATTGAAAATGTTGAAGGTAAATACCATTTGATGTTTTTGGAAGGAAAGGATGGCGTTGAAGAGGCAAAAAACGATTTGCGCTATGCTGTCTTTTCTCTCTTGCTTTTTGTCGTTGCTGTGTTGATGTTTATCATGGTGTCAGGATTCAACCTTTTCTATGTTGGATTTATTCTGGTGTTTTTAGTGTTTTTTTCTGTTATGGCATCATATTGCACAATATCAAAAAACAAGAACATCAAAAAATGTGTTTATGCTGTGCAAAATTCCAAACCAGAGGATGTCATTTCGTCACAAGTTGACAGCAGAAAAAACAGACGACATTACATGACCACAATGCCAAGAAAAATTTATAAAAGTAAAAGCAGAATTTCAACGCTAATAAACAATTTGAGAGTGAGAAGAAGAGACGTTCATTTGACAGAAATGACGGAACACAACAAAATCAGAAGAGATGGAGAAGATTTATAATCTTCTTTTCTTTTTTTTGCTTGTCTTTTTTATGCAAATTTGCTATCATATCTATTACGTAGGAGTTGTTATGATTACAGATGTAGAACTTAAAGAAAAATGGTTCAAATTTTTTCAATCACATGGATTCAAAAGAATAGACAGCTATTCTATTGTGCCAGAAAATGATCCAACTGTTTTGTTTACGACAGCTGGTATGCATCCTCTTGTGCCATATCTTTTGGGAGCAAAACATCCAGCAGGAGATAAGATTTGTGACATCCAAAGATGTATGAGAACAAATGATATTGACTCTGTGGGAGATGCAAGTCACCTCACATCATTTGAGATGCTTGGAAACTGGTTCTTGGGAGAATGTGACAAAGAAAAAATGATCAAATATTCTTATGAATTTTTGACAAGCAAAGAGTATCTTGGAATTGATCCAAACAGACTTGCCGTGTCTGTTTTTGCTGGCGATGAAACAGCACCAAAAGATGAACTCGCTTACAAAACATGGAAAGATTGTGGCATTAAAGAAGTGTTCTATCTGAATAAAGAACACAATTGGTGGGCACTTGGTGGAGGAGTTGGACCTTGTGGACCTGATACAGAAATGTTTTTTGACACAGGAAAACCAAAATGTGGACCAAATTGTTCCCCAGCATGTGATTGTGGAAAATATCTCGAAATTTGGAACGATGTTTTCATGCAATACAAGGTGGACAAGGCAGGAGAGAAGGCAAAACTTTTGGACAGACCAAATATTGACACTGGCATGGGACTTGAAAGAACGGTTGTTGTTTTGAATGGACTGAAAAGTGTTTATGATGGTGGAGTTTTCAAACAGGTTATTGATTTCATCGGTTCAAAAGCAGAAGTGAAGTATGAAGAAAGCGAAAGCGCAAAGAAATCATATCGCATCATCACAGATCATTTGAGATCCTCAATGTTTGTGCTTGGCGATGAAAAAGGCGTTGTTCCATCAAATGTCGGTCAAGGTTATATTTTGAGAAGATTCATTCGCCGTGCTGTAAATCATGCAAGAAACATCAAATTTGATACTAAATATTTTGCCGATATTATTGACATCTATGTTGACAAACATGGGGCAGACTATAAAGATATTGCAAGAAACAGACAATTTATCAAAGATGAACTTTGCAAAGAAGTTGAAAAATTTTCAAAAGCTCTTGATGAAGGACACAAGGAATTTGAAAAAGTGCTCAACGGAATTGAAAAACATAAACAATTTGCTGCTCTCAAAGGTGAAAAAGTTGAAAATGTTATTTCCGGGAAAGCAGCATTCAGGCTTTTTGATACATTTGGTTTCCCATTTGAAATCACAAAAGAACTTGCCGAAGAAAGAGGGTATAGTGTCGATGAAGCAGGATTTAGAGCAGCTTTTGAAGAACACCAAGAAAAAAGCAGAACAGCATCTGCTGGAACGTTCAAAGGTGGCCTTGCTGATGATTCTTATGAAAGTGCAAAACTGCACACAGCAACACATCTTCTTATGGCAGGACTTCGCAAAATGTATGGCATGCAAACAATGCAAAAGGGCTCAAATATAACACCAGAAAGACTTCGTTTGGACTTCAATTTGGATCACAAAATGATGCCAGAAGAATTGAAACAGCTTGAAGATTTTGTCAATGAGGCGGTTTCGCGCGAAATCCCTGTTGTTTGTGAAGAATTGCCAATCGAAGAGGCAAAAAAGAGTGGCGCGGTTGGAGTTTTTGAAAGCAAATATGGAAATGTTGTCAAAGTTTATACAATTGGCGATGTGTCAAAAGAAATTTGTGGCGGACCTCATGCAAAAAACACAAAAGATTTGCATCATGTCAAAATTGTGAAAGAGGAAAGCTCTTCCGCAGGAATCAGAAGAATTAAAGCAATTTTAGACTAAACACATTGACAAGCCACGTGGCTTATGATAGAATAAATCTATAAGGGAGGAGGATATGGCACAAGGAACGGTTAGAAAAGGATTTTTCTTCTACTTTGGACTTTTCGTTTTGATGCTTGTTGCAGGCTTTTTGATTTGCCTTGTTGTTATGATGTTCAGTCCAGGAACAACGGTGCTTTGGATGCAATATTTTACTGACAACAAAACAACACATGTGACAAGCTTGACTGGCGGTGGAACAATCGATTATAGTTCTGTGACGGAAATCACCATCAACTGCAATTATGCAGATGTTGTTGTTCAATCAAACAAAGAATATGTTGATGGAGATGGCATTTACATTGTCAACAGAGCAAAGGGCTTTACTTTGGCAAAAAATGCTGTGAAATTTAGTTATAGGGTTTCTCAAAATGGGTCGCACCTTACTATTGACATGACAGAGCCAAAAGGATTTTTGTATTTCTCAAAAGATATAGAAATCATCATCAATGACTATACAGAATCAGTAAAACTGAATCTCAACAATTTGAGTTTGCATGTCAATGCAGAGGGTGATTCAAACATCACACTTGGTGGAACAACAAATCATGAAGAACAAAACATTGCACCAAGAGAACTTGATTTGCACACAGCAAAGGGGGCAATCTATTGGCTTGAAAGATGCAAGACGACAAATTTGAATTCAGTCAAACTTTCAACAGATTCCGGCAAAATATATATCAAGGATGAATCTCTCGCAGTCAATCAAGATGTGACATTGCAAACAAAGTCAGGAAAGATTTCTTTGGGGGCATTGAATGTTGGAGCTCATGAAATTTATTTGAAAAACACAAAAGGTTCGGTTTCTGCAAAGAATTTGACAGCGACAAAGGTCTCTGTTGATAGTGTTCACGGAAATTTCGTGATTGAGAGTGTCAATGGAAAATTTACATTTGAAGGTTGTGAAGAAAAAATTATTCAACCAATTCTGAACATTACAAACATGAATGGAGATTTTGATCTTTCTGTTGACAACACACAAAGTGATGTTGCACCAGAAGTGATAATTGGAAAAATCACAGGAAAACTGAATGTGATCGCAAGAAAAGGAAAGGTTGTTGTCAAAGAAGCAGCAGGTGCTGTGAATGTTGAAAGTGAATATGAAGGAAAAGCAAAACTTTACAGCGACATCACAATCGGCGTAACAAACTCAAATCTTATCCATGTTGCACAAGAAGCTGGAAACCTCAAAATGAATTTCAAAGGTAGTGTAAATAATGTAAACTTAAAGACAACGACAGGAAAAATTACATTGAACTTTACAACTGCTGCACGATTCACTGCAAGAGCAAGAAAAGCAAGCAACACGGAAGAAAATGTTGCCGACAAAAACATCACTATTTCAATCGATAGAAACAAACTTGACTATGGCACTGACAAGGCAAATCTTACGATTGGAACAAGCCCAACAGGCACAGCAAACATTTACACAAATTCAACAATCACATACAACTTGGTTGAAAGTATTTAAAATAAAAAACCGATTTCAACATCGGTTTTTTTGTTTGCCAGAAAAGTGGTTTTATTATATAATTAAACATAGGAGAAATGTATGGTAGCAATTTATATATTACTTGGGCTTTGTTTTGCGGCAAGTGTGGTGTCAATCTTTGTTTCTTTAAAAAGCAAAGGGAAAACAACCCTTGACGGAAAAGATAAAAAGGAACTTGTGGAAAGTTTTGATCGAAATATTGATTTAATTGCCCGTTCTTTGGCAGAAACGCAAAAGGTTGGAAACTTGGCTGTGGTTGACACAATCAAGCATTTTCAAGACAATTTGACAGAAAAACAAGAAGCGCTTGAAAAAAGAGTGATGGCCCTGATTGATCAACTTGACAGGCGTATGCAAGAAATGAGAGATTCCAATGACAAAAACATCAAAAATCTGCAAGAGGACAACAGCAAACAACTTGAACAGATGAGGGCGGTAGTTGATGAAAAACTTTCAAAGACACTTGAAGACAGATTTAAACAAACCTTCCAAATTTTGAGTGAACAACTGGAAAATGTCTACAAATCTTTGGGAGAAATGAAAAACTTGCAGGCTGACGTTGGAAGTTTGACCAAAGTGTTGTCAAATGTCAAAACCACAGGTGTGTTTGGAGAAATGCAACTTGGTTCAATCTTGGCACAGGTGCTTTCAAAAGACCAATATGACACAAATGTTGTCACAGGTGAAGGAAGAGAGCCTGTTGAGTTTGCCATCAAATTTCCAGTCAATGAGGATGGGGATTTTGCGTATTTGCCTATTGATTCAAAATTTCCACTCACTATTTACAGGGATTTGCAGGAAGCTGTTGAAAAAAATGATGTTGAGGCAGTCAAGCAGAAACGTGACCAACTCAAAAACACCATTCGTTCTATGGCAAAGGACATCAAAACAAAATATATTTCTGCAAAGACAACCGATTTTGCAATCATGTTTTTGCCGATAGAAGGACTTTATGGTGAGGTTGTCAATATGCAGGGAATGATTGATGAACTCAACAGCAAATACAATGTGACAATAGCCGGTCCAACAACAATGTGTTCACTTTTGAATTCAATTCAAATTGTGTTTAGAACACTTTATTTTCAAAAGAAATCAAGCGAGGTCTGGGCAATTCTTAATGATGTCAGAGTGGAATTTGGCAAGTTTACTGATCTTGTTGGAAAAATTCAAAAACAATTTAATGAAACAAGCAAAAACTTTGATGAGCTTGTTGGAACAAGAAGTCGTGTGATGCAAAGGAAATTGAACAAAATTGAAAGTGTGGAAGCGCCAAAACAAATTATTACCATAGAAAACGAAGCAGAAGAATAATTTTTGGGGAGTTTTGAATGGAACAAGAAGCATACTCTTTGGTTATTGATGACACTGGATATGATGTGATAAACAAAGATAGAAAATCTTTGAAATATCACGTTGGTATTCTTTTGCCCGAAAATCAAAGAGAAGCCCTCAAAGAAAGAGTATTTCAAATCATGATGAAGTTGAAAGCTGAAAACCCAGAGGAAATTAATGAAATTCATGCTTGCGAAATTCTTGGACTTGTGGCTGCTGGTAGATTGAGAGGAAATGCTTTTGTTAAATATCTGACAGACATATACAGAACGATTTTTGACCCACAATATGGCATAAAAATCTTTATTTCATCAGGATTTGTAAATAGAACAATTCCAATCACCAATCCTTTGGAAATCACAGAAAAAATTGTTGAGAAAAAGGTGATTGTACATAAAAAAACTTTTGACGTTTCAACAGAACTTGAAAGGTTTCTTTATTCAAGGAATATGACTGAAAGAAGTGATATGATGAGTGTATATTATTTGGCGAATTCTTATTTAAAACATTTCAAAAAAGATGCTCGCATCACAAGAATTTATTGTGATGAGGGGATGAGGAAAAGCGGAAGTGAAGTGCATGTTAAAGACGGCACAACACTAAAATTTATTTCTTCCAAAGATTCAATTTTGGTACAACTTGCTGATACGATTGCATGGAGTGAGAACAGGGGAGGTATTGTTGCAGTTCACAAGGTGAATGAAGGAGTGAAAAAGCCAAATAACGTTGACAGATGTACAACTTATGGTGTTCTTAAAATGTTAACTCAAACAATTGCATCTTCGGGATTTGTGATGAAAGGTGTGCCAATTGAGGATAAATATAGAGTGGTGATTGAGGATGTTAAAGCAGAGCAATCAAAAGGGCAAACGTTTGAAAAATAAAGAACTATGGAGGAGCCTTGTTCTTTGTTTAATTTAAGACAAGAAAAGATCTTGAATTTCATCAATTATTATGGTAAAATGTCTACATAATGGAGGGTAAGATGGCACTAGAAAATTGGGCAAATGGGATTTATGGTCTAGTAGCAGCTATTGAGAAAAAGTTGCTTCCACATACTATCACATTCAATGAAAATGTAAGAAAAAGAAGCCTTGAAGAAACAAAAAAAGTTGTTGCAGGACTGAAAAAAGCAAGAGCAGAAGGAGATGTTAATGATGAAGTCATATTTTTGCGTGATGTTTTAATGGGACTTCATAGCACTCTTGTTGACCAGGTGCAAGGCGTTGGAACATTGCAAGAAAATGGCGAATTTTTATATGATGAAAGAGATGCAAAATTCTGTGTTAAAAAATTGCTTGAAGCTGGTGCTGATACAAAGGCCCTCTTTTTCCCAATTTTTGAAGATGATGATGAGGAAAGCCTGTGGAGAATTTCACTAAATTGTTTGAAATATGGAGTGACGATGTATCCACTTTACTTTGATGGAGAAAAGAGATCGGACGAAAATTTTGATGAAATAAATCCTGTTTATTTCAAACTTGAAGATATATATGACCAAACTTACACACTCGGGGAAATCGCAACAATCTATTGTTATAGACCGGTGCCAGACATTATTGCAATGATGATTCGTGCCGATGCAGATTTTATGGTAAGAGACAGCAAAAATCATGAAGGTGTTCATGCACTTGTGAGAATTCTTCAAAAAGACTTTGATATTCATAATGAAGATGCGGCCCTAATTCTTGATGCGTACAAACAGGTTTATTTAAACAAGAACAACAAACTGACTGCCGAGCAAAGACAAGGTATTGTTGATGTTATGAAATCTTGTCTTGACGAAAAAAATCCTGTATCTGAAAGTATATCACCAGAAAACAAAGAGTTGGTTCAGGAAACTTTGACAAGCATGCTGAATGTGAAATCTCCAAAAATGGTGAATAGAGAAAAATAAAAAAAACTATGCTCGTGCATAGTTTTTTGTTAGAAAAAGAACAAATCTTCAAACTTTTCATCCAGGGCAAGACATAATAAGAGTGCCAATTTTGCCGAAGGATTGAAAAGATTTTTTTCTATTGAGATGATTGTTTGTCTTGTTGTGCCGACTTTTCTTGCAAGCTCTTCTTGTGAAAGCCCTTTTTTACTTCTTGCCTCTTTGAGTTTGTTTTGTAAAACAAGTTCGTTCATTAAAACCACACTCCTGTCACACACAAAATGTATCTAACGAGGAAGAACGCAAATGCCAAGCCTTCCAAAATTGCTCCAATAAGCACTGGCCATGGCCTTTTTGCCAAGAAAAACTGCAAAGAATAGAACACACTTGCCCACAAAAAACAGACTGATGCTATTGCATAGACTGCTGAAAAGTGTCCAAGTGCGCCTTCAACAACAATCAGGGCAATTGCAGCAATGCCGGTGCAAAGCAGGCTGATCATGGCACTTTTGCCAAGTTTTCCTCTTTCCATTTCTCCAACAACATCTCTTTTTGATTGTGCTTTTTCCAAAACTTCTTCTTTTTCCATTTTACACCTCCTATGTAAAGTTTTGTTTACATTGTTATTATATGCCATTTGAAACACAATGTCAAGTTTTATTTACATATTTTAAAAATTTATTATTTAAATAATAAAAGACTATTGAAATCTTGAAAATATTATGCTAAAATGAGCATGAAAGAGTTTGTGAGGTGTAAATGATGAATAAAAAACAAAAAGCGTTGAAACCAATATCAAAAATTTTGAAAACAAAAAAGGGCAGAGGTGTTTTGTCGCTGCCAAAGAAATATACAGAGAAAGCAGTTGATTTGCCAAGTAAAACAGAAATGACAACTCCTGTTGTTGAGAGTCCTGTACCGCAAGCTCCAAGAAGTGATGTGAATCCAAATTATGGCAAAGGTCTTGTGCCAGGACAAATTTCTGTCAAAGTTGTAAAACATGGTGGCAAATTTTGGTATGAACCTATCGATAGTAAATATAGCTATCTAAAAATTTTTCCAATTGAAAGACAAGATGATTTGGAACAATATTATCAGGAAGGTGCTGATTTTGAACATACAAAGGTCCTTGCTATCAAATTGTATAGTGCAGAGCAACAACATGATGATGGAACAGGAAGGAAATTAGAGCCAGGCGAAGTGATTGATTGTGAGGGAAAACTTGTCAAAGCACTTGACTGTGATAACCAAATTATGAAAAGTATCATGACAATTTTGTATGATCATGGTGTGTCAATTGATTTGGATGAAGAGGATTTGCAACGCGTTTTGTCAGAGTATGAAAAATTTCACGATGTGTCAGAAAATGATCCAGATGATCCTCTTTCAATTGCAAATGTTAAAGCAAGAGTTTCAAATTTCCTTGACGCAAGATCTTTACCTTTTATTGTAATTGATCCGGGTTCCGAAGATAAAACTGACGTACGTAATCGTTCGGGTGACCACGATGATGCAACTTACACAGAAAAACATCCAGATGGAAGTTTTACACAATATACTGCGATTGCTGCAACGTCACTATATGTGCTGAAAGATAGCGAAATTCAGAAAAGTGCTTTAAAAAGAATGATTACATATTACATTTTTGATTTAGTTGCTCCACTATTTCTGCCAAGGTTAAGCAATGATCTTTGTTCATTTAACGAAGGCATGGATAGGTTTGCCGTTATCACAATTCAGCAATTTGATAAAGATGGCTTTCCAAAACTGGATGAAAGAGGAAACGAAATTTTTGACATCCGTCTTGGTGTGATCAATCCACGTTATTCTACTGTTTACAGCAGTATTGACAAAGTTTTTGCTGGTGATGCGGAAGCAATGAGTCAATACTCTCCGGAAGTGCTCGAAAGCCTATTTGCACTCAAAGATCTCAACGAACGCCTTTCATCACACAGACTTTCAGGTGGTGAAGCGAGATTCCGCACTGCTGAACGTAGATACATTCTTAATAAAGATAGGTCGGGAGTTGACCAGGTCCTTGTGGAAAGGTCAACCATTTCAAAAGAGTGTGTTGCGACAACAATGCTTGAATCAAACAGAACAAATGCAGCATTTGCATTTGCAAACGATATACCATTTATTTGGCGTGTTGAACCATGTATGAACCCGATCAAAATTCAACAGATGAAAGCGTTTTGTGCGAGAAAAGGTTTTGCATTTGATTATGATGAAGAAAATGCAAGGTCTGGGGACATTCAAAGGGCGATTAGTAAGGTCGTTGATCAGGCTGCAAGAGAAAAGGGTAATCTGTTCTCTGATGTTTTCAACGAATTTCTTATTACGCATATGGAAAAAGCTTATGATTCCACGAAAAATATTGGCCACTTTGCACTTCATTTACTTGTTTATGCTCATTTGTCTGCGGGAATTCGCCGTTTTGTTGACACAGCAAATCAAACAAACCTTATAGCTTATATGGAAGGAAAACCTGCGCCATACAACAATGAAGAGTTGCAAAAAATTGCCGATCTTGCAAACTTTGCAGAAAGAAATGCTGATGCCATCAAACAGGCATTAGATGCATTAGCACATGTAGATGATATTGGAAAAAGGTTGGGAAAGGAAGACTTGTCAGGAAAGGGTTACATTTCAAAAGTGGAACCAGAAAGACTGACGGTTTTGACGGAATATGGGAAGTTTGTTGTTGATTTGAGAGAACATGATGGAAAAACAGCTTTTAGTTTGAGCTTGGATCGTTTGTCAATTAGCAACGGCAGAAGAACATATGAGATTGGACAAGAACTTGAAATAAATCCAACAAAGGTTCATTATGAAGATCGCACTGTTGAGGCAGAAATAACAAACACTTTGGAAGAGTCTCAAGCTCACGGAAACTATATGGAAAGTGTGAACGACTTCTACAAAGGAGGCGGTTATGGAAAGTAGAGTTTTCTCCAATGAAGATATTGAAAAACTCAACGATTCTGTCATAATCACACATGTTCATACACATGGGTCGGATGGCAACCTTTCAGAAAGAGATGCTATTGTATGGGCTTTTGAAAATAATGTTGCAATTTTTGGCAATTCAGAACATGACCGTGCCGACTATAAATTTTACAAAGAAATGGGTTGGGATCCAGAGGAATTAAAATATGTTTTCCATAAAATTAAGGGCGAAGATGTTTCTGATCAATATATTGGAGAAGTAGTGTGGTATGTTCAGAGTTTGGAACTTACAACATTTGATTATAAGATCAGAAACGAGGAAGACAAACCAACCAAATGTCATCTTTTGCTTTTGGCACCAGATCTTTCCACAAAAAATGAATTGGTTGAACTTATTGCATTGAAAGGACAAAATGATGATGATTATGATATGGGGATGGTTACATGCTTGTATCAATATAAGGGCATTCCATTCCCAAAAGACAAATTTAATGAGTTTAGAAGAAAGGAACGTGCAAAAGGCAATCGTGCTTCAAGAGTAAGCAAGAAAACTGCAATCAAATATTTTAAAGAACACCCAGAAGAAATCAAAAAACTTGGTGCGTCAAGTTTGATGGTTATACGAAGGCTGTTAAGCAAATTTGAAAGACAAATTGTAAGAATTAATATTCCTATTGAAATTGGCATTGCTGTGGCACACAAATACGGAGCATTGGTGTTTGTTCCACATTTGGATAAAACGCTTTTTCCTTTGCCAAAGGAGCAGTGGCGTCCATTCATCAGACACTTGCTTGATTTAGGTGTGGATGGAATTTGCTTGAAAGAAATCAAAAGTGAAGAAGTTCAAGAAATTGCGTTTGACGAACTTCAAAAATTTGGTAAGCCTCTTATTAATGATGGGGGTGGGCCAGATTGTCATACAACGGAAGATTACATGAACGCAAATTTAGTCAAATGGAAACTTGTTGATAGCAGGGATGCGGTTTATAGTTTGAATGAATTACAGAAGGCGAGAGAGGCAGGAAAAATGTCTTATTTAGACTATGAAGGAATTGATATTAATGCGGTTGATGCGTTTCTTAAAATATCAAAGGAATATGTCACAAAATGTAAACTTGACCTTACTGAAACTTTTGAAAAAGCTGAATGGGAAAGAGTATTGGCACTATGGAGAGATAAGACTACCAAAGATTGTTATAACGCTGAATTTTTGATAGACGAATATTTGCAAGGAAACAAAAATGTAAGCGTTGATGTGTTGGATTATGCCAAAACATTGCAAAGTATTTCAGTCGGTGATTTTTATGATATGATGCACGGAAGATTTAAGGTGCCAGAGCCAGAACCAAGTGAGAAAGGTGAGGTTAGAAAAATGGTCTCAAAGCCTGCACCAAGATTTTCAAATAATGGTAAGACGAGATAAAAAAAGACCAAGGAAATTTTCCTTGGTTTTTTTTGGAGCGGAAGACGAGATTCGAACTCGCGACATTTGCCTTGGCAAGGCAACGCTCTACCACTGAGCCACTCCCGCACGCTTAAACGCTCTTATAATATACCAAAACGAAAGCAAAAAATCAAGTGTTTTGATTTATTTTCAAAAAAATCTTGTTTTCGCATATCATATAATACGTTAATTTTGAAAAAGGTTTGACAAAATGGGGCTGTTATGATATAGTTATAGCGTTCCAAATTGTGGTACCATCGCCAAGTGGTAAGGCAAAGGTCTGCAACACCTTTATTCCCCGGTTCAAATCCGGGTGGTACCTCCAAGCGTGATGTCACGCTTTTTTAATATGCTGGTGTGGCGGAATGGCAGACGCACAGGACTTAAAATCCTGAGTTCGAAAGGACGTGTGGGTTCGACTCCCACCACCAGCACCAAAAAAACAAGTCGGTTGACTTGTTTTTTTAATGCCAATCTATTGGTTCTTTACCATTTTTGATGAGAAAATCGTTTGCTTTTGAAAAGTGTTTGCATCCGAAAAAGCCTCTATATGCTGAAAGTGGGCTTGGGTGAGGCCCCTTCAAAACCAAGTGTTGTTTTTCAATGAGTGGAGCAAAGCTTTGGGCGTGCGAGCCCCACAAGATAAACACCATTGGATCTTTTCTGTGCGAAAGAAGTTCTATAATTTTGTTTGTGAAATTTTTCCAGCCTTTGTCGCTGTGAGAATTTGCATGGGCACGTCTAACGGTGAGAGTTGTGTTGAGAAGTAAGACTCCTTGCTTTGCCCAACGTGTCAAATTGCCAGATTTTTCACATTTGATACCCAAGTCATCCTCAATTTCTTTGTAGATGTTGACAAGCGATGGAGGAAGAGGATTTCCATCCAAAACAGAAAAAGCAAGCCCATGTGCTTGATTTGGTTCATGATATGGGTCTTGTCCTATGATGACAACTTTGACATCTTCAAATTTTGTGGCGTTTAGGGCATTGAAAATCTCGTCCATTTTTGGATAGACATCATATTTTGCATATTCTTCTTCCAAAAATGATTGCAAGTTTTTGAAGTATGGCTTTTCAAACTCTTCTTTGAGAAGATTTGCCCAATTTTTTGTTATTCTTATCATAATTTCATTATACCATACGTGACAAATATTGACAATAAAAAAGACACACAAGAGTGTGTCAAATTTTTCTATTATTTGCCTGCTTTTGCATCGCTGATCAATTTTGCATAGTGTGCTTTCTTTCTGTTTGCACAATTTTGATGAATCACATTTTCTCTTGCAGCATTGTCAAGTCTTGCAACAAGGGCTTTGTATTCTTTTTCAGCATCTGCAACGTCAACAGCAAGAGCAGCTTTCACTCTCTTTTCATATGTTTTGATTTCTGATTTTACTGAATTGTTTTCAACACGTCTTTCTCTTTCAATCAAAACTCTTTTCTTTGCTGATTTAATGTTTGCCATTTTCTTCTCCTTCAAAGTCTTTAATTTACTCCGTAAGTATAACATATAAAAAGACAAAAATCAACTGATTTGTCCATTTTTTATCGACAAATTCATATGAAATAATATGAAAAAAGTTCTTTTGATTGACAGCGGCTCTGGTGGAGTTAATGTTTTGGTTGAATGTGTGAGAGTTGCGCCATTTTTTGACTATTTGCTTTTTTGCGATAATGCAAATTTGCCGTATGGTGACAAAACAAGCAAACAGCTGTTTGAAATTACGAGAAACAACTTGAAAAAGATTTACAAATATTTCAAATTTGAAATTGTTGTTTTTGCCTGCAACACACTGACTGCAATTTGTGTCGAACAATGTCGAAAAGAGTTTTCAGACATTGTGTTTATTGGGACAGAACCGGCAATTAAACCTGCGTTAGCAAAATATAAAGAGGATGAAATTTTGCTCTTGGCAACAGAAGGAACGATCAAAAATTGCAAATTATTGAAAAAACATCCAAACATCAGGGAAAAAGCCATGCCGACACTTGCGAGCCAAATTGATCACAATCTTGATGAACTTGAAACTTTGAAAGTGTTTGTTAGAAATGAATTGTCCGAAAGAAAGGAAAAAGCGATTGTGCTTGGTTGCACTCATTATGTGGCTCTAAAAAACCAAATTCAAGAAGTTTTGCCACATTGTGAAATATTTTCAGGAGAAAATGGCGTTGCAAGGAGGTTGCGGGCATTTTCTGATGAAAGTTGTATAAATTATCAAATTCAGCTTGTAACGTCCAAAATAGACGATTTTAGGGCAAAATTGCTATATTATTTCAACAAAAAAAGCGAAGAGTGATTCTTCGCTTTGTTTTTTCTTTTTGTTTTATGCGTCAAACAGATGAGAATTCAAGAAAACTGGTTCACAAGTGATGTTGATGCCAAGTTTTTTGAGTGTTTGTTCTTCTGCCGCTGGCATGATATATGTGCAATGTGCATTGCAGCCGCGAAGCTTTTCAATTTGGTCCATTGCAAGTTTTGCCTTTTTGTTTGTTGCAGAACAGATTGACAATGCGACCATAACATCATCAAGTGTTAGGACGCTTCTGTGTGATTTGAGAATTTTTGTTCTATATTCAATGATAGGCATCAAAATTCTGTTTTCAATGACATCAAAATCATCGCCAAGTCCCGCCAATGTACGGAGTGCATTGAGAACAACTGCGGCAGAAGCAGAAACCACACTTTTTGTTTTTCCAGTCACAAATTTGCCGTCTGGAAGTTCCATTGCAACACAAGGATAGCCACTTTCTTTTGCAGTTTTTCGTGCCAAAGGAATCACTTTCAAAAGATCATCAGTGTTTCCGATTTCTGTTGCCAAAGCTCTGTTTCTTTCAAGAGTTTCAAAGCTTGCTTGACCACGCTTGTAGTCGCATTCGGCTCTGTATAATCTACGCATGATTTCTTTCTTCGCTGCTTCTTGTGCCAATTTGTCGTCAATAATTGCAGAGGCAATCATGTTGACACCCATGTCTGTTGGTGATTTGTAAATTTCTTTGTTGGTGATTTTCAACAAAATTTTGTGCAAAATTGGAAATACTGCAATGTCTCTGTTGTAATTTACTGCCAAAGTGCCATAAGCATTGAAATGATATGGGTCAATTTGATTTACGTCTTGTAAATCGGCTGTTGCAGCTTCATAAGCGATATTGACAGGATGTTTGAGTGGCAAATCCCACACTGGGAAGGTTTCAAATTTTGCATAACCGGCTTTCACACCGCGTTTGTATTCATGATAGAGTTGTGAAAGGCATGTGGCGAGTTTTCCGCTTGATGGGCCTGGGGCAGTGACAACAACCAAAGGTTTTGTGGTTTCTATGAAGCTGTTTGCGCCATATCCTTCGTCAGAAACGATGACATCAACGTCATTTGGATATCCTTTTGTATAGTTGTGAAAATACACTCTTTCGCCACGTTGTTCAAGCTTTTTGCCAAATTTTGCTGCTCCTGGTTGTCCTTTGAACAGGGTGATGACAAAAGCAGATATGTAAAGGCCAATTTCTCTCATATTGTCAACAAGTCTCAAAACTTCATTGTCATAGCTTATGCCAAGATCAGCACGAATTTTGTTCTTTTCAATGTCATTTGCACTGATACACATGATAATTTCAGTTTTGTCTTTCAATTTTTGAAGCAATTTGATTTTGATATTTGGTTCAAAACCTGGCAAAACCCTTGCTGCATGCAAATCATCAAAGATTTTACCCCCAAATTCCATATAAAGTTTGTTGTGGAATTTCTTGATACGCTTGTTGATATTTTCGCTTTGAAGTTTGAGATATAAATCGTTATCAAAGCAAATTTTTGAGTTTTTTTGTTCTTTTTTAGCCATATTTTTCTCCTACAAGGTTTATTTTAACTCATTTTTTATTATTTTCATAATAAATTTGAAAGAATATTGACCAGATTTACATTTTTTTCGTTTGTGGAAACAGAATAA
>Ga0310786_10002655_pt1 | contig 26970 bp, 17 predicted proteins | sample AusTroGonzalo_MG_FD_203881 | JGI IMG/M metagenome (GOLD analysis project Ga0310786, IMG submission 203881) | Bovine rumen microbial communities from tropical cattle in Woodstock, Queensland, Australia - Gonzalo_03 (v2) (version 2) | ecosystem: Host-associated > Mammals > Digestive system >...
AAGTTGGACGAAACCGAAAAAGGGAAGCTCTTGCAGTCGCGAGGGCTTTTTTTTTGCCTTGGCACTATTATTGTCGTATCTTTGCGCCACATATATAATAAGGTGTGAATCGGCGGCGGACTGACAATTTGTCGCCCACAACAAAATCTGTTTTATGAGTTATAAAGTTGAACCCGAATTGTTTTCAGATATGATTGACACGGATGCCGAGTTCATCCCTGTGCTGACCATCGAGCAGAGCCAACTCGGCCAAAACGAGTCGGTGCCGGAGGAACTGCCCATCATGCCGTTGCGCAACTCGGTGCTATATCCGGGCACGGTCATCCCCATCACCGTGGGGCGCGAGAAATCCATCCAGTTGGTGAAGGAATACAGCCGCAAGCGCAAACCCATCGGTGTCATCGCGCAAAAGGAATCGAATGTGGACGAGCCAGTGCTTGACGATTTATATAAGGTAGGCACTTCGGCTCAAATCCTCAAGACCTTCGAGATGCCCGACGGCAGTATCACGGTCATCATACAGGGCATCCGCCGCTTCGAGGTGGTGGAGTCCATCCAAAACGACCCTTACATGAAGGCCGCCGTGATACCGTACGCGGCTTCGGAAGACATACCCAACACGCGCAAATTCGAGGCTTTGTTGCAGTCAGTCAGGGACTTGGCCATTCAGGTCATCCCACGCTCGCGCAACCTGTCGCAAGAGGCAGGCTTCGCCATCAAGAGCATCGATGACCCCGTTTTTTTGCTGAATTTCATTGCCAGCAACGTAGAGGCTGAACTTCCTGTCCGTCAAGGGATTTTGGAGGCTCGTAACCTCAACGAGATAGCCAATGGACTGCTTTCCGTGCTGACCGAGGCAAAGCAGATGCTTGAACTGAAGCAGCAAATCCAGAGCAAGGTGCGCGACGACATGGACAAGCAACAGCGTGAGTATTACCTCAACCAGCAGTTGCGTACCATTCAGGAAGAGTTGGGCGGCAATCCCAACGAGCAGGATGTCAAGGAGTTGAAGGAGAAAGCCGAGAAGAAGAAATGGTCGAAGGAAGTGGCCGAAGTCTTTGAGAGGGAACTTAAGAAACTGGAACGTACCCATCCGCAGGCGGCGGAATACGGCATACAACTCAACTATTTGCAGTATCTTGTCGACCTGCCGTGGGAGGAGTATACCAAGGACAACTTCGACTTGAAACGTGCTCAGCGTATCCTTGATGCCGACCATTTCGGCTTGGACAAGGTAAAGGACCGTATTGTTGAGCATTTGGCCGTGTTGAAGCTGCGCAAGGACATGAAGGCCCCGATTTTGTGCCTCGTCGGGCCTCCTGGCGTGGGAAAGACCTCTTTGGGCAAGTCCATCGCAAGGGCATTGAACCGCAAATATGTCAGAATGTCATTGGGCGGTGTGCGCGATGAGTCGGAGTTGCGCGGCCATAGAAAGACCTATATCGGTGCCATGCCGGGCCGTATCATTCAGAATTTGCGTAAGGTGAAGTCAGGCAACCCTGTCTTTGTCTTGGACGAAATCGACAAGGTGAGCGGCAATAACATCAGCGGCGACCCACAGGCGGCACTTTTGGAAATCCTTGACCCAGAGCAGAATAACGCTTTCTATGACAACTTCATCGAGTTGGACTACGACCTCTCGAAGATTCTCTTCATTGCCACGGCCAATAACCTCGCGACCATCCATCCCGCCTTGCGCGACCGTATGGAAATCATCGACTTGAGTGGCTACTTACGCGAAGAGAAATACGAAATTGCCAAGAGGCACCTGATTCCCAAGCAGATGAAGGAACACGGCCTCGACAGCAAGCAAATCACTTTCCCGAAGGACATCGTCATGCACATCATTGACGACTATACCCGCGAGGCTGGAGTGCGCAATTTGGAACGCCGTATTGGTGATATGATGCGTTTCCGCGCCAAGCAGGTCGTCAGTGAGGATGCCTTCGACAAAAAAATTACAATGGACGACATTCGGAAAGTGCTCGGTGTGCCGATGCACCACGACGAGGACGAGGTGAAACACACCATGCCAGGTGTGGCTACAGGTTTGGCTTGGACCCAAGTGGGTGGCGAGATTTTATCCATTGAGGTTAGTTTGAGTCGCGGTGGGGGACATCTCTCACTGACGGGCAACCTTGGTGAGGTGATGAAGGAGTCCGCTACCATTGCATACGAGTTCATCAAGGCACATGCTTCACAACTCAATATCAATCCCGATGTGTTCGAGGCTTGGAACGTCCATGTCCACATCCCCGAAGGCGCCACGCCTAAAGATGGTCCGTCGGCAGGCATCACCATGCTTTCCGCCTTGACTTCGGCCTTCACCCAACGCAAGGTGAAGAGCCAGTTAGCCATGACAGGAGAAATCACGTTGCGTGGCAGAGTTTTGCCCGTGGGTGGCGTGAAGGAGAAAATACTTGCCGCCAAGCGTAACGGTGTGACAGATCTCATCCTTTCCATCGATAACGAGCACGATATCAAGGACATCAAGGAGGATTACATTGATGGCTTGAACTTCCATTATGTGGAGAGCATGATGGAGGTGCTTGACCTCGCTTTGGAGAAGGAACAGGACAAGAACGACCTCGACTACAACAAGTATCTGAACAACCTGCATCCCGAGGTGATCGGTTTCAAAATCAAATAAAGAGTTAATGCCCATGTCATTCCGAGGATTTTATCGGCATAGATACGCTCACCTAAAGGTTCGGTATGACATGCCGAGAAAATCCGTAGGGAATCTATGGGCATGGCTGGTGGTGGCTTTGGTTTTTCTGACCGCAGGATGCGGTCAGCGACAATGTGATGAGGAAGGCCTCGCCATCTTCAAGTACAATGAAAGCGCGGGCATCCTGACCCTCGACCCGATTTACGCCAAGGACTTGCCACATATCTGGGCCTGCAACCAAGTGTTCAATAGCCTGGTGGCTTTCGACGACCAGATGAACCTTGTTCCGATGGTGGCCAAGTCGTGGGACATCAGCGAGGATGGATTGACTTATACTTTCCATTTGCGCAATGATGTGCAGTTTCACGAGGATACCTGCTTTGTGCAGCCGCGCTTTGTAACCGCCGAAGACTTCGTTTATTCCTTCAACCGCGTGGTGGACAAGCAGTTGAACTCACCAGGCTTGTGGGTTTTTTCATCTGTCAAACACGAGGATGACCAGTATGCTTTCACTGCCTTGGACGACACCACTTTCCAAATCGAGCTGTCGAAGCCATTCCCGCCGTTTTTAGGCATTTTGTCAATGACTTACGCTTCGGTGGTGCCGCACGAAGCCGTTGAATATTATGGTGACGACTTCCGCAGTCATCCCGTTGGGACGGGGCCATTCAAGTTCCAGTATTGGAAAGAGAACGTGAAGCTCGTTTTCCGCAAGAATCCCAACTATTTTGAGCGTGACGAGGCAGGGGAGAGGCTACCTTATATTGATGCCGTCTCCATCAGTTTCCTCATCGACAAGCAGGTGGCCTTTTTGGAATTCATCAAGGGCAAGTTCGACTTCATGTCAGGCATCGATGCGCGCTATAAGGATGAGCTGCTGACTTACGACGGCCAGCTACGCCAAAAATACGAGGACAAAATCAATTTAATCACTGAACCTTACCTGAACACGGAGTATTTCTCTTTCTTTCTCGATCCGAAAGATAGCCTAGGTCCCGACCGTTCGCGGGCCTTGCGTCAAGCCGTCAACCTTTGCATCGACCGCGAGAAGATGCTGCGTTACCTGCGCAACGGCATCGGTGAGCCAGGAACGGGCGGCATGATTCCCGTGGGTTTGCCTGGTCACAAAAACACGATTGGTTATGGCTACGACTTGAAACGCGCCCAGCGTTTGGTGTCGGAAAACCATTTGAAAGGTTACTTACTACAACTCTCCACTGTCGCCGATTATGCTGACATTGGCAAGTTTGTGCAGAGTCAGGTGGAGCAAATCGGTTTGCAGTGCAAGATGGAGGTGATGCCACCCGCCACGATGCGTAGCATGAGAAGCAACGGTAGTTTGCCCTTCTTCCGTTCCTCATGGGTGGCTGACTACCCCGATGCGGAGAACTACCTTTCGCTGTTCACAACATCGAATTTCTGTCCCTCTGGACCGAACTACACCCATTACACCAATCCTAAGTTTGATAAACTTTACGAAAAAGCCCTATTGTGCAATGACTTGCAGGAACGCGCCGCCTACTACACCGAAATGGATAGTCTGATGATGCAGGATGCGCCTGTGGTGGTGCTGTTCTACGACGAGGTGCTGCGTTTTGTGAACAAACGGGTGACAAACATGGGTAGCAACCCGACGAATTTGTTGGATTTGAGGAGAGTAAAGATAGTTGAGGAATAAGGTTTACAACAAAAAAGGAGGCTCGACGGCCTCCTTTTTTCGTTTGATAAGTGCGGTACTTATTTGACAACAAACTTCTGCGTGTCGTTGCCAGCACTGATGAAGTAGATGCCACTGCTGAGGCTGCTGATGTCGATGGTGTTGGCACCGGCGTAGCCTTCCACGGTCATCACGACTTGACCCATGATATTATAGACGCTTACTTCCGCGTTCTTGTTCAGCGTCACGCTGATTTGGTCAACGGCGGGGTTGGGATACACGCTGATGTGGTTGTTGTGCTCCACTTCAGACACACCGACGCCATAGAAGAGGTCGTTCAAATAGAAGGTGTAGCCCGTATAGAGGGCATCGGACGAATCGTTGTCGCCTCCCATGACGAAGGTGCCAGTGGTGCCGTCAGTTTGGACAGCCACGATGAGGGTGTTGTCAATCACTGCAGCTTGAGGATATACTTGCTCGGTATAGGTCAACATGAAGTCGTCGGCGAGGAACACTTGGGGTTGCCATGTGCGGCCACCGTCGCCAGAATAAGAGGCCCAGAGCTTGAAGTAGTAACCGTTATCATCCGGAGGAGTAGTCGGGTCGATGGTAACCCAAACAGCCACAAAGTCGACATCGCTTCCCGGGACTTTGCAGAGGACGGGCATGGCCACGCAACCGCAGTTATAGCCACCGTGCGCACCGAAGTCGTCGAGTTCTTCTGCACCTTCTGGGAGGTATCCGAAGTATTCAGGCCACATCTCGTGCGTGGCATTGCTCCACATCCACAAGGAGGCGTAGATGTCTTCGTAGATATAGGACGAGTCCATGATGAAGGGTTGGCCAGGTGTGGGAGGCATCGGATTGGTCGGGTCGGGGCCGTTAGGAAGGCTGGAGCCATCGCCATGGTAAGGCATGCTCTCGCTCCAGAAGCCGATGCCACCGATGGCGGGATAGTAGCTGCCCGAACCAGGTTCGCCACTGCAGCCGTTGAATTCGTAAGCCACACAGAGTTCGTCGTTGGCACCCCAGAGGCAGGAAGTCCAGCGAGGATACATGAACCAGTTGTCAATGGTGGTGTTGATACCAGGATGGTGCCAGAACACCTTTCTTTCCCAAGTCTCACCATCGTCGTAGCTATACATCACGAAGCAGTCGCTCCAGGCGTTGTTCACCACGAGGGCGAGGCAGTTGTCTTCGGTGGTCTCCATCCAATAGCAAACGTTGCTACCCCAGTCGCTACCATATTCGGAACTTAAATAGGGAAGAATGACGTTTTCAACGTCCCAGGTCTGGCCGTCTCTCGAACGGAAATAGTACAGCTTGCTGTCACTGTAACCCGTTGCGATGATGTGGATGATGTCGCGGTTGGGGCCGGAGGTCATCACGACAGGCCAGCAGGGGTCGATGGTGGGGTCAAATGTGACGGCGCGAGGAACACTGTTGGGGGCCAAGTCATCTCTGTTCTCAAGGATGTAGAAACCGCACTGGGTGTCAGTGTGGGCAGCGATGACGATGCCGTTCTCCTTGTAGCGGCAGATGGAACCGAAGCCGGTCTTCTCTGTTTCGACTCGGCCTTCTGACGGAATCCATTCGTCGTTGTTGTAGTCGTAGGTGCCAATGCCTGTACCACCGGTCGCTGAAGTTCGTTGCAGTAGCCATGGTGTAGGCGAAGTTCACCTTGTTGTCAGGCCACACAATGGTGCGGTTGATGGGACCGGCGTTGGTTTGCCAGTCGTAGGTGGTGTAATCTAACTCACCTGAGCCATAGTCGATGCGAACCAAATTGGGTTGGCTCTCCGCGTTGGCGTTCACGTTGTCCATTCTTCCCACTTTCTGTTGGGTGGCAACTTTGCGCAAGCCGTCCTTCGTCGACTTGCTCTTCACTTGCGAGTAACCTGCAAAGGCTATCAACAAAGCGAGTGTTAGGGTAAATAACTTCTTCATAATAAACGAGTTTAGTTAATGATTAGGTGAATTAATGTTGCTTGTTATTCATTTAATACGAGCCAAAGATATAAATTATTTCAATAGAAGTAGCAGGTTTGGATTATTTTTGCATCTTTGCAAAGTCTTTACATTTTAATCTCAATCATCATGAAAATCAAACAACTGCTTCTATCAATTCTGCTGCTGGGCGCGTTCACCATGACCGCCCAGGAGGAAGCCAAAATGTTGCGCTTCCCGACCATCCACGGCAACGACGTGGTGTTCAGCTATGGCGGAGACCTGTATTCCGTCGACATCAAGGGTGGCATCGCCCACAAAATCACCAACGACCCGATGGGCTATGAGATGTTCGCACGTTTCTCGCCCGACGGCAAACATCTGGCTTTCACCGCGCAATACGACGGCAACACTGAAGTCTATGTGATGCCTTATCCTGAGTGTGGCACGCCCACACGTCTGACTTACACGCCCACTTTGGGTCGTGACGACATCAGCGACCGCATGGGACCGAACAACATCGTCATGGCCTGGAAAGACAATGAGAACATCGTCTTCCGCTCCCGCAAAGAGAGCTGGGATGACTTCGTAGGTCAACTCTTCGTCGCTAATATCAACGGCGGCTTGGCCGAGCAACTGCCCCTGCCCGAAGGTGGCTGGATTTCTTATTCGCCTGACGGTAAGCAGATTGCCTACAACCGCGTGATGCGTGAGTTCCGCACATGGAAGTACTATCGCGGCGGCATGGCCGATGATGTGTGGATTTACGATTTCAAGACGAAAAAAATCGAGAACATCACCAACAACAACGCGCAGGACATTTTCCCGATGTGGGTCGGCAACAAGGTCTACTTCTGCTCCGACCGCGACCGCACGATGAACCTGTTCTGCTACGACCTTGGCACCAAACAGACCACCAAGGTGACGGACTACACCTATTATGATATCAAGTGGCCTTCGCTGGGTGACAACGACATCGTTTACGAGAATGGCGGTCAACTATTCCGCTACAACCTGAAAGACGGCAAGGTGTATCCCATCCCTGTGCAGATGGCTAACGATAACAAGTCGACCCGCACCAAGTACGTGGATGCCAGCAAGTTCATCAACTCAAGCACGATTTCTCCCGACGGCAAGCGTGTGGCTTTCGGTGCCCGCGGTGATGTGTGGACGGTGCCGGTTAATTCGGGCATTACGAGGAATTTGACCAATAGCGACAATGCCCACGACCGCAACGTGGCCTGGTCGCCCGATGGCAAATACATCGCCTACATCAGCGACCGCACGGGTGAGGATGAGATCTACATCCAATCCCAAGACGGCAAGGAAGAAGCCATCCAGTTGACTTCGAACTCCGACACCTATAAATACAGTCTCCTTTGGTCACCCGACAGCAAGAAGATTTTGTGGGACGACAAGATGAACCGCATCAATATGGTCGATGTGGCTACGAAGAAAGTTACCGTGGTGGCTCAAAGCACAGCAGGAGAAATGGACGAATTCTGCTGGTCTGCCGACAGTCGCTGGATTGCCTACGCCATGCCGAGCACCTTCTCTGTGAGTCGCATCCACATTTACAACGTGGCATCGGGCAAGGACGAGGTCGTTACTGATGGCTGGTACAACGCCTCTTCGCCTGCCTTTGACAAGAACGGCAAATACCTGTACTTCACCTCTGAACGCGATTTCCGCCCGACCTACGGCTGGCTTGAGTGGAACCATGTCTACACCGATATGTCCAAGGTCTATCTGCTGACTTTGCAGAAGGATACGCCGTCGCCATTCCTCACTGAAAACGACGAAGTGAAGGCAGAAGGTGACAAAGAAGGCCCGAAAGATGAGTTCAAGTCTGACGGCCCCAAGGGCGGCAAACCCGATGGTCCTGGTCCCAAGGGTGGCAAACCTGATGGCAAACCAGAAGGCAAAAAGGAAGCCAAGGAAGTGAAGATTGACTTTGAGGGTATCAGCAATAGGGTAGTGGTGTTGCCCGTCAATGCGGGACGCTACTTTAACCTGACGGGTGTCGAGGACGGTTTATACTTTGTGGCATTTGGCCGCAACGGTGGTGGCCTCAACTACTTCGATGCCAAGGCGAAGAAGGTCACGAACATCGGTGGAGGCATGGGCTACGAACTCTCCGCTGACGGCAGCAAGATGCTTATGCGCGAAGGCCGTGGCTACAAGGTGGTCAATGCGCCGAAAGGTCCGATGCCTGGCGGTGGTGGCCCTGGAATGAAGCCCGGCGAGCCTGGCAAGGGCGGCGGCGATGGTGAAATCGACCTTTCCAACATGAAGAAATGGGTCGAGCTGCGTACTGAATGGACGCAAATCTACAATGAGGCTTGGCGTCAGATGCGCGACTTCTTCTATGCGCCCAACATGCACGGCGTGGATTGGCCCGCGATGAAGGAGAAATACGGAAAGCTGTTGCCTTATTGCGCCGACCGCAACGATGTGAACTACCTCATCGGTGAATTGATTGGTGAAATCAACATCGGACACGCATACGTTGGCGACGGCGACCGCGTGAAACCCGAGCGCATCCCGATGGGTATGTTGGGTTGCCGCATCCACCGCGACAAGTCGGGTTACTATCAGATTGACAAGATTTTGAAAGGCGAGAACTGGAACGACAAGACTCGCTCGCCGCTGACTGAGGTCGGGGTGAACGCCAAGGAAGGCGACTACATCATCGCCATTGACGGACAGAGCACCAAGGACATGAAAGACATGTACGCTGCCCTCATCGGCAAGGCTGACAAGGCAGTGTTGCTCACCATAAACAATAAGGCTTCTGAAAATGGTGCCCGCGATGTGGTGGTGAAGCCTATCGCCGACGAAACTGGCTTGTATTACTACAACTGGGTGCAAGGCAACGTGGAGAAGGTGAGCAGGGCTACCAACGGACAGGTGGGTTACATCCACATCCCCGACATGGGTGTTGAAGGCTTGAACGAGTTTGCCAAGTACTTTTATCCGCAATTAGACAAGAAAGCCCTCATCATCGACGACCGTGGCAACGGTGGCGGCAATGTCAGCCCGATGATTGTGGAGCGTCTGCGTCGCGAGCTGTCGATGTATGATATGATGCGCAACTGTGAGCCTGAGACCAAGCCTACCAAAATGATGCTTGGCCCCAAGGTGTTGCTGTTCAACAAGTATTCCGCTTCCGACGGCGACCTGTTCCCCTACCAATTCAAGAAGCATAAGATTGGTACAACTATCGGTATGCGCTCCTGGGGTGGTGTAGTCGGCATTCGTGGCAGCCTCCCCTTCATTGATGGTGGATCGCTGACCCGTCCTGAGTTTGCACCCTTCAGCGAAGACGGCAAATGGGTCATTGAGGGCTATGGTGTTGACCCTGACATCGTCATCGACAACGACCCCGCCCGTGAGTTTGAGGGCATTGATGACCAATTGAACAAGGCCATCGAAGTCATCTTCGAACAGATGAAGGATTATCCCGACATCCCCGACATTCCCGCATGGCCCGACAAGACGAAATAAGTCGTTGATACATAAGCGAAAAAGCAGCAACCTTGGTTGCTGCTTTTTTCGTTGTAGCGGGAATGAGAATTGAACTCATGACCTCCGGGTTATGAATCCGACGCTCTAACCTGCTGAGCTATCCCGCCGTCTTTCGGGCTGCAAAAATAGGCAATTATTTGATACACCCAACACTTTTGTAGAAAAAAAGTTGACGGCGGTACTTTTAGGTTTTATTCGGTCAGTTCTTTGGCGGCCTTTTCGAGTTGGCTGTCAAGTACTTTCATGCCTTCTGCGATGCCGTTCTTAGCGTTGCCCTTCATGCTGAAGTAGAACTTGATCTTTGGCTCGGTGCCCGAAGGACGGATGGTGATTTTCGAACCGCCTTCGGTGAAGAACTGCAGCACGTCGCTCTTGGGCAGGGTGATAGGTGTGGTCTTGCCCGTCAGCAAGTCCTTGGCTTCCTGTAACTTGTAGTCGCGGATTTCAACAACCTTGTCGCCAGCGATGGCGGTGGGTGGCGTGGTGCGGAACTTGGCCATCAAAGCCTTGATTTCCTCGGTGCCACTGATGCCTTTCTTGGTCAGGGAGACGAGCTTCTCTTTGTAAAGGCCGAACTCCTTGTAGATGTCCATGAGCAGCTGGTAGGGCGTCTTGCCTTGTTCGGCGGCCCAAGCGGTGGCCTCGGCAATCATACTTGTGGCGATGACGGCGTCCTTGTCGCGGACGAAGTCGCCAGCGAGGTAGCCGTAGCTCTCTTCACCGCCGCCGATGAACTGTTTCTTGCCTTCAAGTTCCAGAATCTTGTCGGCGATGTACTTGAAGCCGGTCAGCACGTCGTAGCGGTCCACGTTGTATTTCTTGGCGATTTCGAACAACAACTCGGTAGTGACGATGGTCTTCACGACGAACTCTTTTCCAGTGAGTTTGCCCAGCTCGTTCCAGCGTTTCAGCAGGTAATACAGGAAGATGCTGGCGGTTTGGTTGCCGTTGAGCAGAATGAACTCACCCTTGTCGTCCTTCACGGCAATGCCTACGCGGTCGGCGTCGGGGTCGGTCGCCATGACGAGGTCGGCATTCAGTTCTTTGGCTTTATTCACAGCCAAGGCCATGGCTGCAGGTTCCTCGGGGTTGGGTGACTTCACGGTGGGGAAGTTGCCGTCGACGACCATCTGTTCTTCGACGCAGTAGACGTTTTCGAAGCCCTTGCGTTTCAGGATTTCGGGTACCAAGCGGCGACCCGTGCCGTGGATGGGTGTGTAGACAATCTTCAGGTCTTTGTGCTTCTTGATGAGGTCGAGGGAGAGCGACAGGCCATACACCTTATTTAAATAGATGTCGTCGAACTTCTCGTCCAACACAGTGACGAGTTCAGGGTTGCGCTTGAAGTTCACCATCGAGGGGTCGGTGATCTTTTCGACCTCGGCGATGACGTTCTTATCGTGTGGGCTGACTAACTGACCGCCGTCATTCCAATAGGCCTTGTAGCCGTTGTATTCTTTGGGGTTGTGTGAGGCGGTGACCATCACGCCGGCATCGCATTTCATCTCGCGCACGGCGAACGAAAGCTCTGGGGTGGGGCGGAGGCAGTCGAAGATGTAGACGTGGATGCCGTTGGCCGACATTACGTCAGCGGTGACATTGGCGAAAGCGGGGCTGTTGTTGCGGCCGTCGTAGGCGATAGCGACGCTCAGCGTTTTCTTGCCTTCGTTCATCTTTTTGATGTAGTTGGCAAAACCTTGGGTGGCCATGGCCACGGTGTAGATGTTCATGCGGTTGGTGCCGGCACCCATGATGCCGCGCAGTCCGCCGGTGCCGAACTCGAGGTTGCGGTAGAAGCTCTCGGTGAGTTCGTTGGGGTCGTTGTCGAGCATGTTTTGCACGCTCTTTCTCGTTTCTTCGTCGTATTGTTCAGTGAGCCACGACTTGGCTCTTTCGATGATTTTAGGGTCCATATTGTATAGTTTATAGTTGTTTAGTCTAATTCTTCGATACACTTGACCAAACTATCCCGCCAAAACGGTATCTCAATCCCAGAATACTCCTTTATCTTGCTCAAATCCAACACACTATAGGCCGGTCGCTTGGCTTTGGTAGGATATTGGTCAGTAGTAATCGGGTTCACTTTGCAGGTCTTTCCGCCGATTTCCATGATGGCGGTGGCGAAGTCATGCCAGGTGATTTGTCCCTCGTTGGTGAAGTGGAAGGTTTCATGTACCTCGTTTTTCCCGTTTTTGTTGAGCAGGGCTATTAGTGCCACGGCGAGGTCGTGTGCCCAAGTGGGGCAGCCCTTTTGGTCGGCCACCACGTTGATTTCATCTTTCGTGTCGCCCAGCATGAGCATGGTCTTCACGAAGTTCTTGCCCATCGAGGAATAGAGCCATGCTGTGCGCACAATCATATAGTTGCAGCTGCTCTCACGGATGACGCGCTCACCGTCGGCCTTGGTGCTGCCATAGACCGATTGCGGGTTGATGGGGTCGTCTACCTTGTAAGGCGCGTTGGCATTGCCGCCAAAGACGTAGTCAGTGGAGACGTGCATCAGCAAGGCGTTATGTCTTTTACAGGCTTCGGCCAGCACTTTTGGCGCGAAAGTGTTGACCAAGGTGGCCAGTTGAGGCTCGTCCTCGGCCTTGTCGACGGCAGTATAGGCGGCACAGTTGATGCAGACGTCAATCTGATGAGCTTCAAAACAATGCTCCACGGCGGCCTTGTCGCAGATGTCCAAGGTGTCGATGTCGGTGAAGAACCATTGGTGTTCTGCTCCAGCGATTTTTTGGAGTTCTGTTCCTAATTGTCCTTTGCAGCCTGTGACTAATATATTCATTTTCAGCGGTTTTTAGAATCTGTGGACAAACGCAATGCCTATTGACTCCTTGAGTTGGAGTTTAGGCACATAGTCCACAACGGTTTGTACGCCTTCGATGTCCTCATAGACGGGGAAGGTGGTGTTGTGGTCGTATTTCAAGTGGACGAACAGTATCGTCGTGATGTATTTGGTGATGACGAAATTGACGGTGTTCTCCCAGTTGACGTCCAAACGCAGTCGGTTGTCATCGCGCCGCTCGATGTAGTTGTAGAACAGGTTGAGCATGGTCGCATAGTGGATGTTCTTGCCGATGGGTTGCTTGTAGTTGGTGATGATGTTGATGCCGATGGATGCCGCGATTTTCTCTCCGGGCACCCAGTTGCCGTCTTCGTCGTAGTATCCTTTCTTGACGCCGAAACTGCCCGCGTCGGCGAGATCTTGGTTGAGCACGAAGGTAATCTTGCCAGCGATGGGGCTCAAGTAGATTTGGAAGCGCTCGTTTTTTGTCTTGTAGGCATAACCTCCCGAAAGGGTGAGGTAGGCAGGCGCCATGAACGTAGAAATGATGGTGGAGTCGTTAGGGTATTTGTAACCGTTGGCGAATTGGGTGTTGAAAGTCGACACCATGGTGATTTTCCACCGGTCTTTGGTGTTGCGCGATAGCGAGTAGTTGAGGTCGATCTTGTCGTCGGATTTCTCGATGCGTTTGTCGCCAAAACGGGAAAGGCCAAAGGCGAAGGCTCCGCCAAAGGTTTGTTCGACGACTTTTGTGTGGTAGACCAGTTTGAAATCGGCGAAGGCTTTGCCCGACCAGGAGTTCTCACCACCCGCCGCCCAGTTGGTCAGCGACAGTTGGTTGATGTTGATACCGTAGCTTCCGTGGAACGAAAGCCGTTCTGAAAGGATGTCGATGATATTCTCTTTTGGGCGAGGTCCGTCAGGACGTTTGGGCGTGAGCGAGTCCAAATGGCGGTTGATGGCGGCCAGTTCGCTTTCAATGGCTTGTCGCTCGTTGGTGATGTCGGTGTGCTCTTGGTTCAAGGCGGAGAGCGTGCGCTCCAACTGTTGCGTTTCCAATTCGTTTTGTTCTTGTTGGCGCAGCAGCAGGTACTTGATCTGTACGTATTCGAGGGTGCTTTGGCAGATGGAGTCGATGGTGGGGGTCATAAAAGGATAGCCCACCTGCCCAAAGAGTTGGGAGGCGGCTATCACTATGGTGATTGTCAGTGCGATACGTATAAATTGCCTCTGGATGAACCTCATTGTAATCAAGCACTTTTTATGATAACGGAAGTTCGGGCAGTTTATTACGATTCGTCGTCAATCGGAAGCTTATGGTTGGTCTGGTACAGATGCTTCTTGACATTTTGGAAGCGGACGGTGACTTTGCTCCAAATCTCCACGCTCTTCTTGATGCCGAGAATGCGACGATAGCTAATACGAAGATCCTCTCCGAGGCTGTGATAGATGCTGCTTGATATGCCAATGTAGAACGGACGTGCACACTGTTCGCTGATACGGTGGGCTTTGTAGATGCTTTTGCCAAACCATGTGATGTGTTCCATGTCGGTGTCCGACAGCGTCTTGGTGCCCATGATGTGGCCATGGTGTATGCCCATTGCAAACTCAACGCCACCGACAGCGGTAAATTCTTTCTTGTAGGTATCGGTGATGGCGCCTACAATCTTCATCGCAGTTTTGATAGCTGTTGGATAAGTAGTGTCTTCGCCTGGAAAGACAATCAAGAAAGCGTTGGGTGCGAAGTTGTTGACAAAGCCACCAGCATTTTTTGCGATGACTGACAATACTTCGTTCAGCATCGTGTAAGTTTGTGCCATTTTCCTTCGTCCTTGGTTCTCAAGCATATAGAACCAATTCTTGATTTCAAAGAAGATGACCGTGGCTTGCATGTAAATGCCAGTGCAGTTGAGGTCGATTTCAGAAACACGGTTGATGTCGTGGGTCTCGATATAGTCGAATTCAGCTGCTGAAAGTGTTGAAATTTTGCTCGTTAGGTCTTCTTTCCAACTCATTGCAGTCAGGTTTTAGGTTGATTTATTCCATGTTCGTATAAACGGCTTGGATGTCTTCGTCCTCGTCGAGTTTGTCCAAGAACTTCTCAATCTCTACCATTTGTTCGTCGGTGAAGCTGACGGTGGAGTTGGGGAAGCGTTGCAGGTTGGCTTTCACGATGTTGATCTTGCGCTCTTCGAGGGCGTCGTGCATGGTGCCATAGTCGGTCCAAGCGGTATAGACAGTGGTCGTGGTGGTGCCTTCCTCTTCGTCGGTCTCGGTGGTGATTTCGTCTAAACCGTAGTCGATGAGCTCAAGCTCGAGGTCGTCTTTTTCCATGCCAGCAGGCATCTCAATCTCGAAGACGGCTTTGCGCGTGAACATGAATTCCAGCGAGCCCATGGGCAAGAATGAGCCGCCGCACTTGTTGAAGTACGACTTCACGTTGGCCACGGTACGCGTGGTGTTGTCGGTGGCACATTCCACCATGCACTGTATGCCATAAGGGCCTTTGCCTTCGTAGCAGATTTCCACGAGGTTGGCAGCGTCCTTATCGGTGGCGCGCTTGATGGCGGCATCGATGTTATCCTTGGGCATGTTTTCTGCCTTGGCGTTCTGGATGGCCTGGCGCAGCTTGGGGTTCATGTCGGGGTCGGGGCCGCCTTCCTTGGCAGCGATGGTGATCAGTTTTCCGAGTTTCGGGAACACTCTTGACATGTGTCCCCATCTTTTCAGCTTGGCCGCTTTGCGGTATTCAAATGCTCTTCCCATTGTAGTGTGATTTTTGAATTTTCAAATTTGGGTGCAAAGATAGTAAAACGCTTTCAATATTTATATTTTCTGTCGAAAAATCTTGCGTTTTGGATTTTTCGCCTTACTTTTGCGTCCTAATTAATTAAGGTATGAAAGTCCTCGTTGTCACTGAAACCGATAGCTGCTGCGGCCCAATGGCGGCGGCCTTCCTCAACGATTATTCCACCTCGATGGAGGCCGTTTCGGTAGGGGAGAACCCATCGCAATCCATTGATCCTTTGTTGGTTAAGGCTATGCGGGAATGTCTGATTGATTTGGAAGGCTACGTTCCGAAAGGTAGGGAAGGTGTTGACCCGAAGGATTTTGATGCGGTTTACGAATGTCCCGATTTACCTTGTCCGACCACGATGGAGGCTTGCCGCGAATTACGCGATTTCATCAAGAACGAGGCGTTTTTGTTTTTCAAAAAAATGTAACGAAAAACCGCCCCAAAGGAGCGGTTTTTATGCGATTTGATGAAAATTCCAAATTAGGCTTCGGCGGGAGCTTCAGTGGCTTCTGCTTCGGGAGCGGCTTCTTCAGCGGCTTCAGCGGCAGCGGCTTCGGCTTCGGCGGCCTTGCGGGCTTCTATCTCGGCCAGCTTACGCTTGGCGATTTCGGCGGCGCGGGCTTCGTTGACTTGCTTCTCGGCCTCGATGCGCGTCTTCTTCTCGCCACGGGCTTTCTCTTCGTTGGCCTTGACGAGGTTGGCGGCCTTGGCTTCCTTCTCCTTCATCCAGTTCTGGAACTTGATTTCGGCTTGTTCTTCCGTCATGGCGCCCTTCTGCACGCCGCGCATCAGATGATACTTCATCATGACGCCGACTTTGCTGAGCAGCGAGCGGGTGGTGTCGGTCGGAACTGCGCCAACGCTGTACCAATACAGGGCTCTGTCAAACTTGATGTTGATTTGAGCGGGGTTGGTGAGCGGGTTGTAGGTGCCTATTTTCTCAATGAATTTACCATCACGTGGTGCGCGAGAGTCGGCAACTACGATGTGATAGAAGGGCTGACCCTTCTTGCCATGTCTTTGCAATCTAATTTTTGCAGGCATAAATTTGTTGTTTTAAGTTGATTATGAATGAATTAACTAAAACCTACCCGAGGTTTCGGCGGCAAAAGTACAAAATTTCCCTGAATTGGCGCATAAACTGAAGTTTTTTTATTTTTTCCTTGACCGCGATGAAATATTCACTATCTTTGCCCCAATTTCAACCTCAAACAATTCGTAGAACCAACAACTACTAATCATGAACAACGACAACTTTGAAGATTCCTTGAAAAAATGGAATGAGAATGAAAAAGCCGCCAACGAACTCATCAACATCGTCGGCAGATTGTGGTATGACAAGTCAGTGGAACTGATTATGCTGCGCTCGCTGTTGGTCAACCGTGGCTCGGGCAAGATCCTGAACAAGCACCTCCGTGCCGCCAACGTGTTGGGCAAGCCAGTTCGTGTGCAGGATTCTCTGCTCATCGCCAAGGCATTGCTGGCCGAGAACCTCGCGCCTGCCCGTATTGACCTCGGTCGCCTCAATTCTGAGTGGACTGACGAGCACGATAAGTACAACAACGACGTGACGGCCTTCGTCCGCGACAAACTTGCTTACATCATTGATGCCGTTCCGCGCAGCAACAAGGTGCAGGATGTCATCCTCTACGGCTTTGGTCGTATCGGTCGTATCCTCTGCCGCGAAATGACGGAGATGGCAGGCCGTGGTGACGCGCTTCGCGTCCGCGCCATCGTCACCCGCAAGAACTCGCCCGAGGACATCGCCAAGCGTATCAACCTGTTCCGTACGGACTCGGTCCACCGCTATTTCCATGGCGTGTGCACTCCCGTCGAAGGTGAAAACGCCATGATGGTCAATGGTCAGAAGATTCTCTTCCTCGAAGCCAAGAACCCCGAGGATCTCGATTATACCGCATACGGCATCAACGATGCATTGCTCATCGACAACACGGGTGCCTTCCGCGACCGTGAATCGTTGTCACGTCACCTCCAAGCTAAGGGCGTCAGCAAAGTGTTGCTCACCGCTCCCGGCAAGGGCGACATCCCGAATGTGGTCTACGGCGTCAACCAAGACACGCTCGACCTTGAGAATGAGACCGTTTTCTCGGCTGCTTCCTGCACCACCAATGCCATCGTTCCAGGCTTGGAAGTCATGCTGAAGAACTTCGGTATTGTGAAGGGTCACATCGAGACCATCCACAGCTACACCAACGACCAGAACCTGTTGGACAACTATCACAAGAAAGAGCGCCGTGGCCGCAGTGCCGCCTTGAACATGGTTATCACCGAGACAGGTGCCGGCAAGGCAGCTGCCAAGGCCATCCCCGAACTGAAGGGCAAGCTGACGAGCAACGCCGTGCGCGTTCCTACGCCTGATGTTTCATTGGCAGTGCTCGCCCTCGACGTTGAGAATGCCACTACGGTGGAAGCTGTCAATGAAGCTTTCCGCCTCGCTTGCTTGGAGGGCAATCTCATCGAGCAGATTCGTTTCAGCAACAACACCGAGTTTGTCAGCAGCGACGGCATCGGCGACAGCTGCGCTTGTATCTTTGATGCTCCGGCCACCAAGGTCAGTGAAGATGGCAAGACAGTCATCCTGTATCTGTGGTACGACAACGAGTTCGGCTACAGCAACCAGGTGGTTCGCCTTGCCCGTCATATCGGCCAGGTGAAGAGTTACAGGTATTATTAATCTGAACGTAAAACAATTGGATATGAGTCACGGGACTTTGGGACAGCCTGAAGTCCCGTGCTGTTTTTAATTACGGATAAAGTATTCTTTGTATTTTTGCGTCCCGAAATTGACATAATTAAGTCATGCGTTTGTCGGAATTCATTGTTAGAAAGCGTTTTATATTCTTAATCGCAGCGATTGTCGTCGCAATCGCCTGCGCATTATTGATTCCGCACACGAACATCAACACAGACATGACGCGCTATCTGCCCAACGATTCGCAGATGAAGCAAGGCATTGACCAGATGACGGAGGAGTTTGGTGAAGATGCGGTTGGGACGGGCATGGTTAGGGTGATGTTTTGGTCGCTTCCCGACAGTCTAAAGACCGCTACCAAGGATGAGCTTTCCAGCATTGAGGGTGTTTCCAACATCTTGTACCAAAATGGCAGCGAAGAATACAACCAAGGCGAAAAGGTATTGTATGAACTGCTGTGCGGCAGTCAGCGGAGCCAGGAGGAGATTGCCAATGAGATTGCGGACAAATACGGCGACCGGATTCTCGTTGAGAAAAGTGAAAATGGCACTTCGGCACCTATAAACGTGATACTCGTTGCCCTTGTCTTGCTGCTTATTGTGCTGTTCATCATGTGCGAGTCGTGGCTTGAACCGCCCATATTCCTTGCCGCCATCGGTGTGGCTGTGGCCATCAACATGGGCACCAATGCCCTGTTCGAGAGTGTGTCGGTCACCACAAACTCGATTGCCGCCATCCTTCAGCTCGTCCTTTCCATCGACTATTCCATTATCCTTATGAACCGCTACAGGCAGGAAAAGTCGTTGGGAAATGGCGACACCATCACCGCTATGACCCATGCGCTCAAAAAGGCATCCTCGTCGATAGTGAGCAGTGCATTCACCACCATCGTCGGACTGTTGGCACTCGTGTTCATGAAGCTGAAAATCGGCGCCGACATGGGAGTCGTTTTGGCCAAAGGTGTCCTTTGCAGCTTAGTGTCCATTTATACCGTCCTGCCAACCATCATATTGGCCATGGACAGTGCCATTGAGAAATCGACAAAAAAGGTGTTGAAACTCAACACCGACCGCCTTGCTGGTTTCAGCATGAAATTCCGTATTCCGCTGACCATCGCTTTCGTGGCCATATTTGCAGGTTCGTACTACCTTCACAAAAAGACCGAAATCTCGTTTTCTTTTGAGCAAAAATCCGAAATCGAAAAGTATTTCCCGCCGAAAAACATCATCGTGCTTTTGTACGACAATTCCGATGCCACAAGGGTAATAGAACTGGCCGACAGCGTGGCGACCCATCCCAATGTGAAGTCTTTCATTTCATATCCTTCGCTGATGCAAAAGAAACTGACGGCAGAGGAAACCAAAGGCATGATCGGCGGTTTGACGGCAATGGCTGGGGATATGATGCCAACGGATAGCGATAATGCGATCAATCTCGCTGATTTTGACCTCAACACGATTGTGGATGCAATATATTACATAGGTTCACAAAATCCTAACGAGGAAAGAATGAGCCTGCATGACTTTGCATCGCTCGCTGCGGAATTGAGTGCCGACACAACGCTTTCGGCATATCTTGGAGACATGTCGCATGTGAGTGAAGAGGAATTGCAATACCTCAATATTCTCGTTTCGCTCACCGACACATGCCTCATTGACAAAAAGTTGACTGCGGAAGAACTTTCAGATATGGTTGGCGTCGACAAGGAACTGATTTCGATTATATGTCCACCAGGCCAAAAAGCCTCCATCCGCGAGATTCTCAAATTATCCAAGGAACTGCTCAACGGGAGTATGGTGCCCTCTCCCCAAAACAAAAAAACGCCTGAGCCGCAACTAGTTGAACAACAGGTAAATCTTCCAGTTGAAAACGATTCTATTGAAACTACCGAAAACATAGCCCCCGACGAAAACATAAGCATTCTTGACGACGAGGACGCCATTTACAAGGATTCGACCATTTTCCTGAAACAGTATACCTCCTCCGAAATCGCCCAAATGGTTGGAATGAACGAAAAAAGTGCGTCCATCATATTCAACCTTTACGGACGAACCGTGAAGCAAAAAACAAAAACCATGTCGCTGTATGATTTTATACGTTTCGTCATCAACGATATCGCCAACAGGAGGGTTTTTGCTTCGCAGATAGACCAAGAAAGCCGCAGGTTGCTGAGACAAAAGGAAAGCTTGATGATGGCAACGCTTCAAGCGGGTAAAACTGAAAACGCTGAGGAAGAACTGATAGCCGAATTGGAGGAAAACCCGACGGAAACCATTGTGGAGACTGACGATGAGCAAGAAGAAGCCGAGCCCGTCATGGACATGCCCAAAGTGGACAAGGAAAACATAGACAAACTGTACAAGGCTGAGAAAATCATGGCCATTGCCAAGAAAGGAAGCCGTTTTGATGCTTCCGAGATGCACAGGCTGCTTACCTCGTTCGGTGCTAAAATGGACCTGCGCGACATTGAACTTGCCTATTTATACAATGGTATAACCCATTTCGATGATGAAAATGTGAAAATGTCGGCAGAGGACATTCTCAAAACGCTGAACGATTCTGTCATCAACCATCCACGCTTTGCTTCGTTGATCAATGACGAGATGAGGTCGGGCATGGATACCGTCAATGCCATGATCGATGAGAACTTCAGCCAGTTGCGCGGACGCCAGTATTCGCAAGCCATCGTTTTCTCCGATCTGCCCAAGGAATCCGACGCAACCCACGAGTTTGTGGAAACTTTGGCCGCAAAATGCGACAATCAGTTGGGAAGCAGACATTACCTTATCGGCGAATCGGTGATGATGAACGAAATGCGCAACCAGTTTGGCAATGAAATGCTTCTTGTCACGCTCATCACCGTATTGTCCATTTTCCTCATCGTGGCCCTCACTTTCCGTTCGCTTGCCGTGCCTGCCATACTGGTGATGACGGTGATGACGGCAGTGTATATCGATGTGACCGTGAGCGGACTGAACGGCGGCAGGTTGCTCTATTTGGCCTACCTCATCATGCAGAGCATCCTGATGGGCGCGACCATCGACTATGGCATACTTTTCACCAACAACTACCGCGAAGCCCGAACATTGACAAGCAAGATAGATTCCATCCGCAAGGCTTATCTGGCTTCGACGCACACCATTCTCACCTCGGGAACGATTATGACGCTGGCACCGTTTGCCATGTCTATCATGATTGATGATGCGACCATTGCAACGATATTGCGATGCATTGCAGCAGGTGCCCTGGCCGCCGTATTGCTGATTATCTTCGTTTTGCCAGGCCTTCTTGCCGCTTTCGACAGGTTCGTTGTAAGGAGGCAGAGCCAGGAAAACCTCGCGGAAAAACCATCCAACCAGACAAACCCTTAAACAAATAACGCTATGCAAAAATTGAACATTCCCCTGATGTGCACGCTGCTCTTGCTCTCACTTGTAGTGTGCCCCATTTTATACATCTATGTAGGTCCAGCACTCAACGACTTACAATTGGAAACGCTGAAAATCCTCGGTATCATCGCCGGATGCAGCGCTTTGTATTGCTTCACGTTAGGCGAAATCACCGGCAACAACAGTCAGGTCGACAAGGTGTGGAGCCTTCTCCCCATCGCCTATTGCTGGATTATCGCTGCGAAAGGCGGTATGCATCCTCGTTTGGTAGTAATGGCAGTGCTGGTCACCCTTTGGGGCATTCGCCTCACCTACAACTTCGCCAAAAAAGGCGCCTACAAACTTCGGTTTTGGGAGGGAGAAGAAGATTATCGTTGGGAAAAGGTCCGCGCCCTTCCTTTTTTGCAGAACAGGGCTGTATGGATGGCATTCGACCTCTTCTTCATCTCGGGCTATCAGAACGCCCTCATCCTCATGTTCACTTTCCCCGCGTTAGTGTGCATGGGTTCTACCGAGCCTTTCGGTTGGGTGGATGCCATCGCCGCCGTGCTGATGTTCGGCTTCATCGTCTATGAGACCATCGCCGACAAGCAGCAATGGGATTTCCAAAGCAAAAAATGGGCGATGATCAAGTCTGGGAAAACGTTGGAAGAGCTTCCAGCGCCCTACAACAAAGGTTTCAACACCTTCGGGCTATGGAGCGTAAGCCGTCACCCCAATTACATGGCCGAGCAAGCCATCTGGGTGAGTTTCTACATCTTCTCCATCGGTGCAGGCGTCGGTATCATCAACTGGAGCATGATTGGAGCTTTGCTCCTAATTGTACTCTTCACGGCCAGCACCAACCTCGTGGAAGGCATCAGCGGCGACAAATATCCTGAATATGCCGAGTATTGCAAGGAAGTGAACAAGTTTATCCCAGGGCGCAAATATAACAAGTAAAATGATGAAATACTTTGTCGTTGATGCCTTTACGAACCGGCCTTTTGGCGGCAATCCCGCTGGCGTGGTGCTGCTTGACTCGGACACTTTTCCAGAGGAAGGATTGATGCTGCAAATCGCCGCCGAACTGCGCTATTCGGAAACGGCTTTCATTCAACGACATTCCGACAACGAGTTCACCATCCGCTATTTCACCCCAAAGGCAGAAGTGGAGTTGTGCGGTCATGCCACCATCGCCTCGTTTTTCATGCTGCATCAAAAAGGATTGGCTTCGGGACAATGCCTCTGTCACACCAAAGCAGGTGACTTGCACATCGAAGTTGGCGAAAAAGTGATGATGCAGATGGCCCAACCCCGAATCGTTGCAACGATTGGCGAAACTCAAGAAATCTATCGGGCTTTGAACGTGAAGGATTATCGTCCAGCGATGCCCGTGCAGGTGGTTTATGCCGGCTTGCCCGACATCATGATACCATTGCCTGATGTGGACACTTTGCAAACGCTCCAGCCCGACATGAAGGCTATTTCAGACATCACCAAGAAATACGAGGCTGTCAGTTTTCATGTCTTCACTTTCAGTGACGATGGCTACACTGCCCATGTGCGTGATTTTGCGCCGCTTTACGACATTCCCGAGGAGTCGGCCACAGGCACGGCCAACGCCTCGCTGACCTATTACCTCCAGCAGTGCGGATGTCTTGGCAACGAAGCCGAGTGCGCTTTTATCCAAGGTGAAGCCATGGGACGGCCTTCGGTGGTCGCCACAAGGATTCAAGCTGATGGAAATATTTTTGTTGGTGGTACTGCCGCTATAGTGGCTGAAGGAAACTTGACAATATAATCACTTAAATCAATAAATATGAAAAAGGTAGTATTTCTCGCAGTAGCAGCTCTGATGATGATCACAAGCTGCAACAACCAAAACAACAAGACCGCCCAAGTCGCGGAAACTGAAACTGTAGCCGAACAGACCAGCGGCATTTATAATTTCACTGTCAAGGATATCGACGGAAGTGAAGTGTCGTTGGCCAACTACAAAGGCAAGGTGTTGCTTATCGTCAATGTGGCGAGTAAATGCGGACTGACCCCGCAGTATGAGGGTTTGGAGACCCTGTATCTGAAGTACAAAGACCAAGGTTTGGAAATTCTGGCCTTCCCCTGCAACCAATTCTTGGAGCAAGAGCCAGGCACCAACGAGGAGATTCAGAGCTTCTGCTCGCTGACTTACAACGTGACCTTCCCGCTGTTCGACAAGATTGATGTCAACGGAGAGAATGAGAGTCCACTTTACACTTATCTGAAGGAACACGCTCCTTTCCAAGGCTATCCAGAAGGCACCGAGGAGTTTGCGGCTATGCTTGACGAGATCCACCAAAAGACCGGAACGGGCTTCGACCAAGGCGATGCCATCCGTTGGAACTTCGGCAAGTTCCTCGTCTCCAAAGACTGCATGACCATCCTGCGATTCGAGCCGATGGTCACACCAGCGGATATGGAAGCTGATATTCAGCGGATGCTGGAAGAATAACGAAAGCGATACGCCTTCGAAGCATAAGTTGCTCTTCCAACAAAATAACGAAGAAATCCGCAACTCGAGCGCAGGCTTGGGCTGCGGATTTTTTTGTAGTTTTGCAGCCAAATTTGATTCATTATGAAAAAAGTACTTTTACTCGCAACAGCACTGCTGTTAATGGCTCCCTTGGGAGCGAAAGCCCAACAGGGCGTTGAAAACTACGTTTCCGCTTCGGGTTATGTGATTTATAATGCCCCATTCTACAACACGGGAAGCGACGGCTATGCCTTCGATTTCGAGCAAGACTATGTGGAAGGTCGTCTGATTAACTGGACCACCATCGATGCTGACGGCGACAGCTATAACTGGACGCTTTCGCCCATTGGCGAGGGTTATGGACATAATGGCTCCGACGGTGTGCTGATGTCATATTCCTACAGCAACTACTCTGGTGCGCTCAATCCCGACAACTATTTAGTGTCACCCAAACTAGCGATGACTGCCAATAATCATTATGTGACGTTCTTCGCTTCCGCTTTGGACGAGGCTTATCCTGCCGACCACTTCGGACTGGCAGTATCGACCACAGGAACCAATGCGACGGATTTCACCATGCTGCAAGAATGGACGATGACAGCCAAACAAGGCGGTTGGCATGAATACTCGGTTGACTTGAATAACTACGTTGGCCAAGAGGTTTACATCGCCATCCGTCATTTCAACAGCTCGGACAACTTCTGCCTCTGCGTGGATGATGTTTTTGTTGGTTTTCAGGCTCACGATCCGTTGGTCAGATGCAGCATCGCCCTTGATGGCACTACAGTGGACAACAACGTCACGGGAACCCAGTATCTGTTAGATACCGACGGCTTCGCAAACAACTCGTCGCATACCACCACGATTACCGCCACCTATCAGTCTGGTGCCACTTTGGTCAAGTCAACGGATTGGACCTTCCGATCAGCCGACAATTTCCAAGGCTCGCCCACGGGACTTCAGGCCGAAAGCGATGGTTCCGCTGTCACGCTCAGTTGGACGCTTCCAATGATGAACTCGTCGTATGTCGTGGATGAGATCTTTTATGATTTTGCCGACAGCACTTTCTCCGATCTTACCTTAATTGACGCCAATAACGACGGCTATAACTTCAGGATTTATCCTTACGGAGGTTATGGCAGCGGCAAATGCCTGAAGTCGGATTCATGGATGGGAGGCAACATCGGAAATCTCAATCCTGACAACTATGTGGTCCTGCCTCGCGTTACCGCAACCGAAAACACCGTTTTCTCTTTCATGGCGGTGGATAGCGACATGCCTGGCATCGCCCCAGACCCAGAGCATTTCGGCGTGGCCGTTTCAACCACAGGCAACACCAACCCCTCTGATTTCACGATGGTTCAGGAGTGGAACAGCACGGGAGATTATACAGAGTATTCCGTCAACCTTTCGGCATACGCCGGACAACAAATCTATGTGGCCATCCGCCATTTCAATACCACAGGCGAATGCTATTACCTTTATGTGGACGACATCAGAATCACTGGTGTGGAGGCTGAAATCACCCGTCCCGCCAAGGGTGCTTTGGTCTATGCCAACGGCGAGCTTATCGCGATGTTGAACCACGGCGAGACGAGTTTCACGCATAGCGTAAACCGTTATGATATCGATTATTGCATCCGTGTCATCCAAGAGGGAAGCAAGGATGACGGCACCTATTTCGCTCTTGCAGCGCCCCAATGTGCCGATGCCGAAGTGGAATGTGTGTCGGCTAAGAACTTGTCGGCAAATTGGGACGGCCAGAAGGTGACACTCTCATGGGAGCGCGATATCTTCATCGATTTCGAGGACGACCCGCAAGGTTGGTCTTTCCTTGATGCCAACGGCGACGGTTATAATTTCGGCATTTACATGGGAGGCGGCATGAACCCCGACGGCAGCGTCAACACTACCAACACCAACGCCAGCCTTAGCTCGTTCTCCTACATGAACGGTATTGGCGACCTGAACCCCGACAATTACGCTTTCATGCCGAAGGTGAAAGTCCTTCCCAATGCAAGCATCGAGTTCTATGCTTCAGGTTATGATCCAAATTATCCGAATGAGCCCATTGCCGTATCGGTGGCTTCTGAAGACGGTATGACCATCACCGACGTGCAGTCGTTTGTGACCTCGTATCCCTACCAACGCTACACGGTTGATTTGTCGGCCTACGCTGGGCAGGAAGTGTTCCTCGGTTTCCATCACAGGTCCAACGTGGGTGCCTACGCCGTGGTGATTGACAACATCACAGTGACCAACGCAGTGTGGGCGGGTACGGCCAGCGAAACCGTCCATTATCATGTCTATCGTTCGTTTGACGGTTCCAACTACCACATGATTGGCTGGGCCGATGGCGATGCCGTCAGTTACGACGATAACGACATCCAGTCGGTCAACTGTTATTACAAAGTGACAGCGGTCAACACGATGCCAGGCAACACAACCTGTGAATCGGCTCCCGCAATGGCTGTTGACGGCATCCACGACTATGTGACGGTTCAAACCGACGGCGTGAATGAGTTGAATGCTGGCACCAAAGTCTATCCCAACCCGACTAATGGTCAAATCACCATCGAAGCTGAAGGAATGAACCATGTAACGGTAATTAACGCCTTGGGACAAACCGTTTACGATGCCCCGACCGATGCCGACCAGACGGTTCTCGATTTGTCGCCATACGGCACTGGAATGTATCTGATTCGCATCAACTCTGAAAAGGGTGTCAACGTGAAACGGATATCGGTGGTGAAATAAAACCGCTCCGCAAAGCAATTCATTGGCAATACAAAAATCCGCAACTCGGGCGAAGGCTGGGGTTGCGGATTTTTTTGTATCTTTGCACCTTTGAAAAGTTACAAAACAACAAACCAATGTTCATCCAAGACATACCTTCAGGCCAACTGCTTTATATCATGCTCTATGGCGGAGCGGCCATGGCTGCCCTCATCGCCTTCGTCTATCTGCTGCTGCGCAGGGGCAACGCCTTTGC
>Ga0310786_10002659_pt1 | contig 26940 bp, 19 predicted proteins | sample AusTroGonzalo_MG_FD_203881 | JGI IMG/M metagenome (GOLD analysis project Ga0310786, IMG submission 203881) | Bovine rumen microbial communities from tropical cattle in Woodstock, Queensland, Australia - Gonzalo_03 (v2) (version 2) | ecosystem: Host-associated > Mammals > Digestive system >...
TATCTTCGGCAGCCGCCGGGATATGGATCATATCTACAATACGCCCCGGGCCTGGTTTATGGGCCGGTACCTGACCCCGACGGGCTACAGCTGGGACGGACCGAACGCGGAATTCACCCCGGAAAGCGATAATATTCCCTGGAGCCTGAAGCCGGACCGGAAGGTGGCGGCGGAGGACGTGAAATACATGCTGTCCAGCCACTACCAGGGCACGCCTTATGATCCCTACATCGGACGGGATACAGGCTGCCGCGGTATGTACCGGTCCATCGGTATCAACCGGACCGGCGTGACCAGCATCTGCCAGATCCGGCCGGACGTACCGGACGCTATCAAAGGTATTGAATGGATTATCTTCGGCTCCACCACTTTCGGAGCGGCCCTGCCGGTGTACACGAACGTCAGCGTGATGCCGGACTACCTGAGCAAGGTGACGCTGGATACTTCCACGGAGAACTACTACTGGGGCAGCCGGCTGATTGGCGCGCTGGCGGATCCTTGCTATGCTTCCACCGTGCAGAATATCGAGCGGTATGAACTGACCGTGATGACAAAAGCCCGGACGCTGATCCGGGAATACGACCGGAAGATGACGGAATCCGGCAATTTCTCCCTGACGGAAGAAGCCAATGAGAAGCTCAGCGCCATGGCGAAGGAGGAGACGATCTCCACCCTGAACAAGGTGCTGCTGACAGCCAGCGAAAAGATGAAGAACGGCTATAACCTGGCGGACAACTGAGAGAATAGCAGAAAACAGGGCGTCATCCTGAAGGATGACGCCCTGTTCATATCTGTTAATCGATTCAGAGATTAAGGGTTTTCCGGTATCCGTCCAGTTCCGGTTCATTGCCGTAGACATAATGGCCGGGAAGGATCTCACACCAGACGGGCGGATCATTCTCGTAATGATGGACGGAAGGATCATAAACCAGCAGCTTTTTGGTACGTTCCACATAGGGGTTGGGGTTGGGAACGGCAGAAAGCAGAGCCTGCGTATAAGGATGCAGGGGATGAGCGAAGAGCTCTTCCGCTTCCGCAAGCTCCACAATACGTCCCTTGTGGATAACGGCAATACGGTCTGAGATAAAGCGGACGACGCTCAGGTCGTGGGCGATGAACAGATAGGTCAGGCCGCGGCTCTTTTTCAGATCATTCAGCAGATTCAGCACCTGGGCACGGATGGACACATCCAGTGCGGAGATCGGTTCATCAGCTACGATGAACTGGGGCTCCATGATCAGGGAACGGGCAATGCCGATACGCTGGCGCTGGCCGCCGGAGAATTCGTGGGGGAAGCGGCTGGAGAATTCGGGCAGAAGACCGACTTCGTTCAGCGCTTTCTGGACTTTATCCTGCCGGTCATGCTCGTCCTTGTACAGGTGATAGTTAATCAGACCTTCGGAGATGATGTAGTCCACCTTGGCCCGCTCATTCAGGGAGGCCATGGGATCCTGGAAAATCATCTGCATGGAGCGGATGACTTTTTCATCCATTTCCTTGCTGATCTTTCCGCTGATCCGCTCACCACGGAAAAGGACTTCACCGTTTGTAACGGGGTTAATCCGGACGATGGCCCGGCCGATGGTGGTTTTGCCGCTGCCGGATTCGCCGACCAGGGAGAAGGTTTCTCCCTTATAGATCTCAAAGTTGACATGATCAACGGCCACGAACTTTTTGCGTCCGGAACCGAAGGTCACCTGGAGATCCTTAACCTCCACCAGGGTTTCGCGGTTCGGATCCAGGTGCGGATGATACGCATTCGGATCAGTGCCGTTGTTATCCTTGGTCTCGGAAAGACGCTGGATGGACTGGGGCTGTTCCACTTTGGGCGCCCGGGGATCCTGCAGCCAGGATTTGACCATATGGGTGGCTGTCACCTCATACATGGGCGGCTCTTCCAGGAAGTCAATGTTCAGCGCCTTTTTGTTCCGCGGAGCGAAGGCATCGCCCTGGATCTTGTTGAACAGGTTGGGCGGCGTACCGTCAATGGCGGGAAGCTTTTCTCCCTTGACGCCCAGCTGGGGAAGCGCTGAAAGCAGTGCCCAGGTGTAGGGATGCAGGGGAGAGAAGAAGACGTCATTGGCCATGCCGATTTCAATGATCTGGCCGCCGTACATAACCGCGACCCGGTCCGCAACATTGGCCACCACACCCAGGTCATGGGTGATGTAAATGATGGTCATGTTCTGCTCTTTCTGCAGGCGGCGGATCAGGTCCAGAATCTGGGCCTGGATGGTAACGTCCAGGGCGGTGGTGGGTTCATCGCAGATGAGGATCTGGGGACGGCAGGCTACGGCGATGGCGATGACCACGCGCTGGCGCATGCCGCCGGAAAACTCATGAGGATACTGGCGATAGCGGCGCTTCGGGTCCGGAATGCCGACAGCTTCCAGAATCCGGTAGACTTCTTCACGGGCAGCTTTGCCCTTCAGGCCCTGATGCAGCTCCACGCTTTCCTGAATCTGATAGCCGATGGTTTTCAGGGGATTCAGACTGGTCATCGGGTCCTGGGTGACCATGGCAATCTTCTTACCGCGGATCTTCAGCCAGTCTTTTTCTGAATATTGAACCAGGTCTTCTCCATCGTACATGATGGAACCGTGAGTGATGGATCCGTTTTTGTCCAGCATACCCACGAAGCATTTGGTGAAAACGCTTTTGCCGGAACCAGACTCGCCCACGATGGCGAGGGTCTCGCCCTCATACAGGTCCAGGGAAGTCCGGCGGATTGCGGTCAGTTTATTGCCACGCAGGGAGAAGGTGACTTCCACATCCCGTGCGGACAGGATTGGTTCCTGTGAAAGGATACGGCGGGCCTTTGCCTCAAAGTCCACGCTCTTCATTTCTTCGATCCGGGCGCTCATGGCGGCGCTGATCTTTTCGCTTGTTCTTTCGCTCATATTCAGCACCTCCCTTTACACGTGATTCCGGGGATCGCAGGCGTCAGAGAACGCGTTGCCCACCAGATAGAAGGTTATAGTGATGATTGAAACGATGGCCGCAGGGAACCACAGGGTGTAAGCGGCGTTCGGGAAAACAGACCGGGCAGAGGAAAGCAGCATGCCCAGGGAAGGCTTGGTGATATCCATCAGGCCCAGATAGGTCAGGGTGGTTTCATAGGCTATGGTGCCGGGAATGGCAAGGGCCATCCGCAGGATGATTACGCTGACCAGATAAGGGAAGATATTCCGGAAAAGAATGCGGTGAAGTTTTGTGCCCAGGCAGCGGGAAGCCAGATTGTATTCACGATCCCGATACATGAAGACCAGATTCCGGACGTTGCGGGCGGTGGCCAGCCAGCCGAAACCGATCATGGCAATGCCCATTGTCCACATTGTTTTACCGACCATCAGAGCAATCAGCGTCATGTAGATAATCGTCGGGACATTGTCGATCAGGTTATACAGTTCCGTAAAGAAACGATCCAGTTTGCGCACATAACCCCAGATCAGGCCGATGATGACGCCCAGGGTGATCTGGCCCAGGGAAACCAGTACAGCCAGCAGGATGGAAGCACGGGTGGCATACCAGACCTGCGCCCAATAGTCCTGGCCGATGGCGTTGGTTCCAAACCAGTATTCCGCGTTGGGCGCGATATAGGAACGGTTCAGGGGATCAGGCGCCATGCTGATATCATATTTACCGATGGCGCTGGCCACGAAGGTGAAGATAAACAGCAGGATGAAGATCACGGACATAAAGACCGCGGATTTCTTTTTCAGGAAATTGGCCCAGACGCTCTTCCAGTAGGAATAGTTTGAATAACCGATTTTTTCGGCTTCCCGGGCTTTATATTCTGCAAAATCAAACAGCTGCTTCTCAGGCATGGTGCTGCGGGATTTCGGATATTCCCGTCCCAGCGGACGCGCTTTATCCGGTTCTGTATCCACGGAATTCATGTTGACATGCATGTCAACGACCGGCGTTTCCAATTCCTGGACAGTTTTCTGATGCTGTTTCTTACTCATCAGCGTACATCCCCCTTTCCGGTCAGCTTGATCCGCGGATCGATCAGGGTCATCAGCAGGTCTCCCAGGAATACGCCCAGGATACCCATGGTGGCGTAGAGAAGGACAATGCCCTGAACCAGGGGCAGATCATAACGGCTGATGGCCATGGTCAGTTCGGGTCCCATACCGGGTACCGCGAAGAACTTTTCCACCAGCAGGCTGCCACCGACGGTCAGCAGGATGGAATAGGGAAGGTACTGCGCCAGCGGAACGAAGGCGTTCTTCAGCACGTGACGGAACATAACCTTCCGGTCTGAAAGTCCTTTCAGCTTGGCAAGGCGGATATAGTCCTTGTTCAGTTCATCCACCATGTAGCGGCGCGTCCACAGCATATAGCCGGCGGTGGAACCAATGCTCAGGCAGATGATGGGAAGCACTTTGGTCAAACCGGGATTGGCGGCGGTTGCGTCGTACCGCATTGGCAGACTGAAGAAAGTCGCGCCGGCAATCATGATAATGGTATAGATGACCAGGCGGGGAACCGCGTTGACAACGACGGTGTACCCGGTTCCGATGTGATCCGGAAGCCGGTCCTTAAAACGCGCCTGAATGACGCCGAAGAAAACGCCCAGGATCAGGGAAATGGCAAGGGAAATGAGACCGATTTCCATGGAAACGGCCATCTTGTTTGCAATGACGTCCGTGACATACTGGTTTTTCTCCAGACGGATACTCTTTCCGAGATTGAAGGCCGCTTTCACCCGATATCCTTCCTTAAGCTCACCGAAGGGGTTCTGGCCGGACAGCTTTTGTGAAAGATAGGGGAATACGGAAATGGGATCAATGGTTTTGACTTCCTTGCCTTTGGCATTGAAGACCCGGAACTGGATCATATCCCCGAAGAAATCACCCAGCTGCGCGAATATGGAACGGTTTACATAACCGGCACCGGAAGCATCCTGGGGATTCTGGACGCATTTCGGGCAGGCGTGATCATCAACTTTGCCTGAACCGCGGCACTCGCTGCAGATCTCCATGATACCGAGCCGTTCCAGTTTTGCATATTTCTGGGGCTCGGTGAATTTCATCAGTTCGTCTTCCGTAAAGAAATAATCGCTCGGCATCATGCGCAGCAGGAAAAAGACCACGCAGATAACCAGCAGGATCACGATCAGGGACTGAAACAGGCGTTTCAGGATGTATTTGATCATGAAGCGTCGCTCCTTTTGTCAGATTAGGGAGTTCCGTTCCGAACATCGTCCGGGGCGCGGCTCGGAACGGAATTCCCCTGCGTACGAAAACTTCCGGGGCAGTCAGGCTGGCTGCCCCGGAAGCGAATCAGGTTTCACTTGGCTTTCGGTTACACCGGTTTATCCGGATTGCTGGCCGGTTCTGTTACTCCGCGTTGTACGCGTCGGCAAAGGCAGCCATCTCTTCGGTGGTGTAAGGAGCAGAATTGGTTTCCCAATCCACGTAGCGATAGCCCTGCATGCCGTACATGCTGTACACCTTGGAGTAGTTGTTGACCTTGGTCAGTTCCCAGCCAACTTCGTAGCTGCAGGGGATAACCAGGACATGATCCAGCATGCAGGCTTCAGCCTTCGCGAAAGCGGCATAGCGGGCATCCATATCGTCGGTGATCGCCTTGGCAGCGACGACCAGATCGGTGAATTCCTGATAAGCAGCGATCAGGTCGGGATCCTTGTTGTCGTTGCAGTTGCTGTAGGCATTGGAGTAGTAAGCCTGGGGATCAGCGTAGGTTTCCTGGCCCAGGAAGTTGACCGGGTCAGCGAAGTCAGCGCCCCAGCCGTTGATGTAGATGGAAGCCTTGCGGGGTTTCCGGACTTCATTGGCCAGAGAGGAGATATAGGTGTTGACCTTCAGGGTGACGAAGTCATCGCCCAGGCAGGTGGAGAAGATGTTCTTCAGAACCTCAGCGGTCTGAGCGGCAACGTCGCTGCTGCCGGAGATGAAGTAATCCACAGTGACGGGGAAGGTGACGCCCTTGGCGGTCAGCTCTTCCATGGCCTTGGCTTTGTATTCAGCGGCCTTTTCAGCATCCACGCGGACATACTTCTCATAGTCGTAATCCATACCCAGTTCCTTGCGGACCAGCGCGGTATAGTCAGTGCCGTCAGAGGTGAAGGCCACGCCGTTGCCGGTGTAGCAGAGGTTCTGACAGGACAGGGGATTGATCGCGTTGGTGCGGGCAAAGTAGTTGGTCAGGTCCAGGCCGTAATACCAGGCCTTACGGAAGTTTTCATTGGCAACAGCGGTGTTCCAGTTGTCGTCCGGAGTTTCGCCGTCTTCCAGGTTCTTGGCATAGACCAGGTGGATCTGGTAGGAATACTTGGTGGGACGGGATTCAACCAGGTTGGCCTTGTATTCGGCATCGGCAGTTCCATCGTAGATGCCCTGCAGTGTGGCCTGGTCCAGGGAAACATGATCCAGTTCGCCCTGCTTGAACAGCTGATAGGCGGTAGCAACGGATTCAACCATCTTGATGGTGACGGTGTCGAACCGCTTACAGTTGGCGTCGTTCCAGTAGTTGGGGCTCTTGGTGAGCACCTTCTGGTTCAGGTTTTCGAAGTAGGTGACGGTGTAGGCACCGGAATACCACATGGTTTCCCAGGTGATGTCACGGTAGCCGTCCACGCCGATTTCCTCGATCAGATCAGCAGACAGAGGATACAGGCAGTTGTAGGTGGCAACGGAGGGGAAGTAGGGCAACGCATCCACCAGTGTGAAGGTGATGGTGCCGGCTTCGTCGTCACACTTGATACCGACCATCTCGGCGAACTTGGAGCCTTCGTCAGCAGTCAGGGCTTTGACTTCTTCCGCGTTGGCGTTGTCTTCACCGGTCAGTTCCTTGGTGTACTCATAGTACTCGTTGGCACCGGCGATCATTTCGGCGGGCATGGAGACGTTGTAGGAGTCGTTCTTCGCATAGTTCAGAACCCACTCCAGACCGGTGGCCCAGTCGGAAGCCTTCACATCGGCCTGTACTTCGCCGTCCTTGGTGAACCAGGTCATGCCTTCATTCAGGGTGAAGATCCAGGTCTTGCCGCCGTCGGGAGACTCATAGGACTTCGCGGCGTTCAACTTCAGGTTGCCGTGGTTGTCGTTGGTCAGCAGACCGTCGATCAGGTTACACAGCACGTTCAGGTCAGCAGCAGCCTGGGAATAATGGATATTCCAGGTTTCGAGCTCACGGCCCTGAGTTTCATAGGTGTTCAGAGTGGTCAGTTCGTCGGCTGACGCAAAGGAGCAGATACCGAGCAGCATTACAGCTGCCAGAACGAGGGACAGAAATTTCTTCATCTGTGCATGGTCCTTTCTTCTTATATACTTTTTGCCAAAGGCGCTCTCCTTTGAGTGTGATTTATCATACCAAAGAACGACGTCCGGTATCAAGAAAAGCCGGACAAAACGCGATGTACTTTTGGTGTTTTTTGGATGCGAAAACAGGAACGTGTGATATAATACTATGTCTATAATACGGATAACACAGAAGGAGAGACAAGCGGTGATAAAGTGGCTCAGGAACCATTTTGACCGTGAGATGATCCGCCCGCTGATCTACAAAGTGTTTACCAGGGGTATCCTGGCACTGTTTGCAGCCCAGCTGGCTCATTTTTTCCTGCCTGCCGGCGGGACACTGAGTTCGTTTTCCAATCTGTCCCTGCTGCTAGGGTTCATTTTCGCGCTATCCGCCGTGCTGGCCTGGCTTCGGATGGACGGGATGAAGATTCCCCATGCGAAACTGCCGCGGATGAAAAGAAAAGATCCGCCATTCCTGACCGGGGATCTGGCGGATCATATTGATGATGATATCGTGACCTTTGATGAACTGGATCAGGAGGAACAGAACGCCTGCGTGCTGCTGGCGGATCTGATCCTGACGGTGATCTGTTTTCTGCTGGCCGCGATTGTTTAACCGGGTATACCGGCGGACGGAATGACTGACAAGCTGTCAGTCATTTTCTATTCCCGTAACTGTGACGCCCTGCAGACGGGTCACGGAAGGAATCAGCATGGTGTTATACTGCCGGGATTCCTTCGAGAAACGCATGGTCTTTGACAATTCGGGGAAGCTGCCGGAGACAGAACCGCCGCTGACGGGAGTAACCTTACCGCCCTGATGCAGATAGGCCAGACGGATCTCGCCGGCGATGTCCCCGGTAATCAGGTCCACCTGGAAATCGGAGAATTCCACAACCTCCAGGAAATCACCGGTGCGCAGATCAGCTGCGGATTCGGTTCCGCCGTCCACAACAATATTGGAAGCGATGAAGGACGAATCCATCCCCAGGTATTGGGCAAACTGACGGCTTCCCATGTAGCTGACAGCTTTGCCGTGATCGATCAGGGTCAGGTCACGGATCGGAGCGCCTTCCTCATCATACGCAAAGTTGCGGGAAGAGTTGGACAGGGAACGCACCGCACGCATGGTCATATTCTCCGGTGCGACCATATCCCCGATTTTCCAGTCGGACATGCCACGGTATACCACGGACGTAAACAGTTTGGAAGCAAAGAATCGATAGAGTTCCACGGACGGATCGGTGGCAAAGACCACATCCATCTTCTCCAATGCGGGAGTGGGGACAGTAACCAACCTGTCACGGCCATAGGTAAGGGCTTCAGTCAGATCCGCGGTCAGCTGCTCCCGGTCGCAGGTGCCAGATTTAAGCATCCGGTACAGCTCAATCTCATGTCCGTCTTTCCGTGCATTGACCACTGCTTCCACCATAGAGGAGGGATAGACGGAGGTTACATCGATGCCGTTGCTGTTCAGGAAGCGGCGGCGGATCTCACTGACAAAGATTTCATAGCTGTTCAGATCTTCTGTTTCTGTTTCCGGAACCGAAGCCAGTGCTTTGATAAAATCACCGCTGATGGATTCCAGATCAATCTTTTCCGCTTTTGTTTCTGTTTCAGCCGCACTGGGAGTATTCAGCGTATAGAAAGGATTGCGTACATAAGAAGCATCACTGCACAGCCCGTTTACGATGCGGCGCATCTCTTCTTCCGAAGCGTCGGAAGGAATGGACGCTTCCGCCCGGCCAAGGCAGTCGTCAAACTTTTTGTAGACGCTGACAGAGAAGGAACGGACATCCTTGACTCTGTGCTGGTCCAGGCTGTGACGGATAAAGTAAAACTCCCAGCCCTTTTCTTCCTCATCAGTTACTTCCCAGGCATCTGCCCCTGAGGTTTTCAGTACATTCAGCAGCGTGTCCAGCGCTGCGTTATTCATATCAGCCATTATCCCAGCCTCACTTTCGCTTTCAGATAGGGACCGCCGTCGGCAACCTTGACCCATTCCTTGTGGCCTTTGCCGCATGCGCCGGCGCCAAAGCTCTCCCGGTCTGTGGATACCATGGAGACGGAACCAAGCAGGTCCGGCACATAACCGGTCATGACCAGCGGAGAAACCACTTTACCGGTCAGCTTGCCGTTTTTGATTTCATAGCCACGGTCGAGGATGCACTGGATGCCCCAGTGTTTGGGATCCTCCATGCCGGACTGCATCCCCTCCAGCAGGTAGCCTTTTTCAATGGAGGCAATCATTTCCTCAAGGGTGCTGGTGCCGGAATCGAACATGGTATTGGTCATGCGGGTGTAGACCTTGTGGGAGAAATTCTCCCGTTTGCCGTTGCCGGTGGGCTTGACACCCAGCCGCAGGGCGCTGAGGGCATCGCAGATTCCTCCGCGCAGGATGCCGCGGTCAATTTCCGTGACGTCACCGGCGGGAGTTCCCTCATCGTCAAAGGCATAAGAGGTAACATCCTCTGCGCACAGTGCACCTTCATGCATGGTAACCAGATCGGAACCGACCCGTTTGCCGATGTAGTCAGCACCCAGGGCGCGTCCCTTGACAAACATATCCATCTCCACACCGTGGCCGAAGGCTTCATGAGCGATCAGGCCGGTTACTTCCGGTGCGGTGATGACGTCATATTCCCCGGGCACAACCCGCTCCGCGGAAATCAGGTCTTTCGCGATGCGCAGGACTTCAGGGATTTTATCTTCCATGTGATCGAACAGTTCCGGACCGCCCAGACCGGACAGGGAGGTGTAAGCCATCTCCGTACGGTCTTCACCGGCAACCAGCGCGGCGGCCATTCCTTCGCTGAAGACGTAGGACTGGCGGAGATCCTGATGCTCGGTCAGGAACATCTTACAGACATGGGTGGAGGAGGCACGGACATGGAAATCAATTACTTTCAGGCCTTTGTCCGCTCCGTCTTTCATCCCCTGATCGGAAACGGCAGACAGCTTGTCCACCAGGGTAGAAATGTTTTCTTCTTTCGGCAGGCGGCCGGTTTCCTTTTCTGCAAATACAGTACGGGCTTCATCCGGAAGGATACCGGTTTCATAAGCCTTGACACCGTTTGCGTTCAGCAGGCGCAGCTGGGCGTCAAGCTCCCGGGTGATGCTTTCGAAGGTTTCCTTTGCTTTGGCCGGATCAAAACCGGTGAAGGCTGATTCGGCATAGAGTCCGTTTTTGTATACACGAACCACTGTGCCGCGTTCCGTGGCGATCGTTTCATGGGATACGTTCCTGGAACGCTGGGAAATGGTGACAGAAAAGCCGTCGGAGTCTGTGGACAGTACGGATACGTAATCATACCGCCCGCGGAGCAGGGTGATCAGCTCCTTCAGTCCAGGAGCGATTCCGTTCAGATAAGAAGAAAAAGGTGCTTTCATGAAGGTTCTCCTTTTCTCATATATTGCGACAAAAGCATTGTACAAAGGGGTTGCGGGGAAGTCAAATTAAAATCTGTTAAAATCCCTGCATCCTGTAGACTGTATACAATAGACGGTATCCAGAGGACAGAGAAAACACAGATTTGCTGATTGCGCGTTTTTTGCGGTGACGGGTTTTGACGGATCGGTGGAACCGTTGAATTTATTTGTCTGGAGCGTAAAATACCATTATACAATTTATGGTGGTTGTATGGTGTACACCATACAAGACGTGCGGATTGCTATTTATATAAGGCTGTGGTAAAATACTCTCACGATTTTTGATCTAGAAGGGGAGTCTTGCCTGAGTGGCACCTTTTTACCAAGGACGATCCGGGGAGAGCCCCGCATATAAAAAACCGAATAGTATAAAGATACAACTATACTCTTTTTGTTGTGTTTAAGGTTATTCATCGGGAGAGAACCCGATCGATAATAGAATTAATATTTTAGAAAGGAATGACCCACAATGACCAAACTGGTAAAGGTTCTGTCTCTGGTTCTTGCGCTGACCATGCTGTGCGGCGTGGCTTTTGCTGAAGCCCCCCAGCTCGCAGCGGATGCGCAGCCGGAAGAAGTGGATGTTGAAGCTTATGAAGAAACATCCTCTGAAGTCTACGACCTCGTGCTGAGCGAATACAAAGAGTATTATGAAAAAGCAAAGGAAGCTGACAATGTTTCCGAGCGTTATGCCCTGATGGCTATCGCCGAGGCGAAGCTGTTTGAGGCGGCTGTTATGATCCCCCTGGAGAGCCGCGGCGGCCAGTTCGCCATCACCCGCGTTGCTCCCCGTTCCACCTCTTCCACCCTGTGGGGCAATGACGAAGACCGCCTGCACCAGGCTGTTGTCATTGAGGACGGCATCCTGAAGAGTGAAGAAGTGCAGGAACTTCGTAACCTGTGGAACGAAGTCCGCGGCACCGGCACCTATGAAGCCAAGGCCAAAGAGTACCTGGAAGGCAAAGGCTACAAGCTGACTGACGTGTACAACTATGCGTACACCAGCGATCCTTCCACCTGGGACGTGCTGAGCACCTCCAAGCAGGCTGATACCCGTGCCATCGTGAACACCTATGACGGCCTGTTCGAGTATGACAACGAGAATGTACATCAGCCCGCACTGGCCACCGAAATGACCGTGAGCGAAGACGGCCTGAAGTACACCTTCAAAATCCGCGAGGGTGTTGAATGGGTTGACAGCCAGGGCCGTAAGGTCGCTGACGTGAAGGCTGACGACTGGGTTGCCGGTATGCAGCACATGATGGACTGCGCTGAAGGTCTGGAATACCTGACCGGTGCAGCCGGCGCCAACATTGTGAACGCTGACGCTTACATCGCCGGTGAGATTACCGACTTTGAACAGGTCGGCGTTAAGGCTCTGGATGATTACACCCTGGAGTACACCCTGGCGGCTCCCAGCTTCTTCTTCGAAACCATGCTGAGCTACAGCGTGTTCGCTCCCATGAGCCGCGACTATTACACCTCCCAGGGCGGCCAGTTCGGCGAAGAGTTCAACAAGGAAGCCGAGACCTACCTGTACGGCAAGGATCCGGACCATATCGCCTACTGTGGTCCGTATCTCGTGACCAACGCCACCAAGGAAAACACCATCGTGTTCCAGGCCAACCCGACCTACTGGAACAAGGACAACATCAATATCCATACCATCAACTGGTATTACAATGACGGCCAGGATGCCCTGAAGGCTTACAATGACTTCAAGGCCGGCATCCTGCGCAGCTGCGGCCTGACTGCTTCTTCCCTGGAGCAGGCCAAGGTTGATGGACTGTTCGATGACCACAACTTCATCTCCGCCACCGACGCTACTTCCTTCATGGGATTCTTCATGGTCAACCGTACCGCGTTCAAGAACTACAACGACGCTACCGTGGCTGTGTCCACCCAGACCGTTGAACAGGCTGCCCGCACCAAGGCCGCTATGCAGAATGCGAACTTCCGCCGCGCCCTGCTGATGAGCCTGGACCGTGGTTCCTACGAAGCCCAGACTGTTGGTGAAGAACTGAAGTACGCTTCCATGATCAACACCTTCACCCCCGGCAACTTCGTGTTTGTTCCGGAAGAAGTGACCGTTGACATCAACGGCGAAGCCAAGACCTTTGCTGCCGGTACCTACTACGGCGAAATCATGCAGGCTCAGATCGACGCCGATGAGTTCCCCGCCAAGGTTTGGAATGCTGAGACCCAGCAGTCCTCCGGTTTCGACGGATGGTACAGCCCCGAGAACGCCAAGGCCTTCCTGGACAAAGCGGTTGCTGAACTGGCTGAAGCCGGTGTTGTGATCGACGCTGAAAATCCGATTTACCTGGATCTGCCCGTATTCGCCACCAGCGAAATTTACGCCAACCGTGCGGAAGTGCTGAAGCAGTCTATTGAAAAGGTGACAGGCAAGTTTGTGATCGTGAACAGAGTTGACTGCGACACCTCTACCGACTGGTACAATGCCGGCTACTATCCGGGCAACGGATATGAGCACAACTTCGACATCTATGACGTATCCGGCTGGGGTCCCGACTACGGTGATCCTCAGACCTACCTTGACAACATGCTGCCCGATCATATGGGCTACATGATCAAGTGCCTGGGTATCTTCTAATTCAGAAGATTCGGAAGCTGCCTGATTTACAAGGACATGACGGCAGGGGATGACGGCTTTGCGTCATCCCCTTTGCCGATGTTTTCGGGGACTATTTTCTGTCCTCAGTTTTACGTGATTGAGAGTGATATCGGATGACTAAATACCTGCTCCGCAGAATTCTGCATGGCCTGGTCTCGGTGGTTATCGTCGTGGCCATAGTTATGCTGCTGATTTATTCCTGCCTGGACCGGCAGCTTGTGTTTGCCATGGACTCAGTGTATAACCAGCTGGGCAACAACCAGAAGGTCGTTTATCAGTACCGGAAGTGGGAAGACTTCGGGTATATTGATTATGTGCCTTACGCTGAGTGGTTACAGGGACTGACAAGCGCAGGAGAGCTGAAGCCGGAAGAGGCAACCGCGCTGTCGGCGATCGGAACGAAGGCAGCCAACGATACGGAACAGGTGGCTGAGTATGTTGCCCGGTTTACGGCTGAATACGAAGCCAAGGGCTATAAGGTTATGCGTCTGGACGCCAAGATGGCCAAGAAAAAGAAGGTGGCTACAGGCGGACAGGCACAGCTTTTCGCATTCAAGGATAAGCCACTGCTGGGACGCCTGTGGAATTATTTCACGGGTATTGTCAGCGTGGACAATATCCATTATGTGCAGGAGGATGTGGGCGAAAGAGGCCTGACATTCACCCTGCATGATCCCCTGTACGGCGGAGACAAGTTTGCTCCCGCAATCATCGGAAACGGTACAAAATACAAATACCTGCTGTATACAGATAATAAATTCCCGTTTATTCACCAGAACCTGGTGAGTCTGAACCTCGGCAAGAGCTATACGGTTAACGCAGGTGTGGATATTACCACCAGCATGTCCGCACCGCAGGGATCTTATGTTGCCACTGAAATCACCTATCCTACGGGACTGACGGAAAAGAGTGCTGACGATCTTCACACCGCCTCCTATCTGTATGGATCAAGGGAAGCCAGCCTGGTCAACAAAGACCGTTTTACGGATGATTATACCAATGTGAGTACGGTCAAGGGAGGCCTGAGCAAGCTGGGGTACTCCTTCGTGATCGGTATTATTTCCGTGATCCTGGCGTATCTGCTGGGTGTGCCGCTGGGCATCACCATGGCACTGCGCAAGGATAAGCTGGTCGACAAGATTGGTACACTCTATATCATCTTTATCATTGCGGTACCTTCCCTGGCTTATATTTTCCTGTTCAAGGCGATCGGCTACAGCATGGGGCTGCCCACCACCTTCAATATGGATTCGAATGACTGGGTGATGTATGTACTGCCGATTGTTTCACTGGCGCTTCCGTCTGCAGCAGGCCTGATGAAGTGGCTGCGTCGGTACATGATCGACCAGATGAACGCTGACTATGTCAAATTCGCCCGTTCAGGCGGGCTTTCCGAGCGGGAAATTTTCACCCGCCATATCCTGAAAAATTCCATTATTCCGCTGGTACACGGCATTCCCGGCACGATCCTGGGTGCAATGATTGGCGCAATCATTACCGAGCGGGTATACGTGGTTCCCGGTGCCGGCAACCTGCTGACAAAAGCCATCAACATGTATGATAACGGCGCAATCGTCGGTGTGACGCTGTTCTACGCGATTCTGTCCATTACTTCCATCATCCTGGGCGACGTGCTGATGTCCATGGTGGATCCCAGAATCTCCTTTACATCGAAAGCGAGGTGAGCAAGAGTGAGTGAATTGAAGAATACACAGATGACTGATCTGTCTGAATTTAATATGTCTGACGGAGAATTGTTCTCCCACGTGGATCATTCCGCTCTGGAATCGGAAAAAATCACCGCTCCGCGCTATTCCTACTGGAGGAGTGTGTTCCGGGTGTTTTTCCGGAAAAGGATCAATATTGTGATCCTGACGCTGTTTGCCATCATCCTGGCGTTCACTTACATTTATCCTGCAATCAATCATTATGATCCATACGCCAACATACTGGAAGGATGGACAAAACACCTGACGCCTTCTGTGGCTATGGAGGTACTGGGACATAACATTCACTATATTCTCGGTACCGGAGCGTCCGGCCAATCCACTTTTGACGCGGTATGGTACGGCAGCCGGATTTCTGTTTCCATGGCTTTCCTCTGCGCGGCAATCAACCTGACACTTGGTGTTGTGATTGGCGCCATCTGGGGATTCTCCAAGAAAGTGGATATGGTCATGACCGAGGTTTACAACATCATCGGCAATGTCCCGTATCTGCTGTTCATCGCTGTATTGGTGCTGATCTTTTCCGCCGGTTTCTGGACCATGGTTTTTGCGCTGACAATTACAGGATGGCTGGGCATTGCCTATTTCATCCGGACCCAGGTGATTATCATCCGGGACCGGGAGTATAACCTGGCTTCCCGCTGCCTGGGCACCCCGATTACCCGGATTGCCATGAAGAACATCCTGCCCTTTATGACTTCCGTGATCGTGACGCTGGCAGCCACAGAAATTCCTTCCTATATTTCCTACGAAGTGTTCCTGTCCTACATCGGTATGGGTATGTCGGATATGTCCCTGGGCAGACTGATCTACTCCGCGGAAAACGCGATGCTGACCCCCGGATGGCAGTTTGAATTCTGGTCTCCGGTTGTTGTGGCGTCGATTATCACTGTTGTGCTGTATGTGGTGGGTCAGAACCTGGGCGATGCTTCCGATCCCCGGACCCATATGTGAGGTGCCTTATGGAACAGAAAAAAGTATTGCTCAGCATCAAGGACCTGGTTGTTAAATTCCGGGTCCGGGGCAGAATCCTGACCGCTATCCGGAATATCAACCTGGATATCTACGAAAATGAATCCATTGCCATTGTGGGCGAATCCGGATCCGGTAAATCCGTTTTTACCAAGACTTTTGCAGGCATGCTGGATTCCAACGGTTTTATTGACCAGGGAAGCATCATCTATGATGACAGCGAACTGGCGGATACTACAGTTTCTTATAATAAGCGTACCCGGAGAGGCATTGCGTTTATTGAAAAGAAACTGAATGAAGCCAGCAAGTTGGAGGCCGGTGCGGAAACCTGGCAGGAGATCCAGGCACTGGAGGCGGAGAAAAAAGCCCGGGCTACGCTTTCTGAAGAAGAAATGCAGGCAATGGAAGACGAGATCAAGGAGATTGCCTTCCAGCGGACTGAACTGTTCAACCTGAAACAGACGTATGATCCCCGCAAGGAAAAGGAACTGATCCGGAAGGCTGACAAGCGGCTCAAAGAGATGGATCAGCAGATCGAGAATCTCAAGAAGACGCAGAAAGAACGGATTGCAAAGAAAAAGCAGGATGCCGCTGCAGACCAGGCCTTCCTGGTACAGGTTCAGGAAAAGAAAGACGAGCTGAATACCCGCTATAAACAGGAAATCGCGGGAGGCATTACCCGGGAGACAGAAGAGCGCAACGCAATCCTGGCAAAAGAAATTGAGCTTTCTGTCGGACGGTACGGTGCACTGAAACGCCGCAGGAATGAGCGGGAACTGGTGAAAGCCCTGACTGAGGCCATGCGGGAAGGGAAGAACCTGGCTGACGAGGAAGTGCGCAATGCTGTTTTTGATCCGGTGACTTTCCGTGTTCGTTACCTGGACGAAACAGAGAACCGTCTGCACGGAACCTGTGTGCTGAACCTGGCGAAAGTCAAGGATGCAACGGACTGGACGAAAATCCGCGGAACACGGATTGCTACCGTATTCCAGGATCCTATGACCAGCCTGAATCCGATCATTACTATCGGCAAACAGATTATGTCCATTATCATCAAGCACCAGAAGTGCTCTGAGGTGGAAGCACGCCGCCGCGCACTGGAGCTGATGTACAAAGTAGGTATTCCGAACCCTGAAAAGCGTTTTGACGATTATCCCTTCCAGTATTCCGGCGGTATGCGTCAGCGCATTGTTATCGCCATTGCCCTGAGCTGCCAGCCCAAGGTTCTGATCTGTGATGAACCGACCACAGCACTGGACGTGACGATCCAGGCCCAGATCCTGAAGCTGCTGAAAGACCTGCAGAAGGAATTCAACTATACGATTGTATTCATTACCCATGACCTTGGTGTGGTTGCCAATATCGCGGACCGGGTTGCGGTTATGTATGCGGGACAGATCGTGGAATACGGAGACGTGGAAGAAGTCTTCTACGATCCGCGCCATCCCTATACCTGGGCGCTGCTGTCCTCCCTGCCTCAGCTGGCGGAGCGGAACACGGAACTGTTCTCCATTACCGGTACACCGCCGTCCCTGTATAACAAGATTGTCGGTGATCCGTTTGCTCCCCGCAACAACTATTGCATGAAGATTGATACACTGAAGGAGCCGCCGATGTTCCAGGTGAGCGAGACCCATTACGCCAAGACCTGGCTGCTGGATCCCCGGGCACCGAAGGTGGAAAAACCCAAGATTATTGAGAATATCCACGAAAAACTGGTGGAAGCGTATCATCTTTGATCAGTATTCGGGCAGAACTGATCTGAAACGGAAGAGGAAGAAGCATGACACAGAAATTGATCAACAGAGCAAGTGAACTGCCGGCACGCGGCCCGCTGAATGAAGAGGGAAAGGAAATCCTTCTTTCCCTGAAGAACGTGGATATCACCTTCGGTAAAGGTGATAACGCGGTGAAGGCGGTAAAGAATGCCTCCTTTGATATTTACAAGGGAGAGACTTTCTCGCTGGTGGGCGAATCCGGTTCCGGCAAGACCACAATCGGCCGTGCCGTGATCCGCGTCAACCCCTGCGCGGCCGGTGAGATTGATTATAAGGGCGTCCGGATTTCCGGCAAGATTTCCAAGGCACTGGACCGGGAGGTCATCCGGAATATCCAGATGGTCTTCCAGGATCCCGCAGCGTGCCTGAACGAACGGGCTACGGTGGACTATATCATTTCCGAAGGCCTGTACAACTTCCATTTGTTCGAAAATGAAGCTGACCGGGTGAAAAAGGTCGAAACCATGATTGAGGAAGTCGGCCTGCTTCCGGAACACCTGACCCGGTACCCGCATGAGTTCTCCGGCGGACAGCGCCAGCGTATCGGCCTGGCCCGTGCCATGATTATGGAACCGGAACTGGTTATTGCAGACGAGCCGATTTCCGCCCTGGACGTTTCGATCCGTGCACAGGTGCTGAACCTGATGAAGAAATTCCAGAAAGAGCGGGAAATCACTTACCTGTTCATTGCGCATGACCTGTCCATCGTCCGCTTTATCTCTGACCGGATCGCTGTTATCTACAAGGGAGACATTGTGGAAATCGCGGATACAGAGGAGCTGTTTGACTACCCCCTGCATCCGTACACCCGGTCCCTGATTTCCGCCATTCCGATTCCGGATCCGAAGCTGGAAAAGCACAAGGCTCTGTTCACCTACGATCCTTCCGTGCATGATTACAGCACGGACAAACCGCAGATGACGGATATCGGCCATAACCATTTTGTATACGGCAACAGCAAGGAAATTGAAGAATACAAGGCACAGCGCGAAGCCGGCGTACCGCTGAAGTCCATCACGATCCTGGACGAAGGAGAAGAAGCACCGTCTTCTGTGAACGATAATGCCGTAGTGGACGAAGACTTCCTGCAGACGCCGATCCATGATACGGGAAGCATCTGGCTGGCTGTACTCTGCTTCTTCCTGGCACCGCTGGGAATTATCGCGACACTGATGTTCAAGAAGCGGCGTCATTTCCGCAACTATAAGATGTGCAGAACAGGCACGATAGCAGGGTTCTGTGTGCTGGGAGCGATTATACTACTGTTCCTGATTTTCCTGCTGATGTCAGTTCTGTAAGGATGTCTGAAAGGAAGAAAACAAGATGAAACGCGAGGCACGGGATTTTCGGGAAACAGCGCCGAAATCGGTGAAACGGATTCCGCTGGATATTAAAAATCACAAGCTTCGCCTGATTCTGATGATTTTAGCCCTGGCGATAGCTGCCGGGGCTTTCTATTATGGGTTCAACCAACTGTTCAGTGTGGAAGCCGGATGGACAACGCTGGAGGCAGACAGCAGTTCAGGCCTGAATGTGTCTGGAGACTTTCAGCTGCAGGTAGAGCTGGGAGCAGGCGGGGAAGCTCCGCTGACGGAACGGAAGCGTTTGACCACCGTTTATTCTGACGCGGCCCGGAAAGCCTATACGCTGTATACGACACAGGAGTATGTGGCTGACACAAACAACGTCTGGTACATCAATCATCATCCCGGAGAAGAAATCCAGGTAGATGCGGAGCTTTACCGGGCATTGCAGCATACGCTGTCTGCTGGGAACTGGCTTTATCTCGGACCGGTATACGAAGTATGGGATTCTGTATGGTTCAGCCAGACGGATGAAGAGGCAGCAGCCGCTGATCCTCGGAAGGATGCTGAGCTGGCTGAGTTTATCACCCGGACAACCGGTTATATCGCTTCGGGAGATATCAGGCTGGAACTGCGGGATAACAACATCGTGTTCCTGAACATATCCGATGAATGCCGGGCCTTCGGCGAGGAATACGGAATTGCCAGGTGGATTGATTTCGGATGGCAGAAAAACGCCTATATCATTGATGACCTGGCGGAGGCACTGACTGCATCCGGATGGCGCAGAGCGGTACTGTCCAGCAAAGACGGATTTATCCGCTGCCTGGATGACCGTCAGAATTTCGCACTGAAAATACTGGCGGATTCTGATGGCAGCGTGAAGCAAATCGGCCAGGCAGAATATAAGGGCCCTGCTGCGTTGATGGTGTTGGTTCCAGGTCCGGGCGGAGACAGGCGCTATTCCTACCGGTATCAGGACGGAATGCTCCGAACAGCCTGGATTTCCCCGGAGGACGGACTGGATGCGCGGCCGGTGGACGGGTTGGCGGCGTATGCTGAAGAAGGCGGCTGCAGGGATTTGCTTGGCCGCTTCCTGAATTGCCTGACCCGGACGGATGCCGATGAGACAGAATGGAAGAAAGCGGCCGGGAGCGACTGTACACTGTGGCTGGCCAGGCAGGGCGTGCTGACATCTTTCGGCAACGGCGGACTGACCCTTTCGGAAGGAAAAGAATAAGAGAATAAACACCGCAGGTGATCTGATGAGTCCTCATTTGATCCCTGCGGCGTTTTTTTTGTTATCCTGTATTGACTTCCCCCGATGGATATGATATATTCCTACCCACTTCGCAATGATCATTCAGGATTCATAAAAGAATTCAGGATAATCCGCTTCGAGAATACCCAACTGCATATGGGAATAAATCGGGAGGATTTTTTCATGAGCTATATTTTTGTTGACCATCTTTGTAAGTCTTTTGTCGTGCGCAAAAAACGGGAGAAGGGTTCTTTGCTGCGCGAAAAAGAAACCGTACACGCGCTGCAGGACGTTTCCTTTGAGATCGAAAAAGGGGAACTGGTAGGGTATATCGGGCCGAACGGCGCCGGCAAATCCACCACGGTCAAAATCCTTTCCGGCATCCTGGTGCCGGACAGCGGTACGGTGAGCGTTGGCGGCAGGACGCCCTGGGAAAACCGGAAGGAGCATGTGAGCCATATCGGTGTGGTGTTCGGTCAGCGAACACAGCTGTGGTGGGACGTGCCGCTGCTGGACAGCTACTCCCTGCTGAAAGACATTTACCGGGTTCCGGAAGCCAGCTATAAGAAACGGCTGGACGAACTGACGGAAGCACTGCAGCTGGGAGATCTTTTACGGACACCGCTGCGGCTGCTGAGCCTGGGCCAACGGATGCGGGCGGAACTGTGCGGCAGCCTGCTGCACAGTCCGGAACTGCTGTACCTGGATGAACCGACCATCGGCCTGGACGCGGTGAGCAAACTGGCCCTGCGGGATTTCCTGCGGTGGGAGAACGCGGAAAAAGGAACCACAATCCTGCTGACAACGCACGACATGGAAGATATTGCAGCCCTGTGCTCCCGGGTAATGGTGCTGGGTCACGGCAGCAAGCTGTATGACGGCGGGCTGCAGGAACTGCTTTCGCAGTACGACACGACCAAGACAGTGCAGGTGGAAGAACACCAGAATATTGATCAGGTCATTGCTTCTATGTATAAGAACCTGGGATTATAAAAGCATATAAATGAAATATTTGACTTCGTCAAATATGAAATACAGGCTTTCAGCCTGTATGAAATATCCGTCTGCGACGGATGTGAAATATTCGGCTACGCCGAATGTGAAAGTTACTTTGACCTGTTTGAATGTGTATGTGAGGAAAAAAATGAAAGCATATTTATCGATATTCAGGATGAGGAGAAAGATGGAGACACAGTACCGGGGAGCGGTGCTGGGCGGGCTGATCTGCCAGATGTTCTTCGGACTGATCCTGGTGGCGATTTACCGGGCGTTGTATGCCGGGAAACCACAGGTGATACCGCTGAGCCATGTGACCACGTATGTGTGGCTGCAGCAGGCTTTTTTCCGGATGCTGGTTGCCAATGATCCGGAACTGCTGGATAAAATCCGGACAGGAGCCATAGCCTATGACCTATGCCGGCCGCTGCATCTGTATGGCTACTACTATGTACGGATTCTGGCACAGAAGCTGACCGGAAGTGTGCTGCGGGCGCTGCCTATGCTGGTGTTTGCTGCGCTGCTTCCAGAAGGATGGGGAATCTGTGCTCCGGTATCGGTGCCGGCTTTTCTGGCAGCTATGGCTGCACTGATGCTGGGCTTTTTGTGTGTTTCCGCAATCGAGAACATCACAATGGGCTTTACCATGCGGACACTGGATCACCGGGGTATGCAGACAATGCTGACGATGCTGATCACAATCTTTGCCGGAAACATTCTTCCGCTGACACTTTTCCCGGACAGCTGGCAGCGGGTGATTACCCTGCTGCCTTATGCCCAGTTGCTGGATGCTCCGATCCGGCTTTATACGGGTGAGTATGCTTTACGGATGACACCGGAAGTCCTGCTGCTTCAGGGTACCTGGATTGTTGTGCTGGTTTTGCTTGGCTGTGTTTTCTGGAATATAAACCAGCGGAAACTGATTATACAGGGAGGTTGAGGAGATGAACACACTTCGTCTGTACGGACGATCCATGGCCATGCTGATCAAAAGCCAGCTGCAGTATCCGGTTTCCTTCCTGATGCAAACATTGGCACAGCTGGTGATGGAAGGCGGAGAAATGCTGGCGGTGATCCTGCTGATTGACCGGTTTGACCGGCTGAATCAGTGGGGCCCCGGCGATCTGTATTTCTTTTTCGGCCTGATGTCGGTTTCATTCTATCTGACAGAAATCTTTGGAAGGGGAATTACCGGGAATTTCCCGTATCTTGTCAGGAGCGGACAGCTGGATACGATCCTGCTGAGACCCCGCGGAGTATTAACCCAGGTACTCTGCAGTGCGGCGGATCCCAGAAGGATTACCTGTATTGCAGTTGGTATTGTGAGCCTGGTGATCGGAAGCCGAATGTCCGCGATTGCCTGGTCGCCGGTTAAGGTGCTGCTGCTGGCGGAATCCATTTTCTTCAGTATCTGGCTGATCATGGGCTTGTTCATGATTGAAGCGATCTTCTGCATTCACAGCGTGAAATCCATTGAGATCGTGAATGCCATTACCTATGGCGGGAGAAGCGCATGTGAGTATCCGAGTGACATTTATCCGCGGCCGCTGCGAATCCTGTTTACGGTGGTGGCGCCTTTTGCGCTGGTGATGCATGTGCCGGCATCCTTTATCCTGAACAAGCCGCTGTTTGACTGGCCGCTGTGGACAGCATTTGTGACCCCGTTTTCCGGAATGGTGGTTTTTGGAGTGATGTATCTGCTGTTCATGAAAGCACTGCGGTTCTACCGTTCTACGGGAAGCTAATCATGGCTTATGGATGTTCTCCATAAGCCATGAAATGATATATTTGCCCGGTGGGCAAATGTGATATATTGGGCGTCCCGCCCAATATGATATATTCCGCTAACGCGGAATGTGATATTTTCGCCCTCCGGGCGAAAGTTTCAGATACTGAACCGCCCTGTGCAGCAACGAAAAATCAGTTGCCAGAGAAGGCAAAAAACAGTATAATATTCGCAGACATTTTCTGATACTGAAACGAGGAGGGAAACCCATGCTTCAGGACGTTATCAATACAGCAAAAGAGAAAATGAAGAAATCCTGCGAGGTGTACGAGCGGGATATGATGAGTCTGCGCGCCGGCCGTGCAAATCCGCAGCTGCTGGACCGGATTCTGGTGGACTACTACGGAACGCCCACCCCCATTAACCAGATCGGCAATATCTCCTCTCCGGAACCCCGGCTGCTGGTGATTGCTCCCTGGGAAGCCAAGATGATTCCCCAGGTTGAGAAAGCCATCCAGAAGAGCGACCTGGGACTGAATCCGTCCAACGACGGCAAGCTGATCCGCCTGGTCTTCCCGGAACTGAACGAGGAACGCCGTAAGGATCTGACAAAGGTCGCTTCCAAGGGTGCGGAAGACACCAAGGTGGCCATCCGCTCCATCCGCCGCGACGCAATTGAACAGATCAAGAAGCTGAAGAAGAACAGCGAGATCACCGAGGATGATCAGCGGGACGCCGAAGAAGATATGCAGAAGCTGACGGACAAGGCGGTCAAGGAAGTCGACGAGATCTTCGCCAAGAAAGAAAAGGAAATCATGGAAGTCTGACGCCGAAGCGGGATCATGCGCACACCGCGGACGCAAGCGGTTCATAAAAGCGCACGATATCGATCAAAACCCGCCGAGAGGCGGGTTTTGGCAGTATATGGGAAAGGGAAAAAGCATGAAGCTGAAGACTGCATTGTCCCTGGCACTGAAGAAGCCGCCGAGGACATCGGATGAATTTGAAAAGCTGCCGAAGCACGTGGCCATTATCATGGACGGAAACGGCCGCTGGGCAAAGAAGCATAAGCTGAACGTGTCCCGGGGCCATCGGCAGGGTACGGAAACCCTGCGGGAGATTATCCGCCATACGGATGATCTGGGAATCGGAGCACTGAGTCTGTATGCCTTTTCCACGGAAAACTGGAACCGCTCCGAAGAGGAAGTGGCTGCACTGATGCAGCTGATCCTGGACTTCTTTGCCTCCGAGATTGATGAGCTGGACGCGAAAAATGTCCGGATCCTGATTCTGGGCGACAAGAGCCGGCTGCCGGAAAAACAGCGGGAAACGCTGATTGAGGCGGAAAACCGGACCCGGAAAAATACGGGACTGCGGCTGAATATTGCTGTGAACTACGGCGGCCGGGCTGAACTGGTCATGGCGACGAAGGAGATATCCACACTGGTACGGAACGGCGACATCCGGGAAGAAGAGATTACGGAACAAACGATTGCCGATCATCTGTATACCCGGGGGCAGCCGGACGTGGATCTGCTGATCCGGACCAGTGGAGAACAGCGGCTGAGCAACTTCCTGCTCTACCAGAACGCATACGCGGAATTTATTTTCCCGATGGTGCTGTGGCCGGACTTTACCGTGCACGATTATGACCAGGCGCTGGACGCGTTTGCGCATCGGAACAGAAGGTTCGGGGGAAGGTAAATCCGAAGACGGAATCTCTGATTCCGGTTTCGGATCAATGAAATATCGCTTCGCGATATGAAATATCCCGCTGCGCGGGATGTGAAATATTTGCCTTCGGCAAATGTGAAATGTTCGTCTGACGACGAACGTGATATAGGGTTTACGGGAGAAGAACGAAGGATGAAACAACGAATTATTACGGGCTTGCTGCTGAGTGCATTCCTGGCGATTAATCTGTGGCTGCCGAACTGGTGCATGGCACTGGCGACGCTTGTGTGTATCTGTTTTGCAATCTGGGAAGAATACCACGCGCTGGTGACCGCGGGACATCATGTGGTTTCCTGGCCGACATGGGTTATTGTGGGCATATCATTCCCGCTGACCTGGCTGTTCGGCGTGAAGGTCATTGTACCGCTGCTGGCTGCAGGCCTGTTTATGATGATTACGGTGATCCTGTTCCGGAAGGGGCAGGAACCTGAGCTGACGGACCTGAGCATGAGCGCGCTGCCGCTGCTGACGGTGGCACTGCCCGGATTGAGCCTGGTGGCCCTGAGTCTGATTCCGGATCAGAAGGCGGTCGAAGTTGTGCTGCTGTGCCTGACCTTTGCGGTACCGCTGCTCGGAGACGTAATGGCCCTGTTTGTGGGCAGCGCGATCGGCGGACCGAAGTTCTGCCCGGCTGTCAGTCCGAAAAAGACGATCGCCGGCAGCATCGGCGGTATGGCAGGCAGCGTGATTGGGGCAATGGCAGTGTACGGTCTGAGTGTCGCGTTCTGCGACGCGCCGACCCTGGCTAAGCTGCCTGTATGGTGGCATTACCTGATCCTGGGCTTCCTGGGCGGCATTGCCGGACAGATCGGCGACCTGTTTGCCAGCCTGGTGAAACGTCACAGCGGAATCAAGGATTTCTCCAACCTGTTCCCGGGACACGGCGGAATGCTGGACCGGCTGGACAGCGTGCTGTTTATGGCAGTACTTATGTACTGTTATTTGATGTTCAAATAACAGTACAAATTCATAATTCACAATTCATAATGCATAATTATGAATACTTTCCTGACTTGATTTGGACAAGAAAATCTGTACAGGAAAAGAGGAAAGACTGAATGATGAAGAAGATTGCGATACTGGGATCGACGGGATCCATCGGAACGCAGGCGCTGGATCTGTGCAGACGGCATCCGGACCGTTACCGTGTGGTTGCACTGACTGCCCGGGGAAGCAAGGAAAAGCTGTTTGAGCAGGTACGGGAGTTCCAGCCAGAAATTGCAGGCCTGACAGACGGCTTTGATCCGGCGGAGATCCCGGAAGACCTGAAGTTCTGCAATTTCCTTTCCGGTAAGGAAGCGCTGCATGCCGCGGCAGCTGAAACGGACGCGGAAATGGTGCTGGTCAGTATCGTGGGCATTGCCGGACTGCAGGGCGTTATGGATGCACTGAAAGCCGGAAAGCAGGTGCTGCTGGCCAACAAGGAGGCACTGGTGACCGGCGGTCACCTGGTGACGGAACTGGCCCGGAAGATTGGGAAGCCCCTGCTGCCGGTGGACAGTGAACACAGCGCTATTTTCCAGTGCCTGCAGGCAGACGGACACAACAAAGCGGAGAAGATCCTTCTGACAGCGTCCGGCGGACCTTTCCGTACCTGGGACAAGGAAAGAATTGAAAAGGCTACAAAGGCGGAAGCACTGAAGCATCCCAACTGGAACATGGGCGCGAAGATTACCGTGGACAGCGCCAGCATGTTCAACAAGGGACTGGAAATCATGGAAGCCCGGTGGCTGTTTGACATGCCGGAGGACCGGATCGAGGTTGTGGTCCATCCCCAGAGCATTGTGCACAGTGCGGTGGTGTTTAAGGATGGCGCGGTGCTGGCACAGCTGGGTGAACCTGATATGCGCGTGCCGATCGGCTACGCGATGGCCTATCCGGAACGCATTGAAACGGGCGTACCCGCGCCGGACCTGTTCAAGCTGGGCAGCCTGACCTTTGAAAAACCGGATGAAGAGAAGTTCCCCGCCCTGCGTCTGGCACGAGAGTGCCTGCGTGCCGGCGGTGCGGCCTGCACCGTGTTCAACGGAGCAAACGAAGAAGCGGTAGCTGCGTTCCTGCGGGAAGAAATCCCCTTTGGCCAGATTGCGGTACGCGTGGAAAAGGC
>Ga0310786_10002660_pt1 | contig 26927 bp, 24 predicted proteins | sample AusTroGonzalo_MG_FD_203881 | JGI IMG/M metagenome (GOLD analysis project Ga0310786, IMG submission 203881) | Bovine rumen microbial communities from tropical cattle in Woodstock, Queensland, Australia - Gonzalo_03 (v2) (version 2) | ecosystem: Host-associated > Mammals > Digestive system >...
TGTTTGCGCATACAGAAAAATGAGTGCGCAGGGGAACAAATCCGAAAAGGTCAAATGCCGATTATCCGCGATAAATCGGCATTTTAGGATTTCTGCCTTGACAGCAAAACTACGCACTCAACGTGTCCTGTTCTCGGGAAGAGATCTACACCGCAGACTTTATCAACGCTGTAACCCTTTTTACTGAGTAGCTTTGCGTCTCTTGCAGCGGTCGCGGGATTGCAGGATATCATAACTATCTTTTGGGGAGCAGCATCTGCGATGACCTCAATGGTCTCAGTAGAACAGCCCTTTCTTGGTGGGTCAACAACTATTATATCAGGAGCACAGCCTTTTTTGCGGAGCTTTCCGAATACTTCTCCTGCATCACCACAGTAGAATTCTGCGGTATCTATATTGTTACGCTTAGCATTTTTCTTTGCATTTTCAACAGCCTGAGGGATTATCTCTACGCCCACTATCTTCTTTGCCTGTTTAGCCATAGAAAGACCGATAGTACCTGCGCCGCAGTATAGGTCGGCAATAACTTCCTCACCGTTTGGTGCTGCATATTCCAGAGCTTTTGAATAGAGCCTTTCCGCCTGCATGGTATTGACCTGATAGAAGGAAAGGGGGGATATCTCAATACTATTTCCGCACATAACGTCTGATATAGTGTCATTTCCCCACAGAGTTACGCATCTGTCATCGAGTATGACATTGGTCTTTCTGTCATTTATGTTCATTATAATGCTCCTGATATCGCTGAATTTTTCGGTCAGTTTACGGCAAAGTGAAGAAAGCTGGCGCGAAATGTCCTTTCGCACAACGATACAGACCATTATCTCACCCGAATGGGCTCCGCGTCGGATATAGATATGTCTTACAATACCGGTATTTGAAAATTCATCATAGGCAGATAACTTCTTCACATTTATATAGTCAATGACAGTATCAAGGATATCTCGGAAAATCTGCGGCTGTAAAGCGCAGTCTGTAACAGGGACGAGCCTGTGGCTTCTGGGAGCGAAAAATCCGCACACAGCCTTTCCGTCCACATTGGCAACAGGGTACTGAGCCTTATTGCGGTAATGTTCTGTTTCCTGCGCACCGAGAAAGGTGTCAAATTCGGGAGAGAGACCGCCGATGCGCTCAAAGGCATCACGGACTATGCCGTTTTTTGTGCGGCACTCAGCCTTGTATGAGATATGTCTCAGCAGACAGCCTCCGCACTGCTTATACACAGGACAGTCATTTTCTATACGGTCAGCCGAGGGAGTTACTATCTTTTCTACGATACCGTAGGCGTAGCTTTTCAGTACTTTCACTATCTTTATGTCACACACATCGCCTACAGCAGTTTCGGGTACGAATACAGCCATACCGTCAACGCGGCATACACCGCTTCCCTCGGAGGTAAGTGAAGTTATTTCGGCTGTACAGACTTGATTTTTCTCAGGCATTCCGTCACCTCCTCCTTTTTATCCATGAGCTTGTCGAAGCTTCTGATGTATTCATACGGAAATTTATAATTATGGATACGTTCGATCTTTCCGTCGGGATATACCAGCTTTGTGGAAGCCGCACAGCCTGCACCGAGAATTGTCTGGGTCTCGTCCATAATGAAGATATTGTAATAGCTTTCATATCCTTTTTTGGCGTAACCAACATTTTCAAGGTTATCTACGGTATTCTTCTGACGGTACATATAGTAGGGTAGGTAACCGTGAGACATAAGAGCGGGGATACTGTAATCCACCATTTCCGCAGCAGGATTTTTACAGTTGGCATTACCGCTCTCAAAGAGATTTGCCGAACGCTTTATTGTAAGTGTGTGTACGGTTATGCTCTCAGGATCAAGCTCTATCATGCGGTCGAGAGTATTGCGGAAACTCTCTGCTGATTCTGTGGGCAGACCCGCGATAAGGTCGGTATTGATATTGGTGAAGCCCACTTTTCTTGCAAGCTCAAAGGCTTTTACAGCGTCCTCCCCCGAGTGCTGTCTGCCGATGACCTTCAGGACATCATCGTTGAGGGTCTGGGGATTAACGGAGATCCTCTCTGCGCCAAGCTCCTTTATCACGCGGAGCTTCTCCTCGGTAATGGTATCGGGTCTGCCTGCTTCAACACTGTATTCGCGGACTTTATCAAGGTCGAAATTCTTCTCAACAGCCTCCATGATAGTACGCAGCTCCTGAGCAGAAACAGATGTGGGAGTACCGCCGCCGAAGTAGATAGTATCTATCTTTGTATCGGTATCCTTAACTATCCTGCCGATTATCTCAAGCTCACGGCAGAGTGCGGAGATATACTCTGGCATGAGCTTCATAGCCGAGTCCATAGAGTGAGAAACGAATGAACAGTAGCTGCATCTTGTTGGACAGAAGGGGATTGAAACGTACAGGCTTACAGCTGAGCTGTCTATCCTGTCAAGTATGGGAAGCTGATTTACAGCGGTATCATAGGCGAGACGGAGCTTTTTGTCCGAGACCTCGTATTTATCCCTGAGTCTTGCAAATATCTCCTTTTCGGGAAGCTCATGACGCATAAGCTCTACCACCTTTTTAACGGGGCGTATGCCGGTCATAAGTCCCCATGGCGGTGTGATGCCTGTATTTTCCGAAAGGATATGATAGATAAGGCGGCATATCTCATGCTCCTTGTCCTCGGTATCGGATACAGTGACCTCTCTTTTTATTGCAGCTTCACCACTGAGCTTTACCTCTGCGGAAAGTGTATTGCCGATTACCTCAGCGATGACATAAGCATCGCCAGAAGCCTCGCTGCGGTCATTTCCGAAGGAATACCGAGCGGTATTGAAGAAAAGCTTCAATGTGGCTTCTATCTCATATTTAAAAGAATTGCCGATCAATATAATCGGCATTTTTGAATTATCAGTCGTCATTTTTTCCTCTGAATTGTACAAGATATGGGTTTGACTCGCGTTCGTAGTCAAGGGTGGTGGACTCATTATGCCCCGGGTATACCTTATAATCACCGCTGAGATGATAGAGCTTGTTCAGCGAGTAGGTCATAGCTGAGGCGCTGCTTCCCGGGAAATCAGTTCTGCCCACAGAGCAGCAGAATAAGGTATCGCCCGAAAAAATGTTATCGCCGCAGATGTAGCACACACTGCCCTGAGAGTGCCCAGGGGTATGGAGTACGCGGAATTCACATTCTCCATCGTTTATATAGCAGTCTCCGTAAACGCAGGTCCAGTCGGTAACTGGAGTAAATGTCATAAATGACATATTTGTTGCCAGCGAATGTGCTGCGCTTTCAAGCATATGTGCATCAAGCTCATGGATATATACCTCAGCTCCCGTTGCTTTGCGAACCTCCTCAACACCGCCGATGTGATCAAAATGACCATGAGTGAGAAGTATCTTTGTAAGGCGGAGCTTTCTCATTTTGAGAAATTCAAGGAAAAGTCTGCTGTCGCCGCCGATATCAACAGCAACACAGCGTCCGGGAGAGGTCTCGACTATATAGCAGTTAGCGCGGAGAGGACCGAGCTGTAAATGATGTATCTTCATATTCATTACTCCTTAAATAGCGGCTCTTTCAACTGAAATAACGCCCTTGATCTTTCTGAGTTTTTCAAAGAGATTCTTGAGCTGTTCGGTGCTGGAAATAACGATAGTGCCCTCGAAAAGAGCGTTTCCGTTTTTCAGGACTCTCGATGCGGAATGTACTATAGGAACTCTTGCTTCGAGGAGTATAGCGGAAATATCGTATACAAGTCCAACTCTGTCGGTAGCTGTTACCTCAAAGCTTGTCTGGAGTTGAGTATCGCTGTTTTCAGTCCACTGTATGTCTACCCAGCGGTCAAGCTCCTCGGGATTATTCCTTGCAAGTGCAGCTTTGTAGTTTGTACAGCTTGTGGTGTGTACCGATACGCCGTAGCCTCTTGTGATAAAGCCGATGATATCATCGCCGGGGAGAGGATTGCAGCACTGAGCGAACTTTATGAGCATATCGTCGATCTGGTCGAGGACTATACTGCTGCGTCCGTTTGGCTTTGGCTTGATGAGCGGTACTACAGACGGCTCGTCGTCATTTTCATACTGCTTTTCGTATTTATCTTTAAGTCGCGGCATTATCTTTGAGAGAAGTATACCGCCGTAGCCTATGGAAGCGTAGAAATCTTCGAGAGTATCGCAGTTATGGCGTTTGAAGTCATCCTGCAAGAATTCTGTGTACTGCTCCTCTTTAAGATTTATCCTGTGACGCTTGAATTCACGTTCAAGCTGAGTTTTGCCTTCGAGTATATTTTCATCACGGCGTTCCTTCTTGAACCATGAGCGTATTTTTGAGCGTGCTTCGTTGGTCTGTACGATATTGAGCCATGCACGGTTAGGTCCCTTATCGGGATCCTTGCTTGTGATTATCTCGCATATCTGACCTGTCTGGAGCTTGTAATCAAGGGGAACTATCCTTCCGTCTACCTTTGCACCTGTGGTCTTGTGACCTATTTCGGTATGGATACGGTAAGCAAAGTCTATAATTGTAGAGTTTATAGGCAGGCTAACTGACATACCCTTTGGAGTCATAACAACTATATCTTCGGGGTCAAGGTCTGTTTTGATGATTCGGACTATTTCCTCAACGTCATCGGAAGTCTGCTGAGCCTCAATTACCTGACGCACCCATGCGAGACGCTGCTCCATCTTGTCCTTGCCCTGTATGCCCTCCTTATATTTCCAGTGAGCGGCGATGCCGTATTCAGCGGTCTCGTGCATATCCCATGTACGTATCTGCACCTCGAATGGGATACCTTCCTTGCCGAGAACAGTGGTGTGGAGAGACTGATACATATTGTTCTTTGGTGTCGAGATATAGTCCTTGAAGCGATTAGGCAGAGGCTTGAACATATCGTGTATAAGTCCAAGCACATTATAGCACTCCGCAATGGTGGTAACTATGATGCGGACAGCATATTTGTCGTATATCTCGTCTATGTTCTTGTGATTTATGAATATCTTTCTGTAAATGCTGTATATGCTCTTTACTCTTCCGTCTATCTGCGGGGGCTGAGAAAAGTCCTCAGTCCTGAAACGCTGAGCGATACGGCTCTTGATTATCTCGATGAATGCCTCGCGCTCCTCTTTTTTGTTTTCAAGGATATTTTCTATTTCCGAGTAAGCGTAGGGGTCAAGGAAATGGAAGGCAAGATCCTGAAGTTCTTCCTTCATGGCTCTGATACCGAGCCTATGCGCGATAGGAGCATATATGTTCATGGTCTCGAGAGCGGTATTGCGCTGCTTTTCAAGTGGACGGTATTTAAGAGTACGCATATTGTGCAGACGGTCGCTGAGCTTGATTATCATAACTCTGATATCCTGAGACATGGCAAGGAGTATCTTACGTATATTCTCTGCCTGCTGTTCCTCCTTTGTGGAGGTAGGGATCTTGCTCAGCTTTGTAACTCCGTCCACAAGGAGAGCAACATCCTGGCCGAAGCGTTTTTTCAGATCGTCAAGGGTAGCATCTGTATCTTCGACAACATCGTGAAGGAGTGCGGCACATATGGTATCCGTATCCATACCAAGCTCGAGCAGGGTATAGGCAACGGCAAGGGGGTGAGTGATATAGGGCTGACCCGATGAACGTTTCTGTCCCTCATGTGCCTTTGCTGCGAATTCATATGCCGAGATTATCTTGCTCAGGTCGTATTGCTTATCGTCTGTGAGTATTTTCTGTATTATCTTTTCTATGGTGAAATCGTCCTTGAAATCAGGGATATCTTTCAGAAAGTCCTCGGGATTATGAGGAAGAGCTGATTCGGGTATCGGGACCTCGAGCTCATGATGCATGAGATTTGATACATTCATGTTTTCTGTCATATCTATTCTCCTTTATCAGTGACTTTTAGCAAGCTTGCTTCTGAGAGAAACAAGCACAGCAGCCGAGTCCAGATCGGCTTTCTGCGAGACCCTGACTCTTTTTATCTTCATATCCGTACATGATACCGTGATAAGCCCCAGCTGTCTGAGTGCTTCTACGGAAATACAGAATTTACAGTAGTTTATGTTTCTGTCATTGAGCTTTATGTACAGTGTGTCTGAGCATATCCCTTCATTCGGTATAGCCTTATATATTTTTACAACATCATCTCGTGACGGATTCATGCTCGGATAATAGTTCTGCGGGAGCTCTTCTCCTCTGAGAAAGGCTTCAAAAGCCGAACTTGCGGCAAAGTATTTGCTTTGCTCAAACATATGAGGACGTATGTCATTTACTATTATGCTTACGGAGGTCTTTCCGCGGAATTCGTTTATCCCGAGATTTACTATCATATCGCAGATGTCACCTTTAGTTACACCAAGCTCCCGGGGCGATCTTCTGAATATCAGTGCATCAGCCTGAGTGAAGCCCAGTTTAATGTGCAGCTTTGTATGTGCTCCCTCGGAAAGTGGCGTTATATCAAGTATCTCAGCGTTTTCAATGTAGAAAAGAGGCTTTTCGTTGTCAGTGCCGAAGGGTTCGAGAACGTCAAGTCCCTGTATATTATCAATGGTCAGTTCAGCAGGGGTAATTGGGATATCGGCTTTTAGCTCCGCCAAAGGCATTACCTTATGGTTTTCAAGGGCATATTTTTCAAGAAGCTGCCTGAATTCCTCTGCTTTTCCGTTTTTTATGGTAAAGCCTCCCGCACTCGGGTGACCGCCGAATTTTTCCAGCACTCCGGAGCAGGCGGTAAGTGCGCCGAAAACGGAGAATTCACCGAAGGAGCGGGCTGAGCCGCGTATCTCTCCGTCTGCTTCGGAAGCAATGAAGCAGGGTTTTCCGAATTTTTCCACTACTCGTGATGCTACTATACCTATAACGCCGTGATGCCAGTCTTTTCCGCATAGGAAGATGACTCTGCTGCGGAGAAGCATAGGTTCCTGGTCTATCATAGCCTCTATCTCGGAAATAATATTGTTTTCCGCATCTTTGCGCATATTATTGAGCCTGTCCAGCTCTTTTGCAGCCTTTAGGGCTTCATCATAGTCCTCACAGAGAAAAAGCTCTGCTGCTGTTTTCGGAGACCCGAAGCGTCCCGAGGCGTTTATCCTCGGGGCTAATCCGAAGCCGACAGACTGTGAGTTTATTGGCTTGTCCGCAAGTCCGCATACCTCTTTAAGAGCCATTATGGACGGACGGTCGGAATTGCTTATAAGCTCTATACCGTAGGAGACAAGGAAGCGGTTTTCACCTGTAAGACTTACTATATCGGCAATGGTAGCGATAGCGGCAAGGTCTCCGAACTGCTCCAGAGCCATAGTGTAGTCACCGCCGTCAAGTGCAGCCACAAGCTTCAGAGCTATGCCTGCACCACACATATATTTGAAGGTCGAGAAGCAGTCATGTCTGTGCGGGTCAACAACAGCCTCAGCACGCGGGAGCTGTTCGCCCTGCTGGTGGTGGTCGGTGACAACGAGCTTCATACCCTGCGAGTATATATATTCAGCCTCGGAAATTGCGGAAATACCGTTATCAACTGTAACTATCAGGGATACTCCCTCAGCGGATATCCTTTCAACAGCCTTCATGTTCAGACCGTAGCCCTCTGTTCGTTCGGGGATATAATATATAACGTCCGCACCTGTTTCAGTAAGATAAGAATAGAGTATGACTGTAGACATTATGCCGTCGCAGTCGTAATCGCCGTAGATACATATGCGTTCACCGTTGTCTATAGCGGCATTTATTGTATCAGCGGCCTTCTGCATATCCTTTATGAGAAAAGGGTCGGAAAGCTCATCAACATTGAGGGCTTCCATGACCGAGTCAGGTGAGGAATACCCCTTTGATGCAAGAGCAGCGGCAGCAAGAGAGCTTACACCGCAGCCAAGCATAAGAGAAGATACAGTTTTTCTGTCGGGGGAACCGACTGTCCATTTTTTCATACAACTACTCCCGAAAAGATAAATATACACATAAAATTATTATACCATATTTTACGTAATAAATCAACAGTTGAAACGAGAAAAAGTGAGCAGTAGGGGGCGAGTTCAGCTCGCCCATCAGTCTCAAAACGACTCAGGAAAGACTCTCTATCCTGATACGGAGCTTTTTGATGATCTTCTTTTCAAGTCTTGATATGTAGGACTGCGAGATACCGATGCTGTCGGCGACCTCCTTCTGAGTTTTTTCCTTGCCATCTATAAGTCCGAAGCGCATTTCCATTATCTCACGTTCACGCTGTCCCAGCTCGGAGACTGCATTCCTCAGTATTTCACGTTCTGCTTCGGTCTCTATACCCTTGTTGACGATATCATCATCGGTTCCGAGTATATCCGAGAGCAGCAGTTCATTGCCGTCATAGTCTATATTTAGAGGCTCATCTATAGAGAGGTCATTGCGGTACTGAGAGGATTTTCTGAGAAACATCAGTATCTCGTTTTCGATACACCTTGAAGCATAGGTGGCAAGCTTGATATTCTTGGTCGGGCAGAAGGTGTTGACAGCTTTTATAAGACCTATAGTACCGATTGAAACAAGATCTTCTATGCCTATCCCCGTTGACTCAAACTTTTTTGCGATATATACTACAAGTCTGAGATTATGTACGATAAGGCAGTTCCTTGCCTCGGGATCATGGAGCATTAGTCTTGAAAATACCTCTTCTTCTTCCTGCCTTGAAAGGGGCGGCGGAAGAGTATCCGAGCCGTTGACGTAGAAGACCTCTCCTCTGAGGTGTTTTTGCAGAAATGATTTGACTTTTTCGATGATGTTCATATTTTTCTCCTTCTTTCCTATATTTTCAGAAGCTTCGGGTTGAAAACGGCTTTGCCGCCGCATTCTCCGAAGCCTATAACAGCATCCACAGGTTTTCTGCTGCCGTTTGTACAGCTTATTATTATCTCATCGGGACGGAAAACGGGTATAAGACCATTTCCCGATACCGCAGAGCAGGGGAGCAGTCTGAATCCCCGTGGCAGTCTGCCTATATCAAGCTCACATCCTGTAAGCTCCGTAAAATATTCAGCAGCACATATTATAACAGGAGAGCCGCTGAAATAGTCCACAAGACCGTTGCCTGTATCTGCAAGACCGTTTAAAGTAATAACTTTTCCTTTGTCACGTATAAAAACATTATAGCTGCCTTCTGGAGTTTTGTCCGTCCATATCCTGAGAATTCTCACGGCTGCATAGAGCAGTGCAGTAGTGAGAATAAGTATGACAAGAGAAAAATCAATGTAGAAGCAGGTGTTGTTGAAATGCATGAAATGAGGCTTGAAAAAGGAATAAACACCGTATACTGCGCCCGCAAGTACAAAATTTGAGGTAAAAAAGGCAATTGTATTTGTGATGAGACGTTTCTTTCCGTGTACTCCGAAGGCAAGCGCAACTATACTTACAGCCGCCGAAGTTTTAATGAGGAAAGCAGTCATATTATCGAGTCCGGGCAGAAGAATAATGAGTGAAAAAAGGCTCCCGTACAGAGCCGCTGCGATGCATCTTCCTGTTTTCAGCGATGAATGAGTAAAGCCTGCGGTTATGCGCAGCAGGAAGAAATTAACATATATATTAAGCACAATGAGTACATCAACATAGATAGTTTCCACGGGATACCTCCTGACCAGCTGTCTTGTACTATTATTATAATGCAGAGAGTCCGAGAAATATGTCAGATATGGTTGTCATAGTATGCTTTCGTGATAAAAGCAGATATGACTAATTGGGCTGAAAAGGGGAGCATTCAATGGAAAACCATTGATTATCAAATGTTAAAATAAAAAAATATATTTTTATCCGCCCACATAGGCTTTTGATAAAGGTCTGAGGACTGATATCCCCTTGACCTTTTCTGTTTTTTGTGCTATTATAGTGTGTATTGGAATAAAAGGAGATAAGAAAGGATATATATGCATTTTAATGAACTTAATTTGTCACAGGAGCTTCTTCGTGCTGTAGATGAGCTGGGATATACGGAGATGACAGAGATACAGCAGGAAAGCATACCGCTGCTCCTGGAGGGCAGGGACGTTGTGGGACGTTCAAATACAGGTACAGGTAAAACAGCTGCTTTCGGTATACCTGCCGTTGAGAGCATTACCGATGCTGACAGAAGATCGGCTGTGGTGCTTATACTCTGTCCTACCCGTGAGCTTGCCATGCAGGCTAATGAGGAGATACGCAAATTCGCCAAGTACAAGGAGGGGATAAAGTCCTCCGCAGTATACGGCGGAGCAAGCATGGAAAAACAGATACATGAGCTCAAACGCGGAGCTAACATTATAATAGGTACTCCCGGTCGAGTTATGGATCATATACGCAGAAGGACACTGAAGCTTGAAAATATCAGGACAGTTATACTCGATGAAGCCGATGAGATGCTGAATATGGGTTTCCGTGAGGATATTGAGACTATCCTTGCAGATATGCCAGAGGACAGACAGACTGTTCTTTTCTCGGCAACCATGCCGAAGGAGATAATGGCTATAACAGAAAAATACCAGACAGATCCTGTACATATAAAAATAAAGTCTGCACAGAAAACAGTCGAGCTTATCGAGCAGTTCTACTTTGAAGTGGCTATGGGCAGAAAGACAGATGCCCTGAGACTTCTGCTTGCAGCTTACAGGCCTTCATCGGCTATGGTGTTCTGCAATACAAAGGCTATGGTAGATCAGCTTACTGAGGAGCTTGTTAAGCACGGCTTCCGTGCGGCAGGTCTCCACGGCGATATGAAGCAGATACAGCGTACACAGGTCATGAACAGTTTCAAGAACAGGGCTGTTGAGATACTTGTAGCTACGGACGTTGCTGCAAGAGGTATAGATGTCAGCGGAGTCGATGCTGTTTTCAATTATGATCTGCCGCAGGACAACGAATACTATATCCACCGTATAGGCAGAACCGGCAGAGCAGGCAGAACAGGTACTGCTTATACTTTAATAAGCGGAAGAAGGCAGCTTTTTGACCTTCGTGCAATAGAAAAGTATACTCATGCCGAGATACGTGAAATGCCCCTTCCCGATAAGGCAGATATCATCGCAATGAAAAAAGAAGCAGTGATAAAGGAGATATCCGAAGCCGCTGCAGGTCATGATGCTTATGATATACTTGACAGACTTGCGGGTATGGGTATAGATTACCGCGAGGCTGCCGCAAGAGTCATTGCTCAGCACCTGAGAGCAGAGACTGAAGCACTTCCCGAGTTTGAAAAGACAAAGCCTCTCAGAAAGGGAAAGAACAGCGGTGCAAAGACTGTAAAGATAGTTATAAATATCGGCCGCAACCGAAGGATAGCTCCAAATTTCATACTTGGCGCACTGGTCGATGCTACGGGCATGACAGGCAAGGATTTCGGTAAGATAGATATTTTCAACGAGCATACTACAGTTGAAGTACCCGAGGCTGAGTCGGAATACATTATCGAATGTACAGACTCGATAAAGATAAACGGCAATAAGGTAGAGGTAAAGCTTTATAAGGGCGGAGATAATTTTGTCCGCAGAGGCAACCGCCGTCCTGATGATAAGCCTCATTTTGACCGTAAAAAGACTGCTTACGGCAGTAAAAAGAGATCCGAGATATACTCGGATTACATACCTGATCGTAAAAAACGCATGAAAAAAAGACATTGAGAGGTGATATGAATGAGCAGTAACCATACTCCCGATAAGAAAACATGGATGCGTATAGTTGTCCTTGCTCTGGCAGGAATTATGATACTCGGAGCTATAATCCTTCCATTCATCTGATGAGCAGATAGGCTGCGGTTCTGTAATTGAGCCGCAGCCTTTAAAGTATGACTAAAAAAATACAAAAAGGGTGATGAAATGATACAGGATATATTTCCAAGCAGGCTGGACAACAGCTTCAGGAAAATAGATATAAAAAATAATGATAGACTACTCTGCTTTGACTGCGAAGGAAGAATACTTGTTAATATACAGGGCGGAAGTATCGTTTTTCCGAGCTACAGCAACTCTCCATGCAAAGCAGTATATGCCTTTTCGGTAGATGATGAAGCGTACTTCATAGCTTTGGGAGAAGCAGGCTGCACAGTTGCGTCATTTGAGTATATGACAGTCCGTCAGCTCAGGGATAAATTCAGCGGCAAGGAGCTTTTTGCGGCTTTTACAGCTTATCATCTGTGGAAATGGTACAGCGATAACCGTTTCTGCGGAAAATGCGGAGCAGAGCTTGAGCTCGGAGATAAAGAAAGGTCTTTGAAGTGCAGTAAATGCGGCAATACGATATATCCGAGGATAAATCCTGCTGTTATAGTCGGAGTTACTAAGGGCGACAGCATACTTATAACGAGGTATCGCAGTGGTTTTGCTCATAATGCACTTGTGGCAGGCTTTACCGAGATAGGTGAGACATTAGAGGAGACTGTGAGCCGCGAAGTAATGGAGGAAACAGGAGTAAAGGTCAAAAACATAAGATATTATAAGTCACAGCCGTGGGGCATGGCACAGGATATCCTTGTGGGCTTTTACTGCGAGGCTGACGGTGACGGCAGCATACATATGGACGAAAACGAGCTTAAATACGCTGAATGGGTAAAGCGCGAGGATATAGTTTTGCAGCCATACAGCCACAGCCTTACCAATGAGATGATGAAAATGTACAAGGAAGGAAAAATATAGCAGTTACTAGTGAATAAATAGTAGTGCAGGGACGTCCATTGGCTGTCGCGTATTACGAAACGGACAAAATTTACAAACTATATTAAAATCCCGAGGAAAATTCTTCGGGATTTTTTATTTTTATAGTTATAGGAATAACCTATAGCAGAGTATAATTCATATGTATTGGACAAATACCTATTGTTATGGTATGATATGAATAAAGAAAAACACAGAGGTGCTTAAAATGAAAGATATACGAGAGTTTATAAATTCCGAGCGAATGTGTCGGGAATATAAGTAAAAGGGATAATCAGGAATAAGAATTAACGAATATTAAATATTTTTGAAAGGGTGTTCAATAATGAGCAATTATAAATTTGAGACAATACAGATCCACGCAGGTCAGGAGAAGCCTGATCCGGCAACAGATGCGAGAGCAGTTCCGATATATGCGACCACTTCATACGTTTTCAAGGACTCTGCACAGGCAGCAGGCCGTTTCGGACTCACAGAAGGAGGTAACATCTACACCAGACTTATGAACCCGACCTCTGATGTGTTCGAGCAGAGAATTGCTGCTCTTGAGGGTGGTGCAGGTGCGCTTGCTACAGCATCAGGCTCAGCTGCTATAAGCTACGCTATACAGAATATAGCAACAGCAGGCGATCATATCGTAGCTTCTATTGATCTCTACGGCGGTTCTTACAATCTCCTCAACAATACACTTCACGAGCAGGGACTTACAACTACATTCGTTGATCCTTCCGACCCTGCAAATTTTGAAAAGGCTATCCAGCCAAATACAAAGCTTCTTTACGCTGAGACTCTTGGCAACCCTAACTCAGATGTAATTGATATCGAGGCTATCTCAGCTATAGCACATAAGCACGGTATTCCGCTTATCGTGGATAATACATTTGCTACACCTTATCTCCTCAGACCTATCGAACATGGTGCAGATATCGTAGTACACTCAGCAACAAAGTTTATCGGCGGTCACGGAACAGTAATGGGCGGTGTAGTCATCGACTCAGGTAAATTCGACTGGGCACAGAATGACAAGTTCCCAGGACTTTCAAAGCCAAATCCTTCATATCACGGTGTAGTATTCACAGAAGCTTGCGGAAATCTTGCATACATTCTCAAGCTTCGTACAACACTCATGAGAGATCAGGGCGCAACTATTTCTCCTTTCAACTCCTTCCTTCTCTTACAGGGCCTTGAAACACTTTCACTTCGTCTTGAGCGTCATACAGAGAATGCCCTCAAGGTAGTAGACTTCCTCAAAAATCACCCACAGGTAGCAAAGGTAAATCACCCTTCACTCCGCACAGGCAGAGCAAAGGAGATATACGACAACTACTTCCCGAATGGTGCAGCATCTATCTTCACATTTGAGATAAAGGGTACAGCCGAGGACGCTAAGAAGTTCACAGAAAGTCTTGAACTCTTCTCACTTCTGGCAAATGTAGCCGATGTTAAGTCACTTGTAATACACCCTGCTTCAACAACACACTCACAGATGAGTGAGGAGGAGCTTCTTTCCGCAGGAATCAAGCCAACAACAGTAAGACTCTCTATCGGTACAGAGCACATCGACGATATCATCGCAGACCTTCAGCATGGTTTCGACGCTGTAAAGTAAAATCGAATTCCGGTTGTTACACATAAAGAAATATATGCCATTTATGAGAAAGGACCTTTCATACGAAAGGCCCTTTTTCATGCTTTTTTCAGTTTTATAAGGTCTTTTATTACTTCTCCGCCTATGATAAGTCCTGCAACAGAGGGAACAAATGCTGTAGAACCGGGAGTTGAACGCCTTGCAGTACCTGTTCTCATATCCGTATTGCCTGAACCATCATCTAAAGCCTCCCCCTGCGGAACTAAGGGCTGCTCCTTTGAGTATACCACCTTCAGCTTCTTTATGCCGCGGCGTTTGAGCTGATAGCGCATAGCCCTTGCAAGAGGACAGACTGACGTTTTATAGATATCAGCGACTTCAAAAGCCGTAGGGTCAAGCTTGTTTCCTGCGCCCATTGAGCTTATAACTGGAACACCTGCCTTCTGCGCCTGCATGATTATCTCTATCTTTCCTGTTACGGTGTCGATAGCATCAACTATGTAGTCATACAGTGAAAAGTCAAGTTTATCGGCAGTTTCAGGCATATAGAACATTTTATGGCAGGTAACTTTACACTCGGGATTGATATCGCGTATACGCTCAGCCGCAGCATCGACCTTGTATATACCGACAGTGCTGCCGAGGGCGATTATCTGCCTGTTTATATTTGTCACGCATACCTTGTCATCGTCGATAAGGTCAAGTGCGCCGACTCCGGAACGTGCGAGGGCTTCAACGGTAAAGCCGCCAACACCGCCAACACCGAAGACAGCAACACGGGAATTTGCAAGTATATCCATAGCCTCCTCACCGAGAAGAAGCTCAGTTCTTGAAAAAATATCGGACATATTTACTCTCCTTGTATTTGGCGGAACTTTTCAAGACGGTAAATCCTTTCTTCATCGAGCTCTGCCTTGCCGTCCTTGTAGTCGTAACCGAACTTTCTGTAGAACTGACAGCCTGTAATGGACGAGGGAATTTCTATTCGTTTGGCTCTCAGGAAAAACTCGTCCTTTTCGAGAGTTTCAATAATGAGTCTGCCGATACCTTTGCCCTGATATTCGGGGAGCACAAAAATAGTAAAGAGACTGCTTTCGTCCTCCTTCCCCCAGTATGGACCTATAGCACCGCAGCCGATTATCTGTTCATTATCTTCAACAACATAGAAATGAGTCCAGCCTGCACGTTCAAGGACATTTTCGGGCTTCTGACTTTTTACTAATTCCTCCATAAGCTCGGCAGGGTAGTCTTTTACGTTGGATATCCTGATAGTTTTTATAATAACATCAGAAACAGCTTCTGCATCTGATGTTTCAAATCTTCTTATGTTCATTTAATTTCTCCTTTCTGAGTTTATGGGCAGTTATTACGGTATAGCTGTAGGCATTTACGGTAATGATACAGCCTTCAACGGTTATATACCAGTTTTTGCCTTTTCTCTTGATAACAGCCTCGGGAGAACTTATCATGTCTCTGCACCATGCTATCGTATCATCGCAGTCAAGCGCGAGATTTCGTCTTATACGAACTGCGCCAAGCTCCGTTGTATGGAGCTTGGCGAGGTTTGCGATCAATTCCATTATTCTGTGATCTTGCGGGCTTCGATGTAAAATCTCTTGTCCTCGGCGTGACCCATAGAGAAGGTCTTTCTTGGGAGAGCTCCGTCCTTGATAACAGTGGGGAAGAGCTGAGATTTGTCCATATCAGGAAGAATAAATGCGATACCATTGTGTTTCTCTGCAAGACTCTTTACAGTGTCTGCACCGTGGATATAGTCGATCTTACCGCCATTTTCTTTTATATAGCCGTCAAGGAAGTTCTGGAGAGAACCGACAGACAGATTTGATGATTTTTTATTGATGTATAACTTCTTTTCAACGCCTCTGCATGAGCATATAACATACTGATCTGACTCCTTAGACTCTGAAAGCTTAAGGGCGGAAGTAAGCTCGTTAATGAGCTTATCACAGTCAACATCGTATACAAGACGGTGGATTGCCTCGAATTTAAGTGCATCACTGTGGAGATTTACTATCTCAGCAAGAGCATAGCGAGCAGGGTGATTTGAAAGATCCTTATCAGGATTTGCCTTTTTCAGCTGCTCGTAGAACTCCTTAGCAGTAGCAAGTGAGTGGTTTCCGTCACCCATAGCATAAAGGAGTACGGGAGTATTGCTGAGACCATACTTTTTGCAGAAAGTATCAGGATCGGCAAGTGCGCAGAGAGCCTTGTCTATAGCTTCCTGAGCGGACTTATCCACCAGCCATCCCTTGATGCTGCCGCCGTTTTGCATCATCTCGAAATCGTAAAGCTTGCTTTCATCGGATACCTTATTTGCAAGAGGCTCGATAACTGTATTGTCAGGATCGTCAATGAGTATCATGATATGAGGAAGCTCAAGGGGCGCACCCTGTCTAACCTTGATACGGGGAGGTATACGCTCGATGACTGTAGCCTCAGTTGCTCTTACCTCAGAGGTACTTCCCTTGGAGAAATCGTACTTTTCAAGGTCTATAGCACCAACTATCCCTTGACGGAGAATGCCGTTGCTCTGCATACGCTCAACGTATACCATAGCGTCCTTGTACTCGGTGAAGATACCGTCAGCAAGGTATTTGTCCATAGCCTTGTGGATATTGTCGATACGCTGTGCAACTCCGTCCTGTTCGAGATACAGCTCTGGAAGTATAAGATTGAGAGTAGACGGAGCGTCTCCGACTTTCTTGCTTACCTCGTCCCAGTATTCAGGCTCGCTGGTGTACTGGTCACAGGCGATAACGGACCACTTGTGCATATCACAGTCCTTTGGGATAAGAATGTCAGCAGAATGAAATGCGGTTGAGTTCATGGTAAATACTCCTTTATATTTATTGGTTTTTTATGCTTAGTTGCAGTGAACGCCGAGGGCGGCGTTCCGAGCCGATAGCCTGTAGGGGACGGCGTCCTCGACGTCCCGTGATATTTTAGCATGACTTGCGGACGCCCAAAGGGCGCCCCTACAGGCTAATGTCATGTATGAATTAATAAAAAAATACAGTGGCGAATACCGCAATTTCGGAAAGAAATGCAAGTATCAAGTATATTGCCGATTTAGTTTTTCGCTCGGTTTTGCGGATGAATTTTATCCACAAGACTATTATCAGGAGCACAGCAATTACAGAAACGGCTGTGCTGACACCATAAAAACAGACATCAGAAAGCTTAGTTATATGAGGTACAGGGTCTGCATCGGAAGCGTAGCCGTAATGCGTATATTCATCATAAGCATGCAGGAAACCATATCCGAATATTATTGCTGATATCAGTGCTATATTCCACGGAATAAGCATGAGATATATCTTTGTATGCAATTTGTCCTGTTCAATGATATGATGTTCATTGTCAGTCATGACGAACGCCCCTTTGCTAATGGCTTGGAACGCCGAGGGCGGCGTTCCCTACACGACTTTTTTCAATTCATTAAATAGCCGTCCAACAGGCAATCCCACAACGTTGAAAAAATCTCCGTCAATGTGGGAGATAAGCGCTGAGCCTTTTCCCTGTATGCCGTAGCCGCCTGCCTTGTCGTAGGGTTCATCGGTATTGGCGTATGCCTCTATCTCGGCAGCGGTGAGCTGTCTGAAAGCAACATCGGTCACTTCAGAAAAGGAACTGACATTTCCACCGCTGATAATGCAGCAGCCTGTGACTACCTGATGTGTACGTCCCGAGAGCTTGGATATATCGGCAATACACTGAGCCTTATCCATTGGCTTGCCCAGTATCTCGCCCTCGCAGATGACTGTGGTATCGCAGCCGATAACAGTGCAGTCGAGATATTTTTCCGCAGCCGCTCTTGCTTTAAGCACAGCAAGGTACTCGGAAGCTGATATAGGATCGATGTTCTCTGGGAGAGTTTCGTCACAGTCCATAGAGACTGCCTCGAAATCATCGGTTATGTATCTCATCAGCTCACGCCTTCTCGGTGAAGCTGATGCAAGTATTATTTTCATGTGTTCACTTCCATTTTTTGTATTAATATACACTATTAATAATTTTATCACACAAAATAGTCACTGTCAAGATAAAATATATTCCTATTTGTTGAAATTGCATTATTATCAACCTTTCGTATTGATTTTTTTTTCAATATTAAATTTTAATATCGCTATTGTTTTTTTACTATAAAAGTTGTATAATTATAAATTATTTGGAAATAAGTAAAGTATGTTTAGAAAACATGAGAGTAAATGAAATTTGAGTAAATTCCATGAGCGCAGGAGGACCACCTTCGGGGATCGGCGGACCTCCACAGGGGACAGGAAAAACAGCAGCAGGTATGGGCGGACCTCCGAGAGGAGCAGGCGGGCCACCAAACGGAATGGGCGGCAATCCACTCGGATATGCACCTGTACGCTCACTGATGATGAAGTTTGCTATCCCGAGTATTGTCGGTATGCTGGTAAGTGCCCTTTACAATATGGTAGACCAGCTATTTATCGGAAAAGCAGTAGGTACTCTCGGAAATACGGCAACTTCAATTGCGTTCCCATTCACAACGGGCTGTATGGCACTTGCACTCCTCTTTGGTATAGGCGGTGCTTCGTGCTTCAATCTTACACTTGGCATGGGTGACAAGAAGCGAGCCCCTTATTTCGCAGGAAATGCGTTATCTATGCTTGTGATAAGCGGTGTGATAATATCGGCAATTACGCTGACATTCCTTACTCCTCTGCTCAAACGCTTTGGTGCAACAGATGCGGTAATGCCTTACGCCAAGGAATATGTAAAATATACGGCATTCGGCTTCCCGTTCCTTATCCTTACAGCAGGCGGAGGACATATCATACGTGCGGACGGAAGTCCTAAAATGACCATGATATGCAACGTTACGGGTGCGATAATAAATACCATACTTGATGCGGTATTTGTACTCGGACTAGACTGGGGAATGAGAGGAGCGGCTATAGCAACAGTTATCGGACAGGTCGTTTCAGCTATTCTTGTTATTGTATACTGCTTCAACTTCAAGACAGTGTATCTCTTCGGCAGACATCTTCTGCCTAAGGGAAATATTATCGGCAGAGTATGCTCAATAGGTATGGCTTCCTGCTTCAATCAGGTGGCTATTGCATTAGTGCAGATAGTGCTCAATAATTCGCTGAGACATTACGGTGCGCTTTCAAAATACGGTGCAGATGACCCTATCGCGGTTGCAGGCATTGTAATGAAGGTCAATATGATAGTATTCTCCATAGTTATAGGACTTGCTCAGGGTACACAGCCTATTGAGAGCTTTAACTACGGCGCAAAGAATTACGACAGAGTAAAGAGTGCATTCTGGATGGCTGTAAAGGCAGGAGCTGCTATATCACTTGTGGCGTTTGTTATCTTCCAGCTATTCCCAAGGCAGATACTGAGTGCATTTGCAAATAAGGAGGCAAGTGAAGGCTACTACGAGTTCGGTGCGAAGTTTTTCAGAATATCCTTCTTCTTCACATGGCTGAACTGTTTACAGCCTATAACCTCTACATTCTTTACATCAATAGGAAAGTCAATAAAGGGAGTTTTTCTTTCGCTTACAAGACAGATACTGTTCTTCATGCCGCTTATGCTCGTTCTTCCGCTGTTCTTTAAGATAAACGGAATACTGTATACAGGTCCTATTGCGGACGGTCTTGCGGCTATAGTTGCAATAATCATGGCAAGATACGAATTCAAAGATATGCGTGAACGCGAATGGTATTGATAAGGATATATTGTTAAAATAAAAATAAAAATCCTGCGGTATTGATTTATTGCAGGATTTTTGTTATAATATTATAGTGACTTTTTGGGGTATAGCCAAGCGGTAAGGCACAGGACTTTGACTCCTGCACTCGTGGGTTCAAATCCCGCTGCCCCAACCATATTAGCACCCCAATTTTGATACAATCGAAGTTGGGGTGCATTATTATGCTTAAATGTAGATAATACGCAGTTTTTGAGGGCAATCGGAAACGGTAGAAAACGAGCCATAAGTAATATAGGGGTTCGAGTCCTCAAAAATGGTCAAAATTGGGCGAACAAAGCTCAAAAATCAACGATTGAAGTCGATTATATCAATCATTTTCGTAAAGAAAAGCTGATTGATGGGGCAGCAGAGCTATTGCAATATCTTCATAACAAGAATTATCGAATATTCATATTGTCTAACAGCCTGTTTTCAGGTTCAAGCTTGAAAGCTTATTTAGGCTCGTTTCACATCAGTCATTATGTGGAAAAAGTTTATTCCAGTGCTGATATCGGATACAGAAAACCGTCCTGCATCATTTTTCAGACAGTACTTCACGATCTGGGAATGGGCAATAACGCGGAGCAGGGGAAGTATAGGTTTTTACACTTTTGAACTTGATTGTGCTGACGGTGAATGACAGGATGACTATCCTCAGGGCGCATCTATAACACTTAGTGAAAAGTCTCCATATTTATGTGGAGGCTTTTCTTTTGCATGGCGGAAACAGAATGGAGATATCTTATCATCGTAAGAAAAAACATAGCAAAGATGTGTTTTGCGGAAATAAGAACAATGACGATGAGTACAACTTTTTATAGATATTGCTGATTGTATAATTTGCGCGAGAAAAATTTCAGAGTCAATTAGCTTTTTTTGTTTTGAACGACAATTATTTTTACACATAGTTGTACAGGTTTAACAAATTTTCAAAAATGATTATTAAAGGAAATAAATTCTGTTTACAAACAGTTTATTCTGTGATATAATTTTCACATGCTAAATTATTATTACATTGCAATATTATATAAAAAGATTGGAGGGAATGCCATAAGTGAGTACGATTGCAAAAGAAGCAGCAAGTGTTGGTATAGGTAAAGGAGCTCGCGTTTTTTTTGCCATCCGCAAGTTCTTTATATACTGTTTATCCTTTTTTATTATAGTTTTCGCCGTTTTTTTTGCGGCAAGCAAGAGTCCGAATAAGTCTTTGTTTGGTTTTAGGTATTATGTTGTGCTTACTGACTCAATGGTTCCCGAATTTTCAAGCGGAGATATGGTTTTTGTAAAAATCTCAGATGCAAAGAACATAAATAAGGGTGATGTCATCACTTTTAACCCTTCGAGCGGAGGCGAAGCATATCTGACACACCGAGTTACAGAAAAATATACCGACTATCAGGGCACTGGTGTTACTTGTTTCAGAACAAAGGGTGACGCTAACAACACCGAAGACTCATTCCTTATAGATGAGAAACGAGTTATCGGAAAGGTACAGTTTCATGTGCCAAAATTAGGGGTAATCGTAAGGTTTGTTCAGCTAAAGTGGTATTTTATCGTACCATTGATCGTTTTGATACTCGTATTTTTCAAAATGATGAAGTATTACTTTGATCTGAAATCAAAAAATGAAAATAATCATGCTGACGATAACATCAAGGCAGATTCAAACAATATTGTTTAAATAACAGGAGGATATAAGTTATGAGAAATGATGTTTCCAAGAAGAAAAAGACTTCCAGAGAAAAGCGGGTTTTAATTGCATCGCTTTGTATTGCAGCTGCTGTTATGGCAGGCAGTACCTTTGCATGGTTCACCAGCAAGGATGAAGTTACTAACCGTCTGAGCGCAAGCGCGGACTATAATGTAGCGATTGCCGAAGATTTTACTCCTCCTGAGCAGTGGACACCCGGACAGGAAATCAATAAGGATGTTTCCGCTGTCAATACGGGAAATGTGGATGCATTTGTTCGTCTCGGTCTGCTGCATGACGCATCTTTGACGGTAAAAGGACCTGGTGTTGCTGTACCAGCTGATGATACGGCTCTTGCAAGTGCAGTTAAAACAAACTGGGTGGAGTTGAAAACATCTGCTTCAACTGCAAACACACCTACAGGCGGTAATGCTGTGAATAATAGTGCGAACGAAGTAACACTGCTTCAGGCAGGCGGTACACTTGTGATTGCAGGCGGTCAGGTTGTTACACCTTCTGACGCTTGGAATGTTCGCTCGGGTGACTCTTCAAATTCTGATTATTCCGGCGCAGGACAGTTTGATCCTCATGAGACAATGACTGTTGCAGACCCAAGTAAGACCTATGCACAGCAGTACGGCAGCGGTTTATATATCTTTAAACGTAACGTTACTGACGGCGTAAAGTATTCAGGCTACTACTATGATGCAACTGGTGATAAGTTCTATGAGCTTGAGCAGGAGACTGGAACTGTTTACATAGCAAATCTTGCGGCTGGTGCAATCACTGAAGATGCAAATGGCGTTGTTACATTGACTGCTGGTGCACTTGACAATGTTAAGCTTGCCGCAACGAAGAAAGTAACAATTGCAAACAATGGTGCAACACCTGCATTCAATATTACATGGGTGAAGTCTGATGGTACTGCAACAACTGCCGGTGCTTCCGATGCTGCTATCATTCGTCTGACTTATGTAGGTGATGATACTGCTAACGCGCTTGACGATGTTGTGATCGACATTAATCTTGCATCTGGCTGGAACACTAACTGGACTTACAAAGCTGCTACAACTGCAAAGATCAACGGCATAAATGATGTGGGCTATTTCTTCTACAATAAACTCCTTGCTCCCGGCGCAACAACAGAGAAGCTTGTTGACAGTGTAACACTTAACAAGGATGTTACGCAGGATGCTTATAAAGAGCTTGTTTACGATCTGACAGTAGTTCTCGATAGCATTCAGACAACTCCTGATGAGGCTAAGTCCGTTACAAGCATAGTTGCTGGTGTGAATGATGCATGGGGCACAAATGCAACTTATAACAACTCTACCGGTGTTGTTTCTTGGGTTAATGAATAATGGAAATACTGTGTGATATTTTCTGAAGGAAAGGAGACAGCACAATGCGTGCGAAGAAATTATTGACCGCTTTGTCGAGCTGTCTCCTTCTCCTTTCCTGCAAAAGCCTTACAGCTTTTGCGGATGTCGCTTTGCCCGAAGGAGCGGTAAAGGGACTTCCGGAGAAGCTGACTGCAATGGACTCCGACGGTAAAGTCGTGAGTTCCGATACAGGTGAATACTTCTTCCATGTAGAAGATATGCAGTACGGTACAACCTATACCAAAGACGTACAGCTTATGAATCTGCGCGATGACAAAGCGTATCACATTTATTTCTATGTTGAGCCTCTTTTCAAGAACGGTGAAATTGACCTTGAAAAGGGCTGCGAATGTACCTTTCGTTTGGACGGTCAGGAGTTTTACAAGGGTACCGTCACTGGTGACGGAAACTTTGATCTGACAAAGGAAGTATATGATTGCGGATTATATAAACCCGGTGACAGTCACACGCTGCAATGCTCCGTTGTATGGAATGATCTGGATGTACTGGTCGGTGTTGACAACGGTCATAGACTTGTTGATATTAACGGCGAACACGTTCTTATCGGTTCACGGGATTCCGGATATGTGCAGGGCGAGATCGAGTTCAAATGGATTTTCTATGCTGCTGTTGACGAGGACTATGATCCGCCGAAAACAGGTTTGTTTCTGGCAAGCAACAAGTTCTGGATGATTGCCATTGCGGTGGTTGCGGCCATGACCGGCGGTATGCTCCTGCTTGTGTTCGTGAAAAAGAAACAGCAAAAGGGAAAAACGCATGAAGTGTAAGGCTATATTTGTAATTTTGCTTCTCCTGGTTGGTATCGGCGGCTACTGCGGTTACAGATATTATCATGATGATGTTCTTCCCGAAAAAATCATAGACGAAACCCATGATGAGCAGATAAAGCTTTTTAATCGGGTGAAGCCTGAAGCGCAGGAGAAAACTTTATCGAATGAGGGAATGACCGATCCTCTGGAGCCTGCAAAAGAAGTCAATGATGCAGTAGTTGGTTGGATAACAATAGAAGGTACACATATCGACTTCCCGATCTGTCAGGCAAAGGATAATGATTTTTACCTGCATAACGGTTTTGACGGTCAGTACAATAATGAGTTAGGGTGTCCGTTTCTCGATTATCGATGTGAAGGTGATTTCAGCGGCTTCAATTCCATTGTATACGGTCACCACATGACACAGCAGAGGATGTTTGCTGATATTGCGCTTTTCAAGGATAAGGCGTATTTACAGTCACATCAGAAAGGTACACTCACGCTGAATGACGGAGTGCATAATGTTGATTTCTTCGCATATATGAATGTAAAAAACACCGCACCTGCTTATCATGCAGTGTTTGTTAGTGATTCCGAAAAAGAAGAGTATATTGACTATATTTTCTCGGATGCGGTATATATATCAAATTATTCGAGCGATGACTTAAAACAGAATGATGATTTGCATCTCTTGCTTTTGTCAACCTGTACGTTTGAGTTTACTGATGCGAGAGGTATCTTGATCGGCATAATAGAATAACAGAGTTTATCCCCCATGATGCTCTGATTATTATTTGAATAATAACAGATTTTATCTGAATACATAATAAAACAGAGAAAATATATAAGGGCAGAGAGAATATTTTTCTGCACTGAGGCCGCACTTGATTCTTATGGGGGAATTGGGTGCGTTTTTGTTATATTTACAGAAGGAGTTGCTTATGCAGCGATATTATGGCAAGAAAGATATTCAATAAAGTATATAAAATACTATCAACGATTGTGATTACGATCGGCGTGATACTGGTTATAACCTACCTCTGCGGCATCAGGCTTTATCACGTTAAATCAGGCTCAATGGGAGAACTGCTCCCCGTCGGTAGCTTGTGTTTTGTAAGTACTTACAGCAAGTATGAGAATATCGGGACCGGAGATGTTATTTCATTCAAGGTTGATGATGATATTCTTGTAACGCACAGAGCTGTCAGAATAACCGATGCCGGAATTTATACCAAGGGTGATGCGAATAATACAGAAGACCCTGATGCAGTGACAAAAGATAATTATATTGGCAAAACGGTGTTTGCTTTGCCGCGTGTAGGAGATATGTTTATCTTCTTCCGGACAACAGTGGGCAAAGTATCTATTGTGACTGCACTTATACTCCTGATTATAATGGGCAGGATTTATAAAATGAATGATACAGAAGAAAAAGGCGAGATTAGCAGGTAAGCTGACTATATATATGAGTGAAAGGAGGGGGCCTGTGGCGACTAATTTAAACACTGTTGTAAATAAAATGTTTCATGGCAATAAGCGTCAGATGATTACAGTTGCGGCTGCATTGTTTATTGTTTATGTTTTGCTTCTTTCAGGTATCTTCTCCTATTTCCACAGCGAGGATGCTGTCACGAACAGGCTGGATGCAAAGAACGGCGCTGTTACCATACAAGAGCCTGCATGGGACAGCACGGGACAGTATAAAGCAAAAGCCTCAGAGCCGGGAATGATAATCGAAAAAGACCCGTCCGGCTATAATAACGGACAGGTGGATTTATATATCAGATTGAAAATGACGATAGATGCAAGCAGCTATACAAAAAAGAATGATACCTATGATGTGAATTATCATTATGATGAAAGCTACCGTGTCAACACAATTCTGGATGCTATAAAGCTGGAGAACAACGCTTCATTTTTGAATGTTGGACGAACAGCTACAAATAACACGAACTTCATAATGGATACTGTTTCCGAAAGCGGCAAAATAGTTTATTATTTTTATTATACAGGCGGAGACAAGAATGATCAAAACTCAGATATTATGAAGATTGTCAAACCCAAGGAAAGTACAAATGAACTTTTCGATCATATAGATATACCGATTTATAAGAAAGACTATCTTGGCGTGTTTGATCAGCAGTACAATATCATTCTGGAGGCAGAGGGAATCCCTGCTGCAAATTATCCGAATGGACTGACAGTTGAAGAGGCGAAAGGTAATGCAAATCCGTTTAATGAATAATCATACAAAAAATTCAGGTGAAAGGAAGATGGCGTAATGTTTGATATGATTGCAAAAAGAATAGCCCGTGTTATAGTCGCTACAGTCATGGCAACATCAAACGTCATACCGATGGCTGCTATTGTTGCAGAAAATATTGAACCTGATTTAACTTATCAGAGCATTGAGCTGTATCCGAACGGTGAAGAGGCAGAACAGATCGTGACACTGGACGGCATGATGCCGGAAGGTGCAAAGGCGATTGCTGTGGATGTTTCTGAGGAGCACGAGGGTATTGTAGCTTATGATATTACGATCAAGAACGGCCGTAAGGAGTATCAGCCAGGAGAAGATAATCCTATTAAGGTTGAAATTACTGATCCTGTGATCTCGGATAGTGTGACGCTTTGGCATATCCACGATAACGGAAAAAGAGAGCAGTTACTTGACTTTAACGCTGAGGACGGCAAGGTCAGCTTTTTTGCAACCGGTTTTTCGGTTTATGAGATCGTTAGCAATGAAATAGGAAAAAATATTACAAGTACCGTAGTTCCTGTAACGGGAAGCAGCTCTGCCTTTGATACATATACAGTAACTTCTGTTGGTGCAAAAGAAAGCTTTACTTATGATGTTGTATCAAAAGACTATCCTCAATTATATGGAACAGCTACACAGATTACCGATCTTAATGATTTAAAAGCTCATATTGCAAATGGAGTATCCGAAGGAATATATATAAGCAGTATAATTAGTACTGATGTTGCGGCAGGTTATTTTGCAAAGAATTTTCAGGTAAATAATGTAAAAAGAAGTGGAAGAACTGGTATAGCTGTAACGCCATCATATCTTGATACTAATGATAATAAAAATTTATATGACGCATGTATTGCTGGTGCATCAAAGTTTTATTTTGAAACCGTAGATGAAG